>Ga0214472_10004494_pt1 | contig 14735 bp, 13 predicted proteins | sample RVTome_6_FD_207662 | JGI IMG/M metagenome (GOLD analysis project Ga0214472, IMG submission 207662) | Soil microbial communities from uranium-contaminated site in the Upper Colorado River Basin, Wyoming, United States - RVT140D175 | ecosystem: Environmental > Terrestrial > Soil > Contaminated >...
GTGCGTCGCCGCATTTCGGCGACGCGCTCGCGAACGCTCTCGGCAAGCTTCTGCCCCTCGCGCGCGCGCGCGGCAATCAGCTCGTCAAGCGCCCGGTTGCACAGCTGCGTCACCGCGGTACGCGCCTGCTCCTCGTCCATGGCGGCCTCGGCAAGCACGCCCGGCCAGCGCAGCACGTCGGCCACGCGCAGCGGCGCTGCCTCGGGAAACGCATGCTTCGCCTGCGCTGCGAGCTTCGCCAGCGCGTCGAGCGCTTCCGCATTGAGCGGCTGGCGCGCACCGGGCGCGCCGCTCGCCGCGACGAAAAGCCGGCAGTCCACCTTGCCGCGCGCAACGCGTGCGGCGATCAGCTCGCGCAGCAGCGGCTCGAGCAGGCGCAACTCGTCGGCGACGCGCATCTGGATGTCGAGGAAGCGCGAGTTCACCGAGCGCAGCTCCAGGCTGAAGGTGCCGCGCGGCGATTCGGCGGCCGCGATCGCGTAGCCGGTCATGCTGTGGATCATTGGATTCATCCGGCGTGCCGAGCGCGCGGCGTCATGGCCGCGATGGAAATTCCGCGTGTGGCAAAGTGCGCAAGGCGTACATGGGGAAGCGCGTATCATAGTTTGGATGCCCGCCCAAGCCAACCAGCCGCTTGCCGAAGGTCACCAGCTGCCTGGTTACCGCATCGTTCGGGTGCTCGCTTCGGGCGGATTCTCCTTCGTCTATCTCGCGCACGACGAGAACGAAACGCCGTTCGCGATCAAGGAGTACTTGCCATCGGCGCTCGCGCTGCGCGTCGACGGCTCCGCGCTGCCGTCCGTATCGGACGACAATCTCGCCACCTTTCGCTACGGGATGAAGTGTTTCTTCGAGGAGGGGCGCGCGCTCGCGCGGCTCACCCATGCGAACGTGGTGCGGGTGCTGAACTTCTTCCGCGCCAACGATACCGTCTACATGGTGATGCGCTACGAGCGCGGCAGGACGCTGCAGGAGCATATCCATGCGCGGCGCGGGGCGCTGCGCGAATCCTGGATCCGGCGCAGCTTCACGCAGCTGCTCGGAGGGCTGCGCGAGGTGCACATGAACAAGCTGCTGCACCTCGACATCAAGCCGGGCAACATCTACCTGCGCAACGACGGCTCGCCGCTGCTGATCGATTTCGGCGCCGCACGCCAGACGCTGACGCAGGAGGGCACCAAGCTGCCGCCGATGTACACGCCGGGGTTCGCCTCGCCCGAGCACCATCGCGGCCGCGAGAACCTCGGACCCTGGAGCGACATCTACTCGGTGGGGGCGAGCATGTACGCGTGCCTCGCCACGGCGGCACCGCAGCCTGCGATCCAGCGACTCGAGAAGGACAGGCTGGTGAGCGCGCGGCGTGCCTTTGAGGGCAGGTACTCCATCGAGCTGCTCGACACGATCGACTGGTGTCTCAGGCTCGATCACCTGCAGCGGCCGCAGAGCGTGCTCGAGCTGCAAAAAGCGCTGCGCGGAGAGAAGAAGCCGGGCGTCGAGGCCGAGCGGCCGCTCCTCGGCCAGCTGAAGGGGCTGCTCGTAAGGTTCGCAAGACGATGACGCACCGCGCGGCATGAATTTCTCGATCATCCAGGACAGTCGCGTCGGCGCGCGCGCGACCAATCAGGACCGCATCGGCCACTGGCGCACCAGCGACGCGCTGCTGATGGTGGTCGCCGACGGACTGGGCGGGCACCTGTACGGGGAGATCGCCGCGCAGGTCGCGCTCGACACCCTGGCCATATTGTTTCGCAGCGAGGCCAAGCCGCGGCTGGCCGATCCGGGTGGCTTCCTCGGCGATGGCATCGAGCGCGCGCACGCCGCGATCCGGCATCACGCCCTCGGCGCCGGCCTGCCGGATGCGCCGCGCACCGTGATCGTCGCCTGCGTGGTGCAGGATGGCACCGCGTACTGGTCGTACGTCGGCGATTCTCGTCTCTACCTGGTGCGCAAGGGCCGTGTGGTCACGCGAACTCGCGACCACACGCGTGTTCAGCAGCTGGTGGATGCCGGACGCATCCGCGAAGAAGCGCTCGGCTCGCACCCGGAGCGCAACAAGCTGCTGCGCTGCCTGGGCGGGGAGCTGCCCCCGCGCAGCGAGCCCGTGGCGAGCGCCCGCCTGGCGAGAGACGACGTGCTGCTGCTGTGCTCGGACGGGTTATGGGGGCCGCTCACGCAACGCCAGCTGGCGGCGCCGTTCGTGACCAAGGGCATCGATCGTGCAATCCCGGAACTCGTCGCGCTGGCCGAGATGCGGGCCGGCCCCGAGTGCGATAATGTGTCCGTGGTGGCCATGGCCTGGGGCGAGAATGCGTCGCCCGATGCCATCGACCAGGACACCGTTCCGTTCCACGACCTTCCGACCGACGTACAGGATCTGGGCGATGCCGAGTCTGCATACATGCGCATGAGCGACGAGGACATCGAGCGCGCGATCGACGACATCAAGGCATCGCTGAAGAAGAGCTCCGCGCGGCGATGAGACCGAGCGGCAGGCGCTCAGACGAGCTGCGCGCGGTGCGGTTCCAGCGCGGCTACACCAAGCACGCCGAAGGCGCGGTGCTGATCGAATTCGGCGACACCAGGGTGCTGTGCACGGCGAGCGTCGAGGAGCGCGTGCCGGGTTTTCTCGCCGGCAGGGGCCGCGGCTGGCTCACGGCGGAATACGGCATGCTGCCGCGCGCTACCAACACCCGTACCGAGCGCGAGGCCGCGCGCGGCAGGCAGAGCGGCCGCACGCAGGAGATCCAGCGCCTGATCGGCAGGGCGCTGCGCTCGGTGGTCGACCTCTCGGCGCTGGGCGAGCGCACGGTGAAGATCGATTGCGACGTGCTGCAGGCCGATGGCGGCACGCGCACCGCCGCGATTACCGGGGCCTATCTCGCGGTGCACGACGCGCTCGCCTGGATGCGCGAGCGCGGCCTGATCGACTCGCTTGCCACCCGGGATTTCGTGGCGGCGGTCTCGGTAGGCATGTTTCGCGGCACGCCGCTGCTCGACCTCGACTATGCCGAGGACTCCGCCTGCGACACCGACATGAACGTGGTGATGACCGGCAACGGGCGCTACATCGAGATCCAGGCAACGGCCGAGGGCGAGCCCTTCGCCCGCGAGGACATGAACGCCTTGCTCGCGCTGGCCGAGAAGGGCGTGCGCGAGCTCGTCGCGCGCCAGCGCGAGGCGCTCGGGCGATAGCGCGGCCGTGAACCGACTCGGGCGGCTGGTGCTCGCGAGCGGCAACCCGGGCAAGCTGCGCGAGATCCGCGCGCTGCTCGCGCCGCTTTCGATCGAGGTCGTGGCGCAGTCCGAGCTCGGGGTCGGCGAGGCCGACGAGCCGCACGAGACCTTTCTCGAGAACGCGCTGGCCAAGGCGCGCCACGCCAGTCGCGCCGCGGGCCTGCCGGCACTGGCCGACGATTCGGGGCTGCTGGTGGCGGCGCTGGGCGGTGAGCCGGGCGTGCACTCGGCGTACTACGCCGGGCGCGAAGGCGCTCGAGAGGAGCGCGACGCGCGCAACAACGCCAGGTTGCTCGCCGAGGTGGCGCGGCTCGAGGAACGGCGCGCCCACTACTGCTGCGTGATGGTTCTGGTGCGCCGCGCAAACGATCCGCAGCCGGTGGTCGCCGAGGGGATCTGGCGCGGCGCGATCACCCTTTCGCCGCGCGGCGCGAACGGCTTCGGTTACGATCCGCTGTTCGTGCCTTCGGGAAGCAGCCTGAGCGCCGCCGAGATCGGCGCGGCGGAGAAGAACCGCGTCAGCCACCGGGCACGCGCCCTGGCGCGGCTGCTCGAGTGCCTGCGAGGGGAGCGCTGATGCCGCATGGCGCCACCGTCGTATTTGATCGCCCTGGAGCGATACGGCTCGCGTCGTTGCCGCCGCTCGCGCTCTACGTGCACATCCCGTGGTGCGTGCGCAAATGCCCCTATTGCGATTTCAACTCGCACGAGCGAAAGGGCGAGCTGCCCGAGGACGAATACGTGCGAGCGCTCATCGCCGACCTCGAGGGGCTGCTGCCCTCGGTGTGGGGCCGGCGCGTGGCAAGCGTGTTCATCGGCGGCGGCACGCCGAGCCTGTTCTCGCCCGAGTCGATCGACCGGCTGCTCTCGGAGGCGCGCGCGCGGCTGGCGCTCGATCCGCTCGCCGAGATCACGCTCGAAGCGAATCCGGGCACGGTCGAAGCGGCCCGCTTCCGCGGTTTTCGCGATGCCGGCGTCAACCGGCTCTCGATCGGCGTGCAGAGTTTTGACGACCGGCGGCTGAGCGCCCTCGGGCGGATCCACTCGGCCGACGAGGCGCGGCGCGCGATCGCTCTGGCGCTCGAGACCTTCGATAACGTGAACATCGATCTCATGTACGGCCTTCCCGGCCAAACGCTTGCCGCGGCGCGGGCCGAGATCGAAGAGGCGCTGCGCTTCGGACCCCCGCATGTTTCGGCCTACCAGCTCACCATCGAGCCGAACACGGTGTTCTGGCGCAAGCCACCGGTGCTGCCCGAGCACGACGCCTGCGCCGACATGCAGCTCGCGGCCGAGGAGCTGCTCGGTGCGGCGGGCTACGAGCACTACGAGACTTCGGCCTTCGCGCGACCCGGGCGGCGCTGCCGCCACAACCTGAACTACTGGGAGTTCGGCGATTACCTCGGCATCGGCGCCGGCGCGCACGGCAAACTCAGCTTCGCCGAGCGGGTGACACGGCATGCGCGCATCAAGCAGCCGCTCGAGTACCTGCAGGCGGCGGCACGCGGCGCGTCGATCCTCGAGCAGCGCGACGTGAGCGCGCGCGAGCTGCCGTTCGAATTCATGCTGAATGCGCTGCGGCTCATCGAGGGCTTTCCGGCGACGCTGTTCGAGGAGCGCACCGGCCTGCCGCTCACCAGCGTGCGCTCCCAGCTCGAGCATGCCGAGGCGCGGGGGTTGCTCGAACGCGACCTGCGGTGCATGCGCCCGAGCGCGCGCGGGCGAGCGTTCCTCAACGAGCTGCTCGAGCTGTTTCTCGCGGCGCCTGCCGGCGCCTGAACAGCAGATCGAAAACGGGGTGACCGAGCGCCAGTCCGCGACGCTCGAACTTGGTTCGCGGACGATGCGCCAGTGTCGCAGCGAATCCGGCGGCCGTGTTCTCGAGCAACGGCTCGGCCGAGAGCACCGCCAGCATCTGCTCCGCGTAGTCGGGCCAGTCCGTTGCGGCGTGCAGGGTGGCCCCGCAGGCGAGCTTGCGTGCCGCGAGTGAGACGAAATCGGGCTGCACCAGACGGCGCTTGTGGTGGCGTTTCTTCGGCCACGGGTCCGGGAAGAAGAGGTGCATCCCCGCCAGCGAATCGTCCGCGATCATGCACTCGAGCACCTCGAGGGCGTCGTGTCGGATGACGCGCAGATTGGCAAGGCCTTCGGCTTCGATGCGGTTGAGCAGGCTGCCGACGCCAGGCGCATGCACCTCGATCGCCAGGAAATCGGTCTCGGGGTGCGTGCGAGCGATCTGCACCGTGGTTTCGCCCATGCCCGAGCCGATCTCGAGCACGAGCGCTGCGTCGCGACCGAAAACGGCGCGCGGATCTAGGATCGCGCGTGCGAACGGCACGCCGTAGCGCGGGTAGAGCGTCTCGAGGGCGCGGCGCTGCGCCGGGGACATCCGGCCCTGGCGCAGCACGTAGCTGCGGATCGGACGCTTGTCCATGCGCCGCGCCGACGGGCGTGCGGCCTAGGCGGCCCTGGAGTGCGAGGGCTGGATCAGTCCGCCGGTCGGCGAGGAGGGCGCTGCGGTGTAGTGCTTTCTCGGCATGCGGCCGGCGAGGAAGGCTTCGCGCCCGGCTTCCACGGCGAGCTTCATGGCGTGCGCCATGCGCACCGGGTCGCGCGCCGCAGCGATGGCCGTGTTCATCAGCACGCCGTCGCAGCCCAGCTCGAGCGCGATCGCCGCGTCCGAGGCCGTGCCCACGCCAGCGTCGACCAGCACCGGCACCGAGACCCTGTCGATTACGAGCTGCAGGTTCCAGGGATTGAGGATGCCCATGCCCGAGCCGATCAGCGAAGCGAGCGGCATCACCGCCACGCAACCCGCCTCCTCGAGCATCTTCGCCTGGATCGGGTCGTCCGAGCAGTACACCATGACCTGGAAGCCTTCCTTCACGAGCTGCTCGGCCGCCTTGAGCGTCTCGGGCATGTTCGGGTAGAGCGTGTGCGGGTCGCCGAGCACTTCCAGCTTGACGAGCGCGTGCCCGTCCAGCAGCTCGCGCGCGAGGCGCAAGGTCCGCACCGCCTCCTCGGCGCTGTAACACCCTGCAGTGTTCGGCAGGTAGGTGAACTTGGAAGGCGGCAGCGCGTCGAGCAGGCTCGGCTCGTTCGGATTTTGCCCGATGTTGGTGCGGCGGATGGCGACGGTAACGATCTGCGCGCCCGAGGCTTCGATCGCAGCGCGCGTCTCGGCAAAATCCTTGTATTTGCCCGTGCCTACTAGCAGGCGCGAGGCGTACTCGGTGCCGGCGATGACCAGTCTGTCGTCGGAACGCATCTCAGCCTCCCCCGACCGCGACCACGATTTCCAGCCGGTCGCCGTCGGCGAGCAGCGTCGCGCCGTGCGCGCTCTTCGGCACGATTTCGCCGTTGCGCTCGACCGCGATTTTCCTGCCGCCGAGCGCGAGCCGCTCGAGCAGCTCGGCCACGGCAAGCGGGCGATCCAGGCGGTGCGCGGCGCCGTTGACGGTGACTTGGATCATGGGCTGAATGATACAATGCCGCGCACTCCGGGAGACGCCGAACAGGCGCCTTGGAAACGCGATTCCGCGGGTGTAGTTCAATGGCAGAACATCAGCTTCCCAAGCTGAATACGTGGGTTCGATTCCCATCACCCGCTCCACTCGCCTGCCGCGCCGCGCGCTCTCACCATTCGTAGCCCAGTCCCAGCAGAAGCGTCGAGTCGGTCGACTTGCGCCCCGGCGCGGGTTCGCGCTCCCAGTCGAGGTTGAGCTGCGCGTTCGCCGAGAGGCCCTGGGCAATCGGCACGCGCAGGCCCGTTCGCGAGCGCAGCGTCACCTGCCGGGTGTCCTCCAGGTCCCAGAAGCCGTCCTGGTCGTGGAACAACTCGGCGCTGCGTTGCCACAGCCAGTGCGAGAAGCGTACGCCCCAGCCGAGCGCCGGGTGCGTGCTGCGCTCCCCGCCGGTGCGCTCGAGCACCACGGCATCCAGGCCGCCACGCACCGAAAGCTGCGTGCGCTCCGTATCGTAGAGCTGCAGGCCGTATCCGCCGCCGACCGTGGTGCGCAGATCGATGCCGCGAAACCGGTCGCGCTCGAGCGAGCCGCGGCCGTAATAAAAGCGGTCGTTGGCGACGAAGCGGTCGAAATTGCCGCTACCCAGCCAGTTTGAGGCGATCTCGGTACCGGAGTCCTTGCTGCGCATTCCCTTGATGCCAAGCGCGTAGCGATAAGCCTTGGCCCGTGCGGTGAGCTCGGCCTCGCCGTAGAGCCGGCTGCTCGAGCTGTTGCCTCGTGTTTGCGCGGCGGACAGGTTCACGCGCCCCTTGTAGGCGATGCCGATGCCGGACTCCGACGGGGTCGGATTGATGTGCGTGACGCGCGCCAGCGGGACGTCGTTCGCCCACCCTGGCGGTGCGGCCTCCAGCCGGACACGTCCGGTCGTCGCGCCCGCGAGCCGGGTGCTCACCGGAGCGTCGCCGCCCTCGAGCAGCACAGCGACCGAGCGGTCGGTCTCCAGCGTCGCGACTTCGCTTCGCCGGATCTTGAGCGTGCCGGCGTAGGACGTGGCGAGCGTGAGCGCATCGGCCGAGAGACGTTCGACCTTGCCGCTCAGACGATCGCCGTTGACGAGCGTCACGGTGTCGGCATGCGACGTGGCGGCAGCGGCGAGCAGCACGGCGGCAATCATCCACGGCGTTGTCGCTTGATGATTCATGTGTATTTCCTTCCGGTAAGACGAAAATCGCGTCTCGCGATGCGAATCGCACTCGCTGAGCGGCTTGACGCAGAGCCTCTGGGAAAGCGGCCCGCTTCTGCGGCGAGCCTCGTGGTGTGACCGTTCGCGCCATCCGCGGTTCACGTCGCATTGCGCGGCCGGGACCGGTTCCCTAGAATGGCTTTACCGCGCGACGTGATCGCGCGCAACACTCTGTGCGAACCGGGGAACCCGTCTTCCGATGCCCGTATCTTTCGAAGGCAAGCTGGTGGTGGCGATCTCCTCGCGGGCGCTGTTCGACTTCGAGGAGGAGAACACGGTCTTCGAGCAGGACGACGACCGCGCCTACATGGCGCTGCAGCTCTCGCGCATGGATGTGCCGGCGAAAACCGGGGTCGCGTTCCCGCTGGTCACGAAGCTGCTCGCGTTCAACACGGCGCAGGCGCAGCGCGTCGAAGTGGTGATCCTGTCGCGTAACGACCCGGTCTCCGGGCTGCGGGTGTTTCGCTCCGCGGAGCGCGCCGGCCTCAAGCTCGAGCGCGGGGTCTTCACGCGCGGCCGCAATCCGTACCGCTATCTCGATGCGCTCAAGGCGCATCTGTTCCTCTCGGCGAACGAGCCGGACGTGGAAAGCGCGCTCGGCGCGGGGTTCCCTGCCGCTCGCGTCTATCCGGACTCGGCGCAGGCCGCCGAGCGCCATACCGGGGAGTTGCGCATCGCATTCGACGGCGACGCGGTGCTGTTCTCGGACGAGGCCGAGCAGGTGTACCGGAACGGTGGGCTCGACGCGTTCACGCGGCACGAGTCGCTGCATGCACTCAAGCCCCTGCCACCCGGCCCGTTCAAGCCGCTGCTCGAGGCGCTGCACCGGTTGCAGGTCGCCGCGGGCACCGACGTGCCGATGCGGCTGCGTACCGCGCTCGTCACCGCGCGCAGCGCTCCCGCCCACGAGCGCGCCGTGCGCACCCTCATGCAATGGAACATCGGCGTGGACGAAGCAATGTTTCTCGGCGGGCTCGACAAGGGAGGCTTCCTCAGGGCCTTCGAACCCGACATCTTCTTCGACGACCAGCAGGGGCACATCGAATCCGCCCGGCGGCACGTGGCGAGCGGCCATGTGCCGTTCGGCGTCGCCAACCGCGCAGCGCTATAGGACCACACGCCGCAGCGCATCCGGCGGGCCTCCAAGAGGATTCAACCGCATGAAAAAGCTCGTTTACCTGCTCTATGCCGTGGTGATTCTCGCGGCGCTTGCCGTAGCCTCGATCGCGGCTTTTGCGCTGCTGTTCGATCCGAACAAGTTCAAGCCCGAGATCGAGCAGCTCGTCCAGCGCAGCACGCAGCGCACCCTGAAACTCGAGGGCGAGCTCGGGCTCGCGTTCTACCCGTCGCTCGGCGTGTCGCTTGGACGCACCACGCTCTCCGAGCGCAACGGGCCGAAGGCGTTCGCGGCGATCGACTCGGCGCACGTTTCGATCGCGGTGCTGCCGCTGCTGCGCGGCGAGATGGTGGCCGACGAGGTGCGCCTCGCGGGCCTGCGCGCGAGCGTCGTTCGCTCCAAGGACGGCAGCACGAACATCGACGACCTGCTCGGCGGGCCCGCACCCGCGTCAAAGGCGCAGCCTGCGCCGCAAAAGGACGCCAAAGCGCTGCGCTTCGACGTCTCGGGCACGCGCATCGAGCGCGCCAACCTCTCCTATCGCGACGAAGGCAGTGGCCAGGCGCTGGAAATCGAAGGGTTCGATTTGCGCACCGGGCGCATCGCGGACGACGTGCCAGGGGCGCTGCGCCTCTCCGCGCTGCTCAAGGGCAAGAACCCGGCGCTCGATCTGCGCCTCGAGCTCGCGGGCGAGTACCGGCTCAATTTCGGCGAGCGCTTGTTCTCGCTGTCCGGGCTCGACGCCAAGGCGAGCGGCCGGGTCGCCGAAGTGAGCGGACTCGAGCTCTCGGCGAAGGGCGATCTCGCCGCGCGCCCGGACCAGCACTCATTCAGCGTCGCCAAATTCTCGCTGCAGGCGAAGGGCAAAGTCGAGGGGGAAGCATTTGATGCGCGGGTCTCGGCGCCGAGGCTCTCGGTCACGGCGGACAAGGCGGAGGGCGAGAAGCTCGATGCGCAAGTGTCGCTCAAGGGCGAGCAGCGCGCGCTGGAGGCGAAGCTCGCCCTTTCAGGCGTGCAGGGCAGTTCGAGCGCGCTCACGGCGAGCGAAATCTCGGTCGAGTTCGACGCGCGCGCAGGCGAGAACGCGGCCAAGGGCCGCTTCGGCTCGCCGTTGCAGGCCGATCTGCCGGCCAGACGCTACGAGTTGCCCAAGATCGCAGCGAACCTGTCGCTGTCGAGCCCGCAGGTGCCGCAAAAGACTGTGGCGCTGCAGGCGGCCGGAGCGGTGCGCGTCGACCTCGCCAAGGACAATGCGGCCGCGGAGCTCACCGCGAAGTTCGACGAGACGACGGCGCGCCTGAAGCTCGATCTCAAGAAGCTTTCCGCGCCCGAGGTGGGGTTTGATCTGGCCGTCGACCGTCTGGACCTCGACCGCTATCTTCCGGCCCGGAAGGAAGCAGGCGCCGCGGCGGGCGGGGGCAGCGCGAGCGCCGGCGCGGAGCAGCCGCTCGATCTTTCGGCGTTGAAGCGCGTTTCGGCCTCCGGTCGCGCGCAGTTCGATGCCCTGGTGGTGCAGCGGCTCAAGCTCGCGCAGGTGCGAGCCGAGATGCGTCTGGCGAAAGGGCGGCTCGAGATCAGCCCGCATTCGGCAAAGCTCTACGAGGGCTCGCTCGCCGGGGCGCTCTCGGTCGATGCGAACGGCAACCGCCTCGCGATCAAGGAAAGCCTGCAAGGCATATCGGTCGGCCCGCTGGTGCGTGACCTGGCGGGGCGCGACGCGATCGAGGGTCACGGCAACGTCGCGCTCGAGCTGCAGGGCGCCGGCGCCACCGTCGGCGCGATCAAGAAGTCGCTGGAGGGCAATGCGCGGGTGGCGCTGCGCGACGGCGCGATCAAGGGCATCAATCTCGCCGAGAAGCTGCGCAAGGTCCGGGCGACGCTCGGATCGGAATCCGCGAAGCGCGAGCTGGCCGACGGCAAGGAGAAGACCGATTTTTCCGAGCTCACCGCGAGCTTCGTGATCCGCAACGGCGTCGCACGCAACGACGATCTGGCGGCCAAGTCGCCGTTCCTGCGCCTCTCCGGCGCGGGGCAGATCGACATCGGCAACTCGAGGCTCGACTACGTCGCCAAGGCCACGGTGGTCGCCAGCGGCAAGGGGCAGGGCGGCGCGGACCTCGCCCGCCTCTCGGGCATTACCGTGCCGGTCAAGCTGAGCGGGGCGTTCGAATCTCCCAGCTACGAAGTCGATTACGGCGCGGTTGCGGCCGGGCTCGCGAAATCCAAAGTCGCCGACAAGCTGGGCGAGCGGCTCGGGGTGAGCCCGCCCAAGGCCAAGACCGAAGGCGCAGGCGAGGGGGCCACACCGGGCGACCGGGTCAAGGAGAAGCTGCGCGGCCTGCTCGGGCGCTAGGGGGCCTGCCCAAAGGTTCCCTGGCCATCGGGCGCATCCGGGCCGTAACGGCGCAGGAGCTCCGAGGGCAGCAGCGGCGGGCTGGCGAAGAAGCCCTGGATGCGGTCGCAGCCGAGCTCGGCAAGGCGCGCCCAGACCGCGCCGTCCTCCACCCCCTCGGCCACGACGGTGAGGCCGAGGTTGTGGGCGAGCTCGATCATCGAATGCACGATGCGCTCGTGCTGCGGCACGTCCAGCATGTCCCGCACGAACGAAAGGTCGATCTTCATCTCGTCCAGCGGCATCGTGGCGAGGTAGTACATCGAGGAGTAGCCGGTGCCGAAGTCGTCGATCGACAGCTGCACGCCGATCGCCTTGAGCCGGCGCAGGGTCTCCGCCACGAGCTCGGGCGCACCGATCACCGCCGTCTCGGTGATCTCGATCACCAGGCGATCCGGCGGCACGCCCCAGGTGCGCAGACCCCGGTCGATGAAGTCCGGCAGGTCCGGCTCGCGCAGGTTGTTGGGCGAGAGGTTGACGCTGATCGTCAGATCGAGCCCGTTCTCGCGAAACTGCGCACACTGGCGCATGGCGTTGTTCAGCACCCACCAGGTCACCTCGTTGATCAGGCCGGCCGACTCGGCAATGGCGATGGCGCGGTGCGGCGGCACTGCGCCGAACTCGCTGTCCTGCCAGCGCAGCAGGCTCTCGGCGCCGAGCGCGCGCCGGCTATGCGGGTCGAACTGCGGCTGGTATACGAGCTCGAGCTTGCCGCCGTCGATCGCGGCGCGCAGCTTGCTCTCGTAGAGCAGCAACTGCACGTTCGGGCTTTCCTGCTGCTCGGTGTAGACGGCGATGCGCTCGACCGTATCGCGTGCCGCCTGGCAGGCGATCTTGGCGTGCAGCAGCAGCGAGGGCGCGCTGTCGCCGTGCTCCGGGTACACGGCGACGCCGACTGCCGGGCGGGCGTAGATTTCCGTTTCGCCGATCGACACCGGCGTGCCGAGCATGCGCAGCACCTTCTGCGCCGCGAGTTGCGCCACTCCGGCACCGGAGACCGTCGAGAGCACGCACGCGAATTCGTCGCGCCCGAGCTCGCCGAGGATGTCGCGCGCACGCAGCACGCCCATGCGCAGGCGCTGCACGATGCGCGAGCGCGCGGTGTCGCCCACGTGGTAGCCCCACAGGCCGTCCAGGCGCGTGATGATGCCGCAATCGACCAGCAGGACCGCCATGCCATGGCCGTCGCGGCGCCGAGCCTCGATCTGCTCTCGCAGCTGCTCCATGAACGGCGCATAGTCCGGCGGTGGCCGGCTGGCGGGCCCGCGCTCTCCGGTTTCGGCGAGCGCCGCGAGCACCGCGAGCTGCAGGAACGAAAGCCGCTCGATCGCCTCGAGCATGCGCTCGCAGCGCGCGAGGTCGATCTCGAACACGCGCATTACGCCGACCCGCAGCAGCTCGTGCAGCCGCTGGCAGTCGAGCCGCACGCGGTCGACGAGCTCCTCGGGCTGGATGCCCGCGGTCCAGCGCGCCAGCAGCGTGCGCAGGCGCTCGCGGTTGATTTCGCCCTTCAGGATCGAGGCGAGCAGCGCGCGCTGCGGCTCGGACATGCCCGGGCCGAGCAGCGGACGGCGAAAGCCGTCCTCGGCGTGCGACAGCAGGCTTTCGCGCCGCACGGTGGAGGCGAGCTCGGGCGCGCCCTCGCGCACCGCGCTCCCCAGCTCGGCGATCCGCGCCACGCACTCGTCGTCGACGCTGAACTCGCGCATCAGCTGCTCCACGGTCTCGCCCGCCAGAGCCTCGTCGCGCAGGTTGTCACCGTAGGGCTTCATCGCGCTGCGCAATCAGAGGAAGAACTCGGAGGGGTCGAGGCTCACCTTGCTGTGCTCGAGCGTACGCCGGATGCGGTAGGGCTCGTCCACGGTGGCCATCGGCTCTTTCACGAGATCGAGAATTTTCTGCGGGCGCATCGGCAGCCCCTGCGCATCGAGCACCACCACGACGCGCGGCTTGAGCCGTCGCACCAGGTTTTGCGCGATCACGATGCCGATTTCGCCGGTGTTCAGCTCCACGACCGCGCCGACCGGGAAAATGCCGATGCACTGGATGAACTGCTCGACCAGCGCCTCGTGGAACAGCTTGCCGCGCGCGTCGTGCAGCACGCCGAGGGCGTTCGAAGGCGATATCTCGTGGGCATAGGGTCGGCTTTTGGTCAGGGCATCGAAGGTGTCGGCGATCGCCGCGATCGAACCGTACAGCGGGATCTCCGGGCCCTTGAGCCCCTTCGGGTAGCCGCTGCCGTCCTGCCGCTCGTGGTGCAGGGCGGCGAGGTTGGGAAGATTCGGCGGCAGGTCCGGTGTCTCGCGCAGCTGCTCCACGGTGTGCGCGACATGCGTCTTGGCGAGCTCGAATTCCTCGGGCGTGAGCGGCCCCGTTTTGTCGATCAACGCGTTGGGCAGCTTCACCTTGCCGATGTCCTGCAGCAGCCCGAGCAGGCCGATCAGCTCGATGTCCTCGCGCGGCAGCTGCAGGAAGCGGCCGAACACCGCCATGTAGATCGACACGTCCAGGGCGTGCGACAGCGTGTAAGTGCCCTTGCCGCGCAGGCGCGCGACGAGCAGCAGCGCATCCGGGTTGCGCACGATGCACTCGGTGATGTTCGTGACCGCCTCGCGCAGGCGCCGTCCGTCGAGCACCTTGCCGGTCTGCGCCCAGTCGAGCACCTCGTCGATGAACGCCGCGCTCTCCGCATAGATGTCGCGCGCGCGGAGGAACTCGGATTCGATCGGGGTAAACGCTTCGGGATAAACCGTCTTGCCGCGCACCGACGCCGCCGGCCGCTCCGGCAGCTGGGCGATCACCATGCGATCCGAGCGTTCGGTGTCGACGAGAACGTACTTGCAGTACCGGTGCAGCGCATCGAGCTGAGTTTTGTTGCTCAGCAGGAAGCCCTGGAAGGCGAACGTCGTCTCGGTCCACGGGCGATCGAGCTCCGCCACGTACATGCCGAAGCGCAAATCGCCGACCGAGACTTCTTTTTTCACCCCTTGAACCCCCGCATGCACCGGTGATTCATGCAACGCTGCTGCATTGTGGCACACCGCGCCCAGCGGCGCGCGCGCCGTGGACGGAACGCTAGATGCGGCATTCCTCGACCGCGTGACATGCGACCGTGCCGCGCGCCGTGGGGATCGTCGCCGGGCGCTCGGTCATGCAACGCGCGTTGGCATACGGGCAGCGCGGATGGAAGGCGCAGCCGCTCGGCGGCGCAAGCGGATTGGGGACCTCGCCGCCCACCGGCGTGCGCGCCTTGCCGCTCATCTCGAGGTCGGGAACGGCATC
>Ga0214472_10004496_pt1 | contig 14734 bp, 10 predicted proteins | sample RVTome_6_FD_207662 | JGI IMG/M metagenome (GOLD analysis project Ga0214472, IMG submission 207662) | Soil microbial communities from uranium-contaminated site in the Upper Colorado River Basin, Wyoming, United States - RVT140D175 | ecosystem: Environmental > Terrestrial > Soil > Contaminated >...
TTCGCCCTGGGCGCCATCGTGCTCGCTGTTTATTCGCCTTCCATATTCGCGGAATTCTGCAATATTGACGATGCGGGTATGGTGGCCAGTGTACTGGGCCGGGACAACTGGACCCTGGAGGGGATTTTTACTCCCAGGCGAAGCGGAGCGCTCTATTTTCGTCCTTTGGTCATCCTGTCCTATTTCCTTGACCGGGAAATATGGGGCATGCACCCAGTTGCCATGCACCTGGAGAATATCCTTCTGCATCTTGGCAACGCTTTGTTGGTGTTTTTTCTGACTCGGCAATTGCTGCCTGAAAACCTCCGGAAACGATCCTTTGTCCCTATTTTTGCCGCCCTTTTATTCGCACTGCATCCGGTAAACAGCGAATCGGTCGTTTGGGTTTCCGGAAGGACCGATCTGCTGGCCGGCTTTTTTGTCCTTTTGGGCGTAATTTCGTTGGTTCGATTCAAAACCGAAAAAGGTTGGGCCTTCCTTCTTCTTGGTTTTATTTCGCTTTTTGGGGGCGTCATTACGAAAGAAACCGCATTTGCCCTGGTCCCCGGTGCCCTGCTCATCTTGCTGGCACGTAGGTTTCCCAAAGACCAAGGGGAAGAGAAGGGTTTTCGCAAGATCGTCCCGATCATCAAATGGACAATCATCGTTGCTCTCGGGTTTGCAGGCGCGGTAGTGGTTTTCCGGTTACTGCGGGGGCTGGCTATTACTTCTGATTCGCTGCGGATCGGAAGAACGCTCCAGTACATGTTCAGCGATCTTTACTACACCACCTTTGTTTTTCTGCGGGCCTTTGGCTTCTACATTAAGAAATTGCTTTGGCCTTTTCCCCTGAGCTTCGCTATCATCGAGGTAGATCCGCTTTACGAACTCTTCGCCATTCCGGTCGTGCTAATCTGCATTTTTGTCGCCATGAGGAGAACTCTCCTTTCGGGGATTTTTATAGCCGGCATCTTCATGATCACCCCGGCGCTGCCGATTGCCTTCGGTCAAATTGCCTGGACTCCTTATTCCGAGCGCTACGTTTACATCACATCTTCTTTGATTTTACCTGTCTTGACCTTGTTTCTCGCCACCCGGCTGGAGAAGGTTGTCCATCGGCGGACCTTGTATGTATTGTTTTGTTTTTTGTTGGTGATGATGGGTGCTGCAACATTCCAGCGCAGTCTTGTTTGGCAGAGCAATGTCACCTTGTTGGCGGATACGGTACGCAAAAGTCCAAATTTTGCCCCTGCTTGGAGCGAATATGGCGTTGCCTTATATCGAAACGGGGATCCGCAGACAGCCCTTCTCCAGTTTGAAAAAGCCCGCAATGTCTATAGCTTTGCTTATAATCAGAAATATGATCTGAATTTGGCCGCGGTTCTGATCGAACTTGGGAGGGAAGGGGAGGCCTTTGAGGTCTATCAGGGAGTTATCTCAAAGACCCAGGGGGAAACACCCAAGGGCTATGACGGAGCCATCGAACTTTTGGAAAAGCAGCTTTCTGAAGCACAAGACCTTGGCGAAATAGACCAGATAAATTCATTATTGCTTCAGTACACAAACAGTAGAGAAGAACTCAAAGTTAACCCACCCAAACGAAATAGATTGTGGCGTTTCTGAAAGAAGCTTAAAGAAGGTGTTCAATCTGTTTTTCAGCGGTTCGAAAAACTTACTCGGAAAATACAAGGGACTTTCAGCGTTGAAGTTGTGTTCTTACCTGAAATTGTTACGGCCTAGCCAGTGGCTGAAAAACCTGATGCTGTTTTTCCCGCCTTTTCTGGGAGGGATGCTGCACAGTCTTCAGGATTTGGGCGTTGGGTTTATCCCTTTTCTGTCTTTCTGCTTGGCTTCTAGCGCAAGCTATATCGTCAACGATCTGGTCGATGCGGAACGGGATGCCATGCATCCGCAAAAAAAGGCCCGTCCCATTCCAGCCGGCTCGATCACTCGCGCCAATGCCGTACTTCTCAGCTCAGTCTTGACTGTCATCGCGCTACTCCTGGCCTGGCAAATCTCGCTGACATTTTTTGTCATCCTGTCTTTGTATCTGGGCAATTCCCTGATTTACACCTTCAAGTTGAAAAGCCTGCCCCTGTTTGATCTGTTTTCCATTTCAGCCGGTTTTCTGCTCAGGTTGATGGCTGGTGGGGAAGCATTCGGGGTTCCTGTTTCCGATTGGCTGTTTTTGAGTGTCTTTCTTCTCTCCCTGTTTCTCTGCACCGGCAAGCGCCTCGGCGAAAAAATAGCCCTTGGAGATTCTGCCGGAGAACATCGGCAGAGTTTGGACACCTATTCCGAAATTTACCTCCAGGGTGCCATGTTCATGACCGGGGCGGTTGTATTGGTAACCTACACCATGTACGTTATCTCGCGCCAAGCCCCGATCTACACTGTTCCCTTGTGTGCTTTCGGTCTGATGCGGTATGTTCTGCGTATCGAGTCCGGCAAGAGCGGCGATCCGACTGAATCGCTCCTGCGGGACGGCCCGCTTTTTGCTGTTAGTTTGTTGTGGGTTGTGATGGTTGGGTGGGGGATTTACGGGGCGGGGTGAAAAACAGTCTAAGGCCTTAACGCAAAGACGCGGAGGCGCAAGGACGCAAGGGGAAGGCACTCAGGCTTGGGTTCAGTTTCTAACCAGACCAACAGGGTTTTGGTTTCCTTTGCGTCTTGGCGCCCTGGCGTCTTGGCGTTGAAGAATTTAAGGTCAAAGGCCTTAACGCAAAGGCGCGGAGGCGCAAAGACGCAAGGGGAAGGCAATCAGTTTTGGGTTCAGTCTCTACCCAGACCAGCAAGTTTCAGGTTTTAGGTTTCCTTTGCGTCTTGGCGTTGAAGAATTTAAGGTCAAAAGCCTTAACGCAAAGGCGCGAAGACGCAAAGACGCAAGGGGAAGGCAGTCAGGCTTGGGTTCAGTCTCTAACCAGCCCAGCAAGGTTTTGGTTTTCCTTGCGACTTGGCGCCCTGGCGTTAAGAAATTATTGGGTTGATGTGGTGGAAAATACAATTGCCAAAAATATTGTCGAATGCGCCATTGAAGTCCACCGTACCCTGGGAGGTCCGGGCCTTCTTGAATGTGTGTACGAAGAGGCCATGGACTGGGAGTTGCGGCAACGGAATTTTGGGGTTGATCGCCAGGCAATCGTTCCGATTACCTACAAAGGGAATTTACTGGCGGCTCCGCTTCGCCTCGATCTGCTCGTGGACAAACGAGTCATTGTGGAAGTAAAGGCTACAGCAGCCTATAATCCGGTTTTCGAGGCGCAGGCTCTGACTTACCTCCGCATGCTCGATTTGAGATTGGCCTTGGTGATCAATTTCGGTGAAAAGTTTGTAAAAGACGGCATTCATCGAGTAGTTAACGGCCTCTAGTAGTTAAAGTTTTTAGCTCAAGGCGCGGAGGCGCAAGGACGCAAGGGGAAGGCCCAATCAGGCCTGGGTTCAGACTATAACCAGACCAGCAAGTTTTTAGGTTTCCTTTGCGACTTGGCGTCTTGGCGTCCTGGCGTTGAAGAATTTAAGGTCAAAAGCCTTAACGCAAAGACGCGGAGGCGCAAGGACGCAAGTGGAAAGGCAAATACAGATCTGGTTAAAGATGTAACCGTAAAAATAAGTTTTAGGTTTCCTTTGCGACCTGGCGTCTTGGCGACCTGGCGTTGAAGAATTTAAGGTCAAAACAAGGGAAGGGCATCAGGCATGGGTTCAGTCTCTACCCAGACCAACAAGAATTAGGTTTCTTTCCGCCTTGGCGCCCCGGCGTTGAAGAATTTGGTCAATGGGATGTAAGGCTAGCCCTGGATATGAAACAATCGAAACATATAGTGAAGATATGCCTGAAAAAGCAGATTCAGAAAATGTAGTCTCAATATTTCTAAAGGTTTATCGGCTATTGCCGACAGCCATGCGAAAGCGGTTTCATTTTCTCCTGATGGCCATTTTGCTGTTGGCCTTTGTCGAAACTGCCGTCCTCGGTTTAATTGCCTTCTATGCAGCCTCCGTATCGGACCCCCGGGCCAGTATTCAGATTCCCGCACTCTCTGCTCTCCAGAACATCCCACTCATCAATCCCTTTATTCGCAACCCGACAGCCATGATCGCCAGCTTAAGTGTGATGGTTATGCTGGCATTGCCCCTGAAAAATGGGTTGCGCGGTTGGGTGACTTATCGTATGGCTCGCTACAGCGCTACCCTTGAAGCCTTGTTCGGGCAGCGTCTCCTTACGGGAGTATTGGCCAGGGATTATGCCTGGCATGTTCAACAGAACAGCGCAGACCTGATTCAAACCGTTAACTGGCGCCATCAATTGGGGAGATACTTCGTCAAACCTTATTTAGACGTGGTTTGCGAAACCAGTATGCTGCTGGTGTTGATGGGTGGATTGCTTTGGGTTCAACCCGTTGTTTCACTGATGTTTATCGTCGTGCAGGGTGGCGCCGGAGTTTTGGTATACCGGGCATTGCGGCGTGGCCTCGATAAAAGTGCCGTAGGATGCCGCCAGACTGAAATGGCCATGAATCGGCACGTCACCCGCTCCATTCATGGGGTGAAAGATGTGAAGGTAACGGATACGGCAGACTATTTCCTTAAAGGTTTCGAACGTCAGGCACAAAGGTTTTCCTCCCTGTTCGGCAGGCAACAGTTCTGGCGGGAATCACCCCTCCTGGCTCTTGAAACTCTCGGATTTGTCCTGATTGCGGGCGCCATTTTGTTCATGCTGTTTGTGCTGGGGTTTTCTCCCCTTGAAACTACGGGGACCACTGCGCTCCTAGCGGTGACCGCCTGGCGTACCCTGCCCGCCTTTAATCGTATAGTGTCCTCTTTGGCGGGCATTCGTACTTCCCGTCCATATGTACTCTCCTTGCTGGAGGTGCTGCAATCGGCCCCGGCTATTGAAAAGGATGACTCAACGAACCGAAAGCCCCCCGTACCTTTTGAGCATGAAATCAAACTGGAAAATGTCTGTTTTGCCTATGGTCCAAACCTCCCGGTTCTGGATGATTTCTCTTTGACGATCTCAAAAGGTCAGTCTCTGGGTATTATGGGACCATCGGGGTGTGGTAAGAGTACCTTTGTCGATGTTTTGACAGGATTATTGCCGCCACAAAGTGGCAGGATGTTGGTGGACGGCGTAACACTCACTGATGAGATGTTACCCGCCTGGCGGCAAAAAATCGGTTATGTTCCGCAGTTTCCTTATATTTACGATGGCACCCTGGCGGAAAATATCGCTTTCGGCGTCGATCCGGAAAAGATTGACGAAGCTTGTGTTTTGCGGGTGTGTGAGTTGGCAGCGGTGGACTTTTTGCAGCAGCTTCCTCAAGGGATTCATACCCAAATTGGTGAACGGGGTGTGCGACTATCCGGGGGGCAACGGCAGCGAGTTACCATTGCGCGAGCACTTTACCGGCAACCCGAGTTGGTTATTTTTGACGAAGCCACTAGTGCTTTGGATGAAGAGAATGACCAGGAAATCAGAAAACTTATTGGTAGCTTCAAAGGGACGCAGACATTAGTTGTGATATCGCATCGGACGACTACGGTGGAAGGGTGCGATGAGATTGTGAGTTGGGGTGATGGCGGCAAAAAGAAAGTAATGCCCGGCTACGCTGGGGAACAGCCGGTGAAGTGAAACCATATAAAACTATCCAATTGGTTGCAGGATTATGAAGATGTTCGCGAGTTTCTGGATGATGGCCGAAGGTCGGGAATTTTCAAATATGGTTTTTTTGAAAAATAGATCTGTTCCGGTTTTCGCCGAAAAATAGATCTGTCCCGGTTTTCTCGCCGGTTTTCTCGGCAAAGAACAAGCAAGGTGCGAAAGATTATGGGTTACAGGGTACTAGTTTCATTAAACATGCAGTGGAAGTAATTGAATGGTGCTAAATGGCTAGTAAATTTGTAAGCCCTTTTTGTCCATTTTGTAAGACGGGAACTGTTCCGGTTTACAAAATGGGGAGCTACGATATCTGCAAGTGCGTTTCCTGCGGCACGGGACAGGTCTGTCCCATGCCAAGTGTTGATCAGTTGCAGGATTATTATAATGGCTTCATGTTTAATGCCGATATTAGGTATCTTTCAACGATATTATTAAGAGCTCCAGGGCTTTTTTCTCAAATCGGATTGCCCAAGACGGGTAGCCTAAGAATGCTTGATGTCGGCGGCGGTGGCGGCTTTTACGCTAAAGCATTTGAAATGTTAGGGTATGGTGAGAGCACCTATATTGATTTAGATAAAGAAGCCTGTGTTTTCGCTGAATTTCAAGTCGGGCTTAGAAATGTTCTAAACCAGGACGCTGCCCTGTTATCCTGCCATAGTGATAAGTTTGATTTTATCATGTGTCGTCACCTTATTGAGCACCTGACTAAACCAACAGAATTTATTATGAAATTGATCAGGATGTTGACAGCGAGAGGCATTTTAATACTAATCTGTCCAAATGGCGATTCTCTCGAGTACTTTGCTTACCCAGGTTCTAATCTTAAAAAACGGATCCAAAAAATTGCTTTGGCAAGCCGTCTTTCACGAGTAAAGGTTATTGCTAAACTTTTGTCTGGAGAAATGCTGCACGGTATAGATCCGCCAAGGCATCTCTGGGCGGTTTCCCGAAACGGGATACAACGGTTTCTGGCTGACAACCATGCCCTCGCAGAGATTGCCACATTTCCGCTATCCGATCCAATCTACTCTCCATATTGGTCTTCCAGGACGCTTGCCCAGAAGGCATGTTCATTTATCGGGGATAAGATCGCTTCAAAAATTTCCGGGGGGACGCATCTGTCGATAGTGATTAAGAGTTCCAGGAAATCAAAAAATGAGAATGTTGCCTGAGAGATCCATGCTTAATATCGCCAAAACTGTGAGCAACAAACTCTGTATCGGCTGCGGCCTTTGTTCTTTGGCTTGCCCTGAAGCGCTGATTACAATGGTTTGGCAAGATCGCGGCACTTGGGAGCCGGTTGTTGATGAAGGAAGGTGCCTTCATTGTGGCCATTGCTTTAATTCCTGCCCTCACTCCCCCGGATGTATTGTGGAGTACGCCGTTGTAGCACAAGCGACCGGTGCGCGGTTTGGACTTTCCAAGGAGGCACATTATTTCATTGCCTATGATTCTGACGATAAAAGGAGAATCCGTTCCGCTTCCGGTGGTGCGACAACCGCTCTCCTGGAGCATCTGCTTACCTCCGGGGCTGTCAATGGTGTCCTTGCCTCTTTGCCGGTGGCAGGTGCCGTAGGTGACCCCCATTTCAAGATGGCGATTTTCCGCTCGGCTGAGGAACTCGATCAGGGAAGAAGTTCTCATTATCATCCCTTGAGTTACGACAAGGTATTGGGCGAGGTCAGAGAAAGTGCCGGCTTATTTGCGGTTGTGGGTGTTCCCTGTGTTATGCGTGGGCTCCTCCGCCTGCCTAGCGAATTGCTGGCGAAAATCAAGTACAAGCTTTGCCTTGTTTGCAGCCACAATGTTACGGGTGCCTTTGCCGACTGCCTTGCTTGTAAAGAAGGCGTCGAGAGAAGAGCACTATGGCAAATCAACTTGCGTGACAAAAAGGGGATATCGGACGCCAACAATTTTAATAACCTCTTTGTCCTGCCTGACCGCGAAATAAGAAGGAACCGATTTGCTACAGCCTTTACTAAAATGTGGCGCAATTATTTCTTTGCCCAGGAGTGCTGTTTGTATTGCGCTGATTTCTACGGGGTTGATGCAGATGTTTCCATTAAAGACGCATGGGGTCGATTGAGTAGCGACCCTCTTGGAATGTCTCTGGTCATCGTCAAAAATCGTGAAATTGCAGAGCACTTAAATCAATTAAAAGCCTCCGGCCGATTGTTTCTTCAAAAGTGCGATGCTGATGAGGTTTTCAATTCACAAAATGCTACGCCCATCTTCAAACACGTGAAGGTCCGTGACCGGCTTGTATGGAAAAAGAGTATAAAGCACGAATTGGACAATCGCTACCCCTCGCTTGATTGGAGTTTGCGTTGGTTCTCGCGGGACAGCCACGAGTACTGGCGGCTCTGGTTATTGATGAAGTTGTCGAAATTCTTTTTCGGCCGCTTCGTTGAGGTTCCAGAGAAGACTTTGCTTTTGTTGGTAAATCTATTAACTCTGAATGGAGCGATTGTGAAGAGATTTTTTCGCCGAACAAATAGGTTGATTGCGCGACTCTGGTTGAGGATAGGTAGTCCTGTTGTGATGTCTGTTTTTCTTTTCTTCGGACTTTGTCGGCCAAAACGGGCCGTTGATAAAGGTCGTCTAAAAGTTTTGATAGCAGGGGGGTACGGGTACGGCAATGTTGGTGATGAAGCGCAGCTTGCGGCCAATCTCCAGTATTGGAAAAAGGCATCGCCTAACTGCCGTTTGACCGTTCTTACTCCTAATTGTGAATACACCCAAAATTTGCATGCACCAATTCTTGTTGAATTGGCGCCGAGAAGGGCTCTTTTTGGCTTGGGTGGGCTGCAATATTTTGGATCGAAAAGAGTTTTTAAGGTGGCTTTTTTTTGGATTGCAGCCATCTCTCTATTGAACGCCTGCTTGATCCGCGCAGGACTCCCGATATTCGGTTTAACAATAGCCCAATTGCGACTGATTGGTGAACTCAAAGATTCCGACGTCCTTTTTCTCTCAGGCGGTGGGTACCTAACCGGAATGACACTCACGCGTTTGTGGGATAACATGCTGTTGATTCGACTGGCTCATGCATTGAACGTCCCGGTAATTCTTTCGGGCCAGACAATCGGAGTGTTCAAGGACCCCATCAGCCGAATCTTGGCTAAGTGGGGTCTGAAAAAAGCCCAAATGATTTACCTGCGCGATACTGTTGGCTCTCCACGGGCTCTTGACGCTTTAGGAATTTCCGACACGAAAATTGGGACCACTTTTGATGATGCTTTGTTTTTTGATGGGGCTTCGTCTGAACAGGTCGATGAACTTCTTTGTGAGTTCGGGATAGACCCCCAAAAACCATACGTGGCGGTTAACGTGCATTATTGGGGGCAAAGTCCAGAATCATCTAGGCGAATCATGAAAAACATGGCGAGATCTTTGGATACAATTCAAAAAGATCTAGGATCCCAGATTGTCTTTGTGCCAATGGCTTATCCAGACGAAGATGCAATTGAAGAGGTGCGGGCAACTATGGTGGGAAAAAGCTCAGTACCAAGACATACCTACAGACCGGATCTTGCCGTTTCCATCATTCAGCAAGCAGAACTTTGTATTACAATGAAGCACCATCCAATAATTTTCGCTATGGCTGCTGCAGTGCCAACAATTGCCATGGCTTTCGATGACTATTATCACCATAAAAACCTTGGGGCGATGAGAACTTTTAATCAAGAGGTCTTTTTCCTCAATAACATAATAGAAGATCTCGATATACAACTATCCGAAATGGCTAAGACTGCAGTCCTTAAAAAATCAGAGATATCTGAATCGATCAGGAATGTTCTTGAAGAACTCAGACCTTTGTCTGGAGAAGTAATTAATAAATTTGTGCAAAATATATCAGTTTAAGAATTATTTTTGCAATATAATTATTTTTTTTTTGAAAACTTTTAAGGTGAATTGTATAACAACAAGAATATCCTCAAGTTTTTTCGAAGGTAAATCATGGAAAAACCATTATGAATATTATGAAAAAACTAGCTAGGTATTGCGTTGAGTCAGTTTACTACAATGCCATGCCTTCCTATAACGAGAATAAAAAAAGTCCTTATTCTGATTTGGTTGTAAGGTTCCCTGAGTTGGAGCGGTTATTTCTTCCTCATATAATGTATCCAACAGAGGTGGATAAAACGCGAAGCAGGGTAGGTTATCATTGTATTTTTTTATTTTTTAAAACAATAATTCAAACTATTTTACAATATAACCATTTTTTTTCTGACCTCGACCCTGTTGATATGTTTTGGTCTGAAAAAAAAGCAGACGGGGGTACACTCTCGCGAAAATTAGTCGTAGAACACGGGTGGCTTCCTAGGCACAGCTACCAGGTATCTCCCTATGGCGCCAACGGGAGAGGTGCCCCCGAGAAATTATCAGCCGACAATTCTTATTTGAAAATAATAGGCGGGAAAATTTCTTTATTATCGATTCTAAGTAATTTAAGTAAGATCTATTATTCTTGTCCAGATATAAAATCATTCGAAACTGAAAATAAATTTATCGTTGTTCCAATGCAGCTTGGCACAGACCTTAACTTGAGAGATTCTTCCACCTGTTACTCTGTCCATTATGGTGAAAAAAACTCTACAGAAAAATTAGTTTCTGACCTAGTAGAAACAATCGTTTCTTATGACTTACCTTATCCAGTTTATTTTACACAACATCCAGTTGATAAAAGCACATACTCTTTGGATATGCGCCCTAAAGACAAATTTTTTTATAGTGATAAAAAGATTTCCACTTTGTCTTTATTGAGGGATCCAAATTGTGCGGGCGTTGTCGCTGTGAACTCTAATATTATTCACGAAGCCTTATGTTTAAATATTCCTTGTTGTGTTTTTGGTCGCCTCTATTGGAGAGAAAACGATAATTCACCTTTTGAGACATGTCCGAGGAAGTTTTTTCAAAAAAACATTTTGCCTCCACACGAAAACACTGAAATTATTGAATATATTGCAAAGATTTTATGTCACCAGTGGTATCTTGGTGACTTACAAAATCCATTAATAGTCAGGGAGATGATTTCTGGATTTGGCTCAGTGGTTCCAATTTTATTAAGAAAAAAATATTCTTGTTGTTAACCTTCTTATATATGTGTTTAAGAAATTACAAAAAATAGACAACATAATATGACAATCGTAGCTCTCTGCGAACGACTTAGCCATTACCATTTTTTCCGCCGCCTTGTGCCGGCTTCGGTGGAATCAGGCCACCAAGTTCTGTTTTTAAGCCACCGCCTATCGGTTGTTATGGCCGCTAAGCGAGATGGCCATAAATGCGTAATGGTTCGTGGTGAAAGGCTGTCGACCCTGCCGCAGGTTTTTGATGAGCTAGAGTTTTATGAATTTTCGGCAAATATTCTTTCTGAACATGAAATTTTATTAGGCCTAGGATGCATTGCCGGTTTCTTTGATAGCTTTTCTAAACGCTTCAGTGTTGACTGCTTTTTTTTCTGGAATGGCAGCAGTTTTCTTGCCCGTGCTGTTAGCGCTCTGGCCCGTCACCACGGGTTCAAAACCCTATATTTCGAGTTGGGCAACTTCCCTGGGAAGTTGCTGGTAGATCCGAAAGGGGTTAACGCGAAATCCTGGTTTGCACACCATTACCCTCAGTTGACCTCCGGTGGATATGATAAAGCTCGTTTTGAAAACTGGCGGTCGTCGTATTTATCTGAAAAATTTTGCTCCCACCGGGTACAGCAAACCAGGATGTCGACCCAGTTCAACTGGTACTATCCATTGGATCTTGTCGGGTTTTATCTGCTTTGTGCGCCATGGTCTGAAAGACCGGATGTTTTTCGACGAACTTGGCGTTATTTGTGCTCGCAAAAGGTACGATACCAATACGATTTGTTTTCCCCTGAAAAAGATCCGGAATATATTTTCTTTCCCCTTCAGGTGAGCAGCGACAGTCAGTTGCTGCTTAATAGTGATGTGGACAACACCCAGGCACTACTTCTTGCAGCTGAAATTGCAAAAAAAGAAGGAAAGCGTCTAGTTGTTAAGCCGCACCCTGCTGAGGGAAACCGGGTTTTTGTAGCGGAACTAGCCGATTTAAGGAAAAGGCTAGGGTTTCTTTTTGTTGATATGAATACATTCCAGTTGATGGAGTTCAGTTCAAAAATTGTCACAATTAACTCTACTGCTGGAATGGAGGCCATGCTGTTACAAAAGCCCGTTACTGTCCTTGGACGTGCGGTTTATGAAAATTTCACCCAGTACGATTTGGCCTTTTATATCCAAAAATACCTTTTAGATATAGATTATTTTTCAGAAAATAATCTAACAACATTCCAAATTGAAAAAATATTTGATAGATTAAATTTCCGCATATGATTCTTCAAGTTTAATGGATTCTATTTGTGAGTAAATTTATGCCGACTGTGATTACATACGGAACCTTTGACCTCCTACACGTCGGCCACGTCCGCTTACTTCAACGGGCTAAAGCCCTTGGCGACCACCTGATCGTGGGTTTGTCCACCGATGAATTCAACGCCATGAAGCATAAAAGCTCTTTTCTTCCCTACGGCCAGCGCAAGGAAATTCTTGAATCGATCCGATATGTTGATTTGGTCATTCCTGAGACCTGCTGGGAGCAGAAAGTTTCTGATGTTCGGGAATACAAGGCGGATATCTTTGTTATAGGCGATGACTGGGCTGGCGAGTTTGATTTTTTAAAAGATTATTGTGAGGTGGTTTATTTGCCCAGAACGCTCGATATATCCAGCTCTTCACTGAAGGGACAGTTGAAAAATGGCGGCTGATCGGGAGGAATACAACAGAAATATCGATGTCGCCCAGGCTGATGCCGCCATGTCCCTCAAGACCTGGTGGGCTTTGGTCTTTATTTATCCTCTGGCGCGTCCCTTGACGGTTTTTATCGTCAATCGCACTTGCATCTCCCCTAACCAAGTTACCTTTTGCGCCATGGGGTTGAGAGCGATTACCGTATTATGTTTTTGGCAGGGTAGTCGCCTGGGGTTGCTGGTCGGAGCTGTTGCCTATTATCTCGCCTACGTCTGCGACTGCACGGACGGCACTGTTGCTCGACTAACTGGAAAAACCTCAGAACTGGGGCGTTATCTGGATCATGTCGCTGACCTGGTTGGCGACCTGGTTATTTTGCTGGTGCTTGCCGGGTCTCAAGGGCTACTGCCGTCACCGATGGTGTTTGGCATGGTGTTTATGCACGTGGCGGAATGTTACATCAGCTATCTTGGTGGCTTCGCCATTTCGAACATGGATCAGGAAAAGTCCTCTTTTTTCCTTTTCGAGCTAATAAATCGCTACCGCCGCTGGTGGTTTGAAAAAAATATCAAATCTTTTTTTTCCTTTCCGGACTATACGGCTCTTGTGTTCGTTCTTTTCCCGTTGCTTGGAATGCCCGCTGCCGGCCTGCAGGTCGGGTTTTATTTTTTGCTGTTTATTGTCTTTTATACGGTCCTCTCCACCTTTGTGTCGCTTCACACCGGCGAGCGCCGCTTTCCCTGATCGGGTGTCGATTTGAAATCCTTCAATAAATGTAGCAAGAAGGCCGAGCGGGCTCTTTCATGCCCGGCTTGCGGAACCCCGGTCACCGACATCGCCTACGTTTATGACACCGGAAAAGAAACCTCCCATTTTTTTCAGTGCCCCGACTGTACATTTCTGTTCGCTCGCCCGGTCTTCATTCCCGAACTCGACAGCCGACAAATGGACGGGATTGACAACGCTGAACTGTTCAATTCCCGGCTTCTGAAATCCATCTACATCAATTATTTCATCAAGAAGGAAATCCGGGCACTGCGGCGAGCCAAAGGGGAAGGGTCGCTGCGGCTGCTGGATATCGGATGCGGGACGGGCTGGACGACCCGTGTCTATGCCGATCACGGCTTTGAGGTGACGGGTCTGGAGCCGTCCAGGATCCGAGCCGATTATGCTCGGGAGAACTACGGGATTGAAGTGGTCTGCGATTACATCGAAAATGCCGAATTCAACCAGGAATTCGACGTAGTGGTGCTGCGGCATATCATCGAGCATTTTGCGGATCCCGGGATGGTTCTGCGGAAGATCCGTGGTTTTCTCAAAAAAGACGGGGTAGTGCTGGTGGTGGTACCGAACATCAACTGTTTGGGCCGCTACCTGTTCGAAACCAAGTGGGCTTGGGTTCTGCCCTGGCATTGCAACTTCTTCACCCCTGATTCATCGCGCAAATTCCTGGAGGGTGAAGGTTTTAGAATCACCGAGTCCTATCAGACTCCGACGCCCCTCTACTATCCCGGCGCTTTGATTCGTACCTTTCCAAATAACTTGGTGAAATTGGTGCTGGGCCGAAACAAAGTTTTGGCCATGGTTCTTTGCGCGCCACTGGCCATGGTCGGCAAATGGCTGGGGCGGGGGGATAATCTCAATGTAGTGGCAAGGGTGAGATGATTTTCAGCCATGATGCAGGGAATAGCTGACAACTGTTGCCAATGCCTCAACAATTCTGTGGTTCTTGATCTCCGGCATTTTAAATGGTACCGTGAGGTCGTATTGGGGTCAGGCCTGAAAGATTGCAAATTTTCCAAATGATGCTATCTTTATTCCATGTCACGTAAACCAAGAATCCATTATCCTGGCGCGGTGTACCACGTCATCCTTCGGGGGAATGCTCGTCAGGACATCTTTTTCGACGACGAGGACCGTTGTCGTTTTTTTCTTCTCCTTCAGGAAGGAATCGAGCGCTATGGCCACCGCGTGCTGGCTTTTTCCCTGCTGACAAACCACGGCCATCTCGCAATTCAGGTGGGGACCATCCCCCTGTCGCGCATTATACAGAATCTTTCGTTCCGCTACACGCGCTGGGTAAACAGACGGCAGGGGCGAAGCGGCCACCTTTTCCAAGGACGATACCAGGCCGTTCTCGTGGATGTCGACACGTACTTGTTGGAACTTGCGGCGTATATCCATCTAAATCCGGTTCGCGCCGGCATGGTTGACCGGCCGGAACTCTATCCATGGAGCAGCCATCGTGCCTACCTCGGCCATGAGACGATCCCATGGTTGAGCCCGGATTGTGTGCTGACCCGCTTCTCTACGAATTTGGAACAAGCCCGCCGACTGTTTG
>Ga0214472_10004498_pt1 | contig 14728 bp, 14 predicted proteins | sample RVTome_6_FD_207662 | JGI IMG/M metagenome (GOLD analysis project Ga0214472, IMG submission 207662) | Soil microbial communities from uranium-contaminated site in the Upper Colorado River Basin, Wyoming, United States - RVT140D175 | ecosystem: Environmental > Terrestrial > Soil > Contaminated >...
GCTGCCCGGACAAACATTGCCGTGGCTATGAGCTGGTTGCCGATCTGGACTTCGATACCAATGGTAATGGCATCATCGATGAAAGGGATGAGTATTGGAACGGCGGTGCCGGCTGGTTGCCCATAGGCGATCGGAGGGATCCTTTTTATGCGGTATTCGAGGGCAATAACCATAAAATTCTTAATCTCTACATTAACCGTGGAGGTGAAGTAGGCCTGTTTGGTGCTATCTATGCAGTCAAAATCAGCAACCTTACACTGAGTGGAAAGTCAATGTCGGTCTCCGGCAATACTGCCGGCAGTCTGGTTGGTATGTCCTATGGCGACAATACACCCACAGGCCGCAATACCATTACCAATGTCCATTCGATGGGCCCAATTTCAGGCCACATTGACAGGGAGTCAGACGATAACGGCGGCTTGATTGGCGATGGCGGATATCTCGATATTCGCGATAGCGATGTTCGCGGGGACATCAGTGGTGGCGCCCGCACCGGTGGTCTGATTGGCAGTTGCTCGTATTGCACGATTACCGACTGCTCAATAATCGGGACGGTGACTTCCGAGACCAGCCATAAATATGCCGGCGGGTTAGTTGGCCACACTGATCATAGCACCATTACCGATAGCTATGCGATAACGGATCTTTCCTCTACCGCAAGCGATGTCGGTGGTTTAATCGGCACTTCCTTCAAAGATTCTATCGAAAACTGTTTTGCAGCCGGAACGGCTCGTGGAAACAGCTATGTCGGAGGTTTGGTGGGCAATTTGCAAAGCGGATCGAAAATCAGGGCGACTTACGCCGTTGTCGAGGTAAGTGGTTTAAATAATGTGGGAGGTTTGGTCGGCGTGATAGATGATGCTTCCGAGGTCAAGAGCAGTTACTGGGCCACGGACACCGCCCACCTGAACACCAGCGCCGCTGGAACCGGGGTCACCCTGGCTGAATTGAGATGCCCGACCGCCGCCGATAACAGCAGCTGCAGCGACACGCCGTTATTCGTGGACTGGGGCGAAGAGACTCCGGGGTGGGATTTCGGCACCTCAGATCAACTGCCCGGACTGACTCTGGGCGGTACGGTTCATCGTGACAGCGATGCGGACGGCTACGAAGATGGAGGCGATGCTTTTCCGCTGATCTGGTCGGCCCATAGCGACAATGATGGCGATGGTCACCCGGATGGTTGGAGAACGGGTTGCGATGCAGACTGCATTAATGGTTCGGGCTTAACGCTGGATAACCTGCCGCATTCTGCCGCTGCCTGGCAGGATCTGGATCTTGACGGTTATCCCGATAGTTGGCCTGTCGCTTGCGATCGCAGCTGCCAAAGTCGTTCGGGCCTAAAATTGGATCCTTATCCGGATGACTCCGACAACGACGGCCTGAACAATTTGAAAGACGATGATGACAACGGCGATGGCGTGGTCGATGCGGATGCCGATTCGGATGGTCTGATAGATGTCGGCAGTTTGGCCGAACTGAATGGTATGCGTTACAACCTGGCTGGTTCAGGCCAGGTGTTGACTGAAAACGGCAAGGTCGATACCTCCGGCTGTCCAATGACGCTTGCGGAGGGTAGCCTGCAAGTCCGCTGTCAGGGTTACGAACTGACCCGGACACTGGACTTTGACAGTAACGGCGATGGTGTGATGGACGCAAAAGACGACTATTGGGACGGGGACAAAGGCTGGGTGCCGGTCGGCAACGATGGCCGCTGCTCAAAGGATAAAAGCTCCTATCCGTTTACAGCGACCTTCGAAGGGAATGGCTTTCAGATTCTGAACCTCTACATCGACACAGCCAACGGAGCCGGAAGAGAGCCGGTACCGGCCGGAACGGGTCTGTTCGGCTACACGAAAGGAGCTGTATTGCGCAATATCGGCCTGGGTGGTCAACTCATGAGCGTTGTGAATGGCTTATACTGCGGTGGAAAATATGATAGAAACCACACATTCTCCGGAACAGGGAGTCTGGTTGGCATCGCCGATGCGAGTACGACCATTGACCACAGTTATGCGACCGGGGCCGTATACAGCAGTTACGACGCAGTCGGCGGCCTGGCGGGAATTCTGTCCAATCGCGGCAGGATCACTTCCAGTTATGTGGCCGGCAAGGTTTACGGCAGTTACGGGACCGGAAGTGGGTACGGCTCGGCCGGTGGCTTGGTAGGATTCCTGTCCGACCACGGCGAAATCATTTCCTGCCACGCAACCGGCGAAATAACCGGACAGGGGTCTGTCGGAGGCTTGGCGGCGTATTCGAGCAACAGTCGTATCGTCAACAGCTATGTCACAGGGGCTGTCATAGAAGGCTCAAGGGGGGTCGGTGGCCTGGTTGGAAAAATTGAAGACACTGATATTACAGGGTGTTTTGCTGCGGCTGCCATCAAAGGTGAGGAAAAGGTCGGAGGCCTGGTCGGTTTCTCCTCCCCTGATCCAAGCGGCAGCCGCATTACCGCCTGTTTTGCCACCGGTTCGGTCACAGGGCTGAATAATGTAGGAGGTTTGGTCGGTTCTCTGTATTACGAAGAGGTCGAAAAAAATGAGGCCGAAATTACCGCGAGTTATGCCGTGGGATCGGTCACTGCAAGAAATCGCGGGCAGGGTAGTGGGCTTGTTAGTAATGCACACGACATTACCAACAGTTACTGGGCCGTTGATACATCGGTTGAAAAAACCAATGACGACCCCAGGAAAGACATGGGTTATCTGGGCGATACCCTGGTCAATCTTCAATGTCCGACTGCACCGGATAATACCGATTGCGGTAAGAATACCCTCTACCATGGATGGGGTGATCTCACCTATGTCGATAGCGATGGCAATAACCGTGCCTACTGGGATTTTGGTAACGCCAATCAACTACCGGGCCTCAACCTGGACGGTGTCGTCTATCGCGACAGCGATGGTGACGGTACACTTGACGAAGATGATGCGTTCCCATTTGACCACGATAATGACGGAGTTGCCGATGCCGATGATGCGGCTATGAACATTCCCCTTGCCGCGAATGACACCAAACCTGCATTTGAACCCTTTCACCTTGAAACTATTACTTTTTTTGATGCATCGGAAGACGAATTTTTATATCAATTATTCAGCGGACAGAAAGAACGCCTCTCTACCTGGTTGTTAAAGAAAGACCTGGCCTGGTCTCCTCGTGCATACAAAAAGTCGGAAGGTCGATTGTATTGGTGCATCTCCGGGATGGACATTCTTCCCCGCAATAATCAGTTTCTTGAGCTGATCAGTGTTTGCCGTGTTGATCAACAGATTATCTATACTCGGGACGAGCAGCAGCTGGAGCGGCAGATTTTACCGGAGGATAAAGCGATTCTTGCAAACCTTGACTGCATGAACCGTGATCACAACACCTGCATGGAAGATCCAAAGAAACAAGAATAGCTCAATCGCTCCTAGGCGCGTTGTGCCAAGCAAAAGATGGCATGTGTCAATTTCACACAGAAACTTTGACAATACTTTTGAAATAGGTACAATAAAATACCTTATTCTGTGAAAACTATACAATGGTGCTTTATATATCTGTCAATCGAATGTTCTTCGAGAACAAACAAGTGGCACCTTATGTCTCGTCACCTCAAACCATCTCGGCAATAAAAAAATAACGGAGAACGTTAATGAATACCATTTTAGGACGAACTATCTTGAATTTTACGGCATTTATCTTTCTGCTGGTGGCGATTTTAGTAACCACCATTTTTGTCACTCGGCAACAAAATGATGATGGCCTCATCGTGAACCTTTCCGGTCGACAACGCATGCTGACTCAGAAAATGACCAAAGAAACACTTATCTACTTCAATTTGGCCAACCGGGAAGATAAAGCCGATCTGACCAAGTGGAAGGAACAGGTCATTTCAACCATGAAAGTTTTTGAAGTGACGCTTTATTCGCTGAAGGACGGAGGAGCAGCTCCTTTAGATCTGAAAATGGCAAGTTTTCGTAATTCTCCTCCTGCCGGTACGGCAGAAATCAAACAACAGCTCGAAAGGGTTGCCACCCTATGGCTTCCTATTAAGAAAAATATTCAAAATGTGCTCACTTCCAATGGTCAGGATGTCGAGGCCATGGACTTTGTTGTAGCTAACAATGTCGACTTGCTCACTAACATGGATAGGGCCGTTTTTTTGATGCAGTATGATGCCGAACACAAGGTTAAGCTTATGGTGCAGATTCAGGCTGTTGCCGTTGCCTTGGGTATAGTGATTGTCATCTTGGCCCTCTTAGCTATCAAAGCTTCAGTGGTCAATCCGATTAAAACCTTAATTGAATCTGCCAAGTCTATGAGTAAGGGAGATTTGCAGAGCGAAATCAAATCGTCTGGTCTGGCGGAAATAGTAGAGCTTTCTGTATCACTTAATCGCATGAGGGTCAGTCTGGTAAAAACGATGGAGATGCTTCGTAAACGCTGAAATACTATACGAACGAAATTATACAGTGTGGGGCTGTTATATTGCGTTCGAGGGACATAACGCCTGATTGGTTTTTGGAGTAATTCAAACAAGCGCTCGTGATGTACACATTGGCTATTGTCGGTTGCACTCCGTCTTAAAGGTGTTTTTGGGTGAGACACGCAGGCGAATAACATAGTTGGGAGGAACTTATTCTCGGTGACATGTATGGAAGGAGATCGAATTGCAGATAGATGCGGTACCAAAAAAACAGGTTGAATTGACAGCATTGTCGATAAATGACATTAAAACTAGACGGATGTTTATTCTGGCTGATGGTAAAAAATCGTTAGGCCAAATCTATCGACTCTGTAATATTGATGAAGATCAAGGGGCGGCTCTGGTACAAGAACTACTGAATGGAGGTTATATCAGCCTATCCAGTGAAAAAAAGATATCTGTTCCGGCGAAAAGCACTGAGTTTGATCGGGAGTCGATATCCACAGCGGATTTTGTTGAAAGACTTATCGATGAACTAACAAATTATCTCGGACCAGTCTCTGAAATGTTAGTGAAAAGAATTGAAATCCCTGAACCGGTTATCACCAATGGGGAGATTAGCGTGGTCCTGAGCCTTCTCGCGAACGAAATTGATGGGGAAGGGGACAAACAGCTTTTTCTAAAAAACATGAGAGCTGCATTTTAGAGTTCTGTTGAAAACTGCTTCCAGGCCGTTTTTAGGCGCTTAATTTAATTAAGCGCCTAATTTCATTTAAAGCCGTCGGAGCTAATTTCATTCGCCTTGATGGTATCCTGGGGAAATTTCGGAACGTATGCCGGTTTGGATATTTTGTTTGTGATTCCGGACAATGTTCAATCAATGGACTATTCCGACAATGGGAATGACAAAGGTTGGTCTTGCCTTATTGTCGGTTTGAACGATTATGGTATCTGAATAGCGGCCGCTCGTGGTTTTCAGGTTTTCCACCCGGATAACACAGCGATTGGTTTCGGTGTTGCATTGCTCGAGCACCTCGCCTCGAACCGTATCGTTTCGTTGGGCCTGCAGTCCCAGGATGGTGAAAGGATAGTCCTTGTTCGGCTGTATCTCGACCTCAACCGTCAGCGGTGTTCCTGCCTGGCCCTCCAGGCGGACCGTGGCGGGCCGGATCTCTGCAAATTTAACCACCATGCCGGTGACGACCAGATTAATTACGGGCTGTTCCGGATCGTTCGTCTGTACAGTGACCGTTTCTTTTTTTTGCCGTCCCCCGTACCTGCTGGTATTGAATTTGACTGTTATGCGTCCTTCCTCCCCGGGAAGGATCTGCCGCGCACTCGTTGCGGCCGTGCAGCCTCAGCCGGACTTGATATTGAGAATTTTCAGTGGTTCATCGCCCTTATTGTGCACCACGAATTCGTGCACGACTTGCAGTCCTTCCAGAATTGGCGCAAATTCGTATACATTTTCGGGGAGATAGGCCTTCGGCCCGGTTTTCTGGTCGTTTGCCGCGGTATAGCCGGTATTTGGCAGCAGACAGATCAGGGTGAGTAATATTAGTGTTCGCAACATGGAAAACTCCTTATTTCTTTATTCGGTCTTATTGCATGGATTGCGGGCGGCACGTTTTGCCGCTCCGTCGCTTAAAAAGAAATACAAAAAACAACAGATACAGGCTGACCGCAAGGAATCCGAGATCGCGCAGAACGGTGCCCAGCCCGGCCGGGCCCTCCTGGATTTCGGTGGAAAAGCAACCGCAGTGGATATCGAGTCCACGGATCTGATTCAATACCAGTGCGCCGAGGAAAACGACCAGCAAGCCAGTGCTCGCAACGGTCGTTCCCGGAAGCAATACACCAAAGAGCAGGCACAAGCCGAGCAATAATTCAAACCAGGGAAGGACCAGGGCTATCATGTTGATTGCCACATCCGGCAGGAGTTGATAGTTGTAGACTCCTTGGGCAAATGCGTGTGGGTTCAGAATCTTGTCATAGCTGGCATAGACAAACACCAGTCCGAGCAGCACACGACTAATATGAAATAGCCATTGGAACGGGAACGGGCTACAGCTATGCCAGGCTTTACCACCAGCTTCGATTTCGTTTACAAGTTTATCACTGTTCATTGGCTGCACCAGCTTTTTGGGTTGGTAATCCCGCAGTTATCCAAACGGTCCAGCCGTTGACCAGAACCCGAACGTTGGCAAATCCCATGTCTTTCAGAAAAACGGCAAGGTCGTGGCTGAGTTCACAACTTTCTCCGTCGCAATAAGCGATTATGACATCCTGTTCTTTTAGTTGAGCGGTAGATTCCATGAATTTGTTCGTTATATCCTGCCAGGGCAGACTCAAGGCACCATCAATATGTCCTTCCTCGTATTGTTGTTGAGGACGGGCATCCACAAACTTAGCAGCTTTTTGGTCAAACAGCTGTTTTGCCTCGTTGAGAGGAATCGCCATATTGTCTCCGGCAAGATTGGTAAGGCGCGCCGACCCCGACCAATCGCCAATGAGGGAAAGGGGAGATTCGCGCTGGTAATTTACCGCCAGGGCGATCAGGCAGGCCACCACTAAGAGGAGGGGAATCTGCCACAGTGCCTGGAAAATCGGTATGTTCGTTTCTTTCATTCTTACACTCTGCCTCGTTAAGATTGAAATTTGCCAAACATGATGTGTTCGTAAAAACGTTGGACTCTTAAATTTGCGTCATTCCGGCTTTCGCCGGAATGACGTCGTTTGGGACTTTTTACGAATTCATCATGCATGTTAACATCCATTTTTAATGAGTGTGGTATTGTAATCCGGAAATTCTTAAATACGAGATTTTTCCATTCAAAATAATGATCCGGCATACATTCTTTCTTACTTCTTTATGGTCATGTTGAAATCCCTTGCTTTATCGCCTCTGAGATATTCGCTAAGGCCTACGCACCATTCACCAGATACTTGGAACGAAAGCCTTTTGACGTCAAATACGTTCTTGCGATTTCGGCCCTGTCATAATGCGGGCAAATTGTGACGATAATTTTGGTTTTAAAGAGTGGATAAAAATTACCCACTCTATCGGATTCGCTTCCTCGTACAAATAACACAATATGATCTCCCTTAGAACATTTGGAACGCAACAGCTACTGTCTGTGATTACCTAACAATTACCGCCGGTTTAATCATTTTCGTCGTGACGTCAGTGGTCTTCAGGCGTCTGAATCGCCTGAGTAGAGGAGGATCGATGAATCATCTTTTGATTGACAACTGGATAATTTCTATCCACATGGATGATCCTGTGACAGACATTTGCAGTTATTGTCTTTCAAAATAATGTGTTATTTCAGTTGATTGTGTTGTCGAAGAGGTTGTGGCATTTACCTTGCACCTATTCTGTATATAAATGAGGGGGGCGAAAGATGGTGTGCACTACAGGATCAAATGAGTTTCAAAGCCATGAAGATGGCCTCGATTCATCAACAACCAAAACCAAAAAGGAGAAAACTATGAAAAAGAAAATTGCCGTGATTGCTTTGGTATTGAGTGTTGGGTTAGTTGGCTTTGCCTCGGCGCGAGGCGGCTTGGGGTATGGAATGGGCTACAACCATCCACAAATGCTGGGCTATGCGTATCAACAGCCCGACGCGGAGACTCAGGCTAAACTGAATACTTTTTACACAGAGACCCAGGAATTACGTAAGCAGATATTGGTGAAGCAATCGGAGCGCCAGGCACTCATTCAGGGAGCTAATCCTGATCCGGCAATGGCGGCAAAGGTCAGCGGCGAGCTCTTCGATCTCATGACAACCATGCAAAATAAAGCAAAAGCCGCTGGGCTGGAAAACTATGTCGGCGGCCCCGGATCTGGAAGAGGTATGATGGGTGGTGGCCGGGGTATGATGTACGGTTGCAGGATGATGTAATTGAAATGGGTCTATGAGAATGGTGTTTGGTTTTCCTCCCCCTTCGATATCGGAAGGGGGAAAGTCTGTGGGATAAGATAACAGCATCTATTCGATAAAAAGTTTTAATCCTGTCTCCTCGTACTCTCGGATAAGGGACAGCACTTTCTCTTTGATCTGGTTCCTAATTGTTCTGGTTTGCGCCAGAATCTCTTCCCGGCTGCCCGCAAATCTCGAGGGATCGTCGAACGGCCAGTTGAGTCGCTTGACTCGACCGGGAAATATTGGGCACATGGCGTTCACCACCGGCGAACATACGGTGATTATCACATCGTACTGTTTTTGCTGCTTGAACAACTCGAAAACTCCCTTTGTTTTATGTGCAGAGATATCGATTCCTTCTTCCTTCAAAACCTCCACCGCGTATGAATTCAGGCTGCCTGGTTCAAGACCGGCGCTTTCGGCAAAAAGTCTGTCGTCTGCAAAAAGATTCAGATAAGCCTCGGCTATCTGACTTCGGGCCGAGTTGTGTTCGCAGATAAAAAGGATTTTACGCATGATTCATACCTCTTATTTGCTTGATCGATTTCGTTTCCTCGTCTGGTGTTGAAACGGTATCATCATTCGCCATTTTCCGTTCTACAGCCAACCAGGCGTCGCACAGTAAGCGGGCGTTCGAAGGAATATAACCGGCACGAAACGACCTCCGGCTCAAAAGACTAACTATGCAGAGAGCGGCAATTACTGCCCCAACGCCAATTATATCCATTTCTCTCCTCCGGCATGGGATTTAAAAATCGGTCGTATCGACCTTTGTCTTAACGCATTGTATGCAGGAAATATAAGGGATTTGTTCGGATACGATGAGGATTTGATATCGCAGGTCTTTCAACACGCCGGCAATTTAAGCCTCACAAATAATTCTGACGCTTACTGTTTTTTAATGATAGGGATTTTTTGTTTTGTAGTGGTTGTTTTGGTGGTTTTTTTGGGATGTGGGGGCATCAGAGTGGGCGGTTGCGGAACCCGGAAGATCAATGTATTTATTGAACAACTGTAGAAAATGGTTAAATATATGCACGTATATTTGTTATCCATCGAATGAACATACAGATAAATGGGCTCGGACCCGGAAATTATGTAATTGAGTGACGTTTTGGGGATCTTTGTGACACATCTCAGGATGCATCACGAAAAAAAATATTTAGTCAAAAATTGTAAAAGGAGTAGTTAATCGATGAAGATTCAAAGAGTTATTGACGATATTTATCGTCTCTCAGTAAATATCGAAGATAAAGGCTATTTGTTTGAAGGGATTTGGCCCATTCCCGATGGTATTTCCATTAACGGATATCTCATCAAAGGGGAAAAAAATGTCATGATCGACCTGACCCAGAATATCTTTAATTTTCCACAGGAAATAACCCATCAGATGGAGGGGGTTACGCTGGGCATAGAAGATATCGATATCATAGTCATTAATCACATGGAACCGGATCACTCAGGTTGGCTCCGCGAATTTTGTAAAAAGAACAGCAAGGCGGTCATCTATTGTACGAAAAAGGCCATTCCCCTGTTGGAGGCCTTTTGTGGAGTGCCGTCCGAGCGGGCAGTTGCTATTACCGATGGAATGACCCTTGCGGTCGGGGATTATGAACTTCAATTCTTCGATACTCCAAATATTCATTGGCCCGAGACCATGATGACTTACGAACGGAAGAGGGGAATCCTGTTTTCCTGTGATGCTTTTGGATCGTATGGGAGTATCGACGAGGATACGATTTTCGACGATCAGATCTCACAGGAAAAACATCAGTTTTATGAGACCGAAGCCCTCCGTTATTACTCTAATATTGTTGCCACTTTTTCTGCTTTTGTGTTAAAGGGATTGGAAAAGTTAAAAGGGCTGGAAATTAAGGTGATCTGTCCTTCCCATGGTATAATCTGGCGGGATAATCCTGCTGTTATCATGGATCATTACAAGCGCTATGCCAATTACAGCAAAGGTCCTGCCGAACGGGAAGTGACGGTTGTCTGGAGCAGTATGTACGGCAATACCAAACAGGTCCTAAACATGGTAGTCGAGGTGTTGCGGAAAAGGGATATCCTGGTGCATGTGTTCCAGGTCCCAGGAGATGAGATCGGCTATATTCTTGCCAGCGCCTGGAAATCGGCAGGTTTGATTTTCGGCATGCCAACCTATGAGTATAAAATGTTTCCTCCTATGGCACATGCCATTGATGAATTAATGGTGAAAAAAGTCACAAACAAAAAAGTTTTCCGATTTGGTTCGTACGGCTGGAGCGGTGGCGCACAAAGGGATTTTGAAATGAAAACCGAAAAATCCGGTTGGGATATTCTCGGTCATTATGAATGGCAGGGTGCTCCTGAGAATAGTGATCAGGAAGCTATGAGGAAGGCCTTGGAAGCCTACTGCGATACACTGATTGAATATTCCAAATAAACACTAACAACCTTTAGTAGGATCACGCAGGACGCGCCGCTAAAGGTTGTTGGCATGATCATGGTTGGTACAGGATCAATCCGCTATCGCTTCCTTCATGATTTTAATAATCGAATCCTCAACTTCCTGCGCAGCCTCTGCCAGTTGCGGTGTGTTGAACATCGCCAGGAGCGTGGTTGGCTTCAAAGTCGCCAGAATGGTCTTGTCATTCTCCCGGTAAAGAGAGATCCGGCAAGGCAACGCGGTAGAGATGCTCATGTTTTGTTCGAGGACTTTCTTTGCTTGTTGCGGCTGGCAGACTTCGAATATCCGACATTCCCGAGCGAACTCAACGCCCTTCTTCATCATGGTTTCCTGGAGATTGTGGACCTGCATAATTCCAAAACGATTGGCCGGAACGGCAAGATGTAAGGCCGCTGCGACTTCACTCATGGGCTTGTCGGTGGACAATTTGATCAGCATAGTATTCTCTCCATGGTTCTGGTTTATCATCTTACAAACGCGTCATAATGAGAGGAACAATCCCTTGATCAGATTCTGCCCATTAAGAGTAGAATTACAATGATAAGAACTATCAGGCCAAGTCCACCGCTGGGCCTATATCCCCATGATCGGCTATGCGGCCAGACTGGAATGATTCCCAGAAGCAACAGTATCAAAATTATAAGTAAGATCGTAGTGATTGACATTTTTCATTCTCTTGTGAAAAGGTATTGACCAAGGCCTATGCATCGCAAGCAGACCCGCTTCAACCGGTTTATTTAACGACAAGACTGTTTTTAACTCCTTTGACACCATCCACTGCTTCTGTTATTTGTACAGCTCTCTCAGATGCCCGATTGGAATCTACGAAGCCGCTCAGTTGCACGACTCCCTTGTAAGATTCGACATTTATCTGAAGTACCTTGAGCATTGGATCCTTAAAAATTTCGGCCTTAACTTTGGTGGTAAGGGTGGAATCGTCGATATACTCTCCAGTGCTTTCGCGTGTTTCAGTCCCGGCACAACCGGCAATGAAGGTAACCAGAGCAAGTCCTACCAGAAAATGTTTGAGAAAATGTGTTAGTTTCATAACCTATCCTCCTTCTGATGAAAAAGTTACACTGCTTGAACATTCGCTGTCGCCGTGTTTGCTACGCTTAAAATATAATGAGCAAGTTTTGTGCCAGGTTGGTGTCTTGTTTTTTTGCAAAAAAAACTCATAAGGAACTGAACGGGCGGGTTTAGAACCCGCCCCTCCTTAAGGGATCTACCGGGGTTAGGAATAAGCAACACAAGACTTTGAGATTTGGTTTCCCGGAGTCCGGAGCGATCGGATTCTTTCCAGAGCGGCTGGACTTCCGCATTTACAATCTGCTAAATCTATTTTTCCGGTGTTGTCCGGTAATGCTTTCTGGAGTAGTCTTCCAGGTGAACGCCTTTAAATAGCATTCAGATAAAAAAATAGTTATAGTCTAAGCTAAATTGCTCAGCCAGCCTTCTTATGTCTTCTTATTTCAGTACAGTTAAGGCTCATTTTGGTTAGACGAAATGAAGCGAAGTCACCAAAAAAATAATGATAGCCATTTGCCCGAAAACAGGACAGGTATGGTCATGAAATTGACAAACGAAGAATGGGTCAGGACGGATCCTTAAATTTTGTATGAACAGATCTCGGGGGGAGATTAGATATGAAGAGAAGAACTATTCATCAATGGAGAAATTGGCTTCTGGAATATATCGGTGACGATAAATATGAATTAATCCAAAAAGATACTCTATCCGTTTTTCGCACTGTTGTAGCTAAAAACGCCATGGATGCTGAAAATGAATGTCAACGGATCATAAAGAGCATTAAAGAGAATCCCAATGGCCAAGATATTAATGGTATTGAAAAATAACAGCTAGAATCACCTTCTGGGAGTTGTACTGGGATGGCAATTAATTTTAATCAAAGGTGTCCCGAGCTGATGGCGCTTTTGCGTCACTCAGGGGATTCCATATTCTTCAAGGATATGGACGGGAGATTTACTTTGGTCAGTCAAGCCAAAGCCAGAAGATCGGTAGTCCCTTGGGAAGAGATGATCGGCAAAACCGATTTTGATTTTCTTCCCCTGGAGGAGGCTCGGAAATGTCGGGATGATGAAATTTTCATTATGGAAACAGGTGAGTCATTGGTGGATAAGGAGGAAGAGCTGACTCGTCGGGATGGCACCAAATCCTGGCTCTCTGTTTCTAAGTTTCCCTGGCAGGATGCTGACGGTGAGATCATTGGAGTGATTGGCATTTCCCGTGATATCTCCAGGCGTAAAAAACTGGAAAACCATATTTTGCGAATGCTTTCCATAGCAACACACGATATGCGGGCTCCCATTGTTTCCATTGCTTTAACAATCAAATTATTAGCAAGCGGAAGATTTGGCGAGGTGAGCGTAAGCGTTAAACAAACGCTGAGTGATGTCTTTAATCGTATGATTAAACTAGAGAAAATTGTCGGAGAGTACCTGACTAAATCAAGCGTCATGCACTCCAGTGAAATAGGTAGAAAAGAAATTCTCGATCTGCGTGAGGATATAATCGATCCAATACTTGGAGAATTTTTACAGGAAATTGAGAGAGGGAAAATTCAAATTGACAATCGGCTCGGCGGAATACCAGGCGATAAAATTTTTGTTTCCGCCAATAAAAATTGGCTGGGAATCGTCTATCGAAATCTTCTTTCAAACGCTATTCGTTACACTCCCAAAGGAGGAACGATTGCCTATGGCTTTGAAGACGAAGGCAATATGTATCGCTTAAACGTTTTCAATAACGGACAACCAATTCCTGCGGAGAAAAAAAAATCTATTTTCGAGATGTTTGAGAGCGAGGCCAGTTCCGGAATTGGACTACCTGTTATTCGCGAGCTTGTGCGACGACATGGAGGAGATTTATGGTGTGAAGAATCTCCTGGGGGACACCCCAATTTTGTTTTTACTCTTCCCAAGGAATGAAAACAGCCGGGCGTCGGAAAAATGAAAAATCAAGACTGGGCGTCCAAGTGTTTCCGAGCCGGCATTTTACCTGATTTGTATGCCAGTTCTGCAATGACCTGCGCACCAAACAGCAGAATTATTGCGGCTGCATCTATACTGAGCAGGGCAACTATTGTTATCGTGAGAGAACCGTAAATGACATTTACAATGGAAACGGTTGAGTAGTACCAAACCAGTATTCTCCGGGTGATTTCCCATAGAACCGCCGAGGTGATCCCCCCGATAAGTGCGTGACGAAACTTTACCCGCATTGCCGGCATAACCAGATAGACGGAGGTGAGTATTAACACCTCGCCGAGTATCCCCAGGATATACAGTGCCACCCCGGTTGCGCCGCCAAGGTTTAAATTCCAGCCAAGAATCGTCAAATGTCTGCTTTCCAGTGTCTCTAATGCACCCACAATAAGCGACACCAGCACGACCCCGATGCCCATCACCAGGATATAGACGTAGGGAATAATTGCGGAGATGAAAAAAGGGCGGTGTCGAATATTGTTCCGCTGTGAAAAGATCATCGACATGGCGTTCTCAAGCATCGTAAAAGCCGTAGAACTAAAAAAAAGCATGCTGAAAAAAACGATAACTCCGATCACCCTACGGTGCTTGAGAAATGCTTGCGCCTGCTCGGTCAATGTTGTCGCATAGCCGGGAATTGCCATTTCCAGGTAGGTTGACAAGGTAAGGATCAACCATCGCTCTTCTATAAAATGAGTGAGCACAATCAGGGCGACGATTGACAGGGGCACGATTGACAACAGGGTAAAATAGGCGATACCACCGGATAACAATATTCCCTGATTGGCTATGAATCCACGCACTACCCGAAGCAGAAAACCAAAGAGATTTCCCAATAATTGAAATGCATTTTGTCGTCTGCTCATGGCTGGATAAACAATTTCATCACATAAAAAATTACGGGATAACAGTGCCTGTAGAGCAAATAGCTACTCAT
>Ga0214472_10004499_pt1 | contig 14725 bp, 15 predicted proteins | sample RVTome_6_FD_207662 | JGI IMG/M metagenome (GOLD analysis project Ga0214472, IMG submission 207662) | Soil microbial communities from uranium-contaminated site in the Upper Colorado River Basin, Wyoming, United States - RVT140D175 | ecosystem: Environmental > Terrestrial > Soil > Contaminated >...
CACGGGATTGGATCAAATCGAATTATGGATCGAAGGGCGGCGTAAATTCCGCGGCAAGGCGGCCCAACGTAATGGCAGCAAAGTTTTCGTTTCGAGCCAGCGCTGCGATTGAAAAAAGAGGATTGGTCACAAAGGGCACAAAGGCCACAAAGTAGCAGACGCGGATTCGGAAATTTTAACCGCAAAGGACTTAGCGCAGCAGAGCCGCAACCGAAATTCGGAATAACTCTCGCAAAGACGCCAAGGCCGCAAAGGTCGGAAACAAACCAGAAGATGCTTCGTAAGAAATTTATTTCTTCCCTCCGAACTTGGCGTCTTTGCGGCTTTGCGAGAGGCGTATCCGAAACGAAAAAAAAATGTGCAAGGCGCGCAAATTTTCAGCCACTGCAGTGCAAAGAGCGCAAAGTTCGAAAAGAGACCATCTAGCACGAACGCACGAAGGGAAGACATTTCGCTTCCGAACTTCGCGACCTTCGTGCCCGCGTGGTGATAAATATCGGGTCGCATGGAGTAGTCCACTAAACAAAGGATGACGCATATCATGGCCGAAGTAGCACAAGAAAATAACGAAGTTCGCAATGGTTCCGAGCAGGTCGACTTATCGCTCTTGATGGACGTGCCGTTGCAAGTCACGGTGGAGTTGGGGCGCACGCGCATGACCCTCGAAAACCTGCTCAAGCTCAATCAAGGCTCGGTGGTAGAGCTCAACCAGATCATCGGCGAACCGCTCGATATCTTGGTCAACAACAAGTTGATGGCACACGGCGAAGCGGTGGTTGTCAAGGATAAGTTCGCGATTCGCGTTCTCGATGTGGTGAGCCCGGAACGGCGCATCGAGAACTTGCGCTGATTTGCCAAAGGGCAACCGGCGCTTGATCGCACCCTGAAAGCATATGCCAAGATGCTTAATCTCTGTGCCGGGAACCCGGCGTCTTTGCGTCGCGGCGGGGGATCATCCGATGGGGTGCGACTTGGTTTAGTGCGCCGGTTTCGGCGCCGGCGCTTTTTCGCTGCGCTTGGCTTCGGTTCTGTCGCTGAGCTTTTCGCCTCCGCTTTTTTCCAAGTTCTTGATCAGGATGCTGATGCGGCGGTTTTCCGAAGCGAGGGGGTTGTCCGGCACCCGCAACCGGCGGTCGGCATAACCCACGACTTGATCGAATCTTTCCGAAGGCAGACCGAGCTCCTCAAGATCGCGCCGGGTATTGAGCGCCCGCGCTGCCGATAATTCCCAATTCGAATAGAACGATTCATTGTGAAAGCCGCGGGCGTCGGTGTGGCCGGCGATGACGAGCTTATTGGGCGAGTCCTTGATCTCTTTGCTGATCGCTAGGAGGATTTTTCGCATGATCGGCTTGATCCTGGCGCTGTTCAATTCGAAGAACGCCTGTTTTTCCTTGTCGATCATTTCGATCAAAATGCCTTCGGCGGTGACCGTTATCGGCACTTGATCCGAAAGGTCGACGAGGTCCTTCAACCCCGCCAGGCCCTCTTTGATGTGCGCGTGAATGGTGTCCATGGTTGGCGCTTGAATGATGCCCGAGCCGAGTTTGCTCTCGCCACCGTCGGGAATGATGCCGCGGGAGCCGGAGAACACCCCAGGCTCGCGAAAGTAGTGGGCGATCACCGCCTTGTCCTTGCTGTTCGAGGCGCCGAGCAGCCAGAGCACCAAAAACAACGCCATCATGGCGGTGACAAAATCGGCGTAGGCAACTTTCCAGGCGCCGCCGTGGTGGCCGCCTTGATGCCCCTTGGCTCTCTTGTAGATGATTCTCGGCTTATCATCCTTGCCGTGCTGTTCCGCCTTGCCGCCTTTGGTTACCGCCATCGGAGATTATTCCTTCTTGCCACGGCAGGCGTCTTCGAGCTCTTGGGCGCTCGGCCGCTCGGTGCTAAAAACCACCCGCCGGGCATACTCCACGGCGATGATCGGCGCCGCGCCGTGGAGGTAGGCAAGGATGCCGGACTTGATGCATTCAAGATACTTGCCTTCTTCAGCCAGCAGCAGCTCCATCTTTTGACACAGCGGCTGGAGCATGCCGTAGCAGGCCAAGATGCCGATGAAGGTGCCGACCAGCGCCACCGCGATTTTGTGACCGAGAACCTCGGGGCCCTGGTCCATGGCGCCCATGGCGATGATGACGCCCAAGACCGCGGCGACGATGCCGAGGCCCGGCAGCGCGTCGGCGGTTTTATTGAGAACGTTGACAGGCGTGCGGCCTTCTTCTTCGTGGGTCTCGATCTCCTCGTCCATCAAGTTATCGAGCTCTTCGGCATTGGCCGAGCCGCTGATGACGAGCCGGAGCGAGTCGAGCAGCATGCCCTTGGCGGCATGGTTGGACATGAATTTGGGATATTTCTTGAAGATTTCACTGTTGGCCGGATCGTCGACGTCTTTTTCCAGCGCCATCTCGCCGCTTTTGCGCATCACCGTAAACATTTCGAACATCATGGCGAAAAGTTCCATGTAGTCGGACTTGTTGTAACCGCCGCCCATGACGGCATTCTTGATGCTGTTGAGCAGCGCCATGATGACCTTCATGGGGGTGCCAATGATCAACGCGCCCAACGCCGTGCCGCCAATGATCAGAAACTCGACCGGTTGAATGAGAATCGCCACCGGACCGCCTTCGATCACGAATCCGCCGAGCACGGCGCCAAAAACAATTACGTATCCAATGATGGCAAACAACGGCAATACCCCTTGCGGCACAAATCCCGGCCGCTAGCCCACAGCGCTATGCTGAAATTATCGCCAAGGGTCACGATTTCTTTAGGAAATCTGTTGTCGACCCGGCTGATTTTAGGGTCGAATCAATTTGGCGGTTTCGCCAAAGGGGGCGCGAGCCCGCAATTGCCCTAGTTAAAGCAGCGCTACGGCCAACGATAGGGGCGCGAAGTGGCCGCGTTCGCTAGATCAATTAAAGAAAAGCAGCGCCAAGGCCGATGGTTTTCAAGGAATGAGAGCGCAATCGGAGTCAGCCAAGCAGGTGTGCGATGAAATCCTTGGCGCGATGCCGTCCGCGACGGCCGAGCGGATCGTGGCAATCGTCAAAAACGAACGGGCGCCGATGCAGGCATTGGAAGCGGCGATCGCGGCCAATCCGGTCTTCACGGCGCATTTACTGACGCTGATTAATTTTGCCGCCGGGTTGCCGCGACGGGTGCTGTCGGTCGGTCAAGCCGTGAGCCTGCTCGGTTTGGATTGCATCAAACCGTTGGCGCTCGGATTGCTGGTCTTCGATCTGAAACCGCCACCGGGCTCTGACGACGAAGCCGATCTGGCCTGGTGCATCGATCTGCGTAGCCTATGGGAACATTGCTTGGGCAGCGCGGCGATCGCCTCGCAACTCGCCGCAGAAGTTGCCGGCGCCTCGCCGTTGCACGCCTTTACGGCCGGCTTCATTCATGACATCGGCCGGGTGCTGCTGTTTCGCCATGCCCGGGATAGCTTTGGCGCAGCGGTTTTGAAGACCCAAAAGGAAGCCATGACGATAAGCGCGGCAGAAATGTCGCTCTTCGGCGTCGATCACCTGGCCATTGGCGAGGACTGGTGTCAGCGCTCCGCTCTGTCAACTGACCTGCAGGACATCGTGCGACTGCACCATCAATCGCTCGCTACGATCAACCCTGACAACACCGAGCCGATCCGTTGGTCCGTTGCGCTGCTCCAAGCGGCCGAAAACGCTTGCTACCGTCACCAGATCGGTCGATGCGGCGAGGGCATCGTCGCAGGCGCCGATCCTTGGAGCGTCTTAGGATTGCGCGAGCGCGATTGGCAAGAGCGTCATGCGGCAATCAAGCAGGAGCTTGAAGCGGCGCGTGAGCTGTTTGGCTTCCCGCGAGGAAACCATCGGTGGGTCCACCATGTGCGCCAGGCTAAGGTGATGCCGGACCCACAGGTCGACCGCCGAACGGAAAGCGATCGCAGCGCTGGCAACCGCGGTCAGGTAATCCCTTTTCCCCTGGCGCTCTCGGCTTTGGCTGTGCCAGAAGAAAAAACTTCCGGCCCCAAGCCGGTGCTCTTGGTGGTTGAGGACCATAGCTCCCTCTTGGACATGGTGAGCCTGTTCATGATGCGCCACGGCTACCATGTGCGCACGGCCAACAACGGCGAGAGCGCCTTGGAAATTCTCGCCCGCGAAGAGATCCATCTGGTGCTGTTGGATTTGATGCTGCCAAAGCTCGATGGTTTCGAAGTATTGCGCCAAGTGCACAAATCCCAGCAAGGCCGGTTCCCGTATATCATTGTGGCCTCCGCTCGAGTCTCGGATACCGATCGCCAGAAGGTTCTCGATCTTGGCGCCAACGAATTCATGCCCAAGCCGTTCAACTTGAATCGGCTGCTCGAGCGGGTCCAAGCCGTCGAAAAATTTCTCTGCTGATTATCCCCATTCGATTGCCTCTAGAGCAGCATTCCCTAGGCAGAACGCCAAACATGTCCTGAGCGATGGCGCGGCGCGCACGAAGTCGGCGCGCCGCATGGCCAACCCGTGGCGCGCTATCACAGCGCCAATTTTCTGACGCCAGGGCTGGGTTTATTGACGGCGGCCCGCGGTCGGTCTCCCAGTTAACTGCGCATTCACCAACGATTTTCATTTGTCAGCCAATGGCATGGGCGTTGCTCAGAGTAGCGCCAGCGAGGCTTTCTGATGAAAAAAATCATCATCATTGTGGTTGGTGTTCTGGTGCTGCTCGGCGGCGGCGGCGCGGGCGTTTATTTCTTGAAACCCGACTTGCTGCCGGAAGCGATTCGACCCAAAGGGAAAGACGCTGAGCACGCCGGGGCGCCGGGAAAAGGGGAAAAGGGAAAAGCAGCCAAGCAGGAAAAGCACGAGCCTGAGGTCGCCGCCGATCTCGATGTTTTCGTGGTGAACTTGGCCGGCTCGGGACAATCCCGTTACTTGCGCACGATGTTGAGTCTCGGCGTAAAAGACGAGCACATGAAAGAAAAAATCAAGGAGATGTCGGGCAAGATTCGTCACTCCGTAATCATGTATCTCACCGAGCGTAAGGTCGAGGAGTTGGCCGACCCCGAGGGTAAGAACAAGCTCCGCGAAGAGCTGCAAAAACAGATCAACCAAGCGATCGGCGAGAAACAATTGGTGACCAATGTTTACTTCAAAGAGTTTCTTATTCAGTAAGCCCAGCTCGCAGCGACGTTTCGGGATGTGCCAAGCGCCTGAGGTGGCCACTCTCGCCGGCGCGCGCGCCTTGCTGCAACGCTTTGTCACCGCCTTTAGCCGCCGTCAAACAACCGGGGGCGCGCTCGAGCATCTGGCGACGCTGCCGCTCAGCGCCCAACCCTCCTTAGTGCTGGTTAGGCTCGGGGCGCAGAAACTGCTCCTGGGGGCGACGGCGCATGGGATCAATTTGCTGGCGAGCAGCCCGGCCGATGCGCCTGAGCCAACGCCGTTTAGCGCTACAAGCTCGCCCCGCCAGGAGTCGCCACAACCATGAATAGCGGCGCCCTGTCAATGCTCACCGGGCCCCTCAAGGGCACCGAGATGGCCAGCGTCATGGAAATTTTCATAGTTCTGACGCTGCTATCGGTGGCCCCGCTGGTGCTAATCACGCTCACTTCGTTTACTCGCATCGTCATCGTCTTGTCGTTCTTGCGCCAAGCGTTGGGCACCCAACAGTCGCCGTCAAATCAGATCATCATCGCCTTGTCGTTATTCCTGTCGTTCCACGTGATGGCGCCGGTGTGGCACAAGATCGAGGCCGAATCGGTGACGCCGTACTACAACCGGGAGATCCAGCCCCAGGTGGCATTGGAACGCGCCTGGACGCCGCTGCGCGAGTTTCTCACGCGCCAAACGCGCAAGGCGGATCTCGCTTTATTCAAGCGCAATAGCGACGAGACAGCGGGCGCTGCGCTAGATGCCGCGGAGATTCCCGCCAGCAGCTTGATCCCCGCCTTTGTCATCTCCGAGCTCAAGACCGCTTTTCAGATGGCCTTTCTGATTTACGTGCCGTTTCTGGTTTTGGATCTCGTTGTGGCCGCGATCCTGATGTCGATGGGCATGATGTTTTTACCTCCGGTGCTGGTTTCCTTGCCATTTAAATTGGTCCTGTTCGTTCTGGTTGACGGCTGGAATCTGCTGGTCGGATCGCTGGTCAGGAGTTTTGTATGACCCCCGAGTCGCTCATCGATGTTTTGCGCCAAGCCCTGCAGGTCGCGATCATGCTCGCCGGTCCGGCGCTGCTGTTTGGCTTGGTCGCCGGCGTAGCGGTGAGCGTGTTTCAGGCGACCACCCAGATCAACGACATGACTCTGGTGTTTGTGCCGAAAGCGTTGGCGACCATCCTCGCGCTGATCTTATTCGGTTCCTGGATGTTGCAGATGTACATCAACTTTACCCGCGACATCATCACCAATTTGCCGACCATGATCAGTTGAAGCCGCCGATGCAACCGAGAACCTTGCCATGACGCCGCTGGCAAAATTAATAACCAATCATTGGCCCGAGGTGGTGACCTTCTTCCTGGTTTTTGGCCGCGCCCTCGGGGTCATCGTCGCCGCGCCGTTTTGGGGCGGCCGCACGGTGCCGCTGCTGGTGCGCCTCTGGATCGCGGTGGTGCTGGCGCTGGCGACCTATCCGCTGATTCCGGCCGCACCCATGACCGGCGGCATTACCTTGTTGACGCTGTTCTTGGCCCTCGCCGGGGAGGTACTGCTCGGTTTGGTGCTCGGCTGGCTCGCCCAGCTACTGTTCGCTGGCGTGCGCATGGCCGGCCAGCAGATCGAGTTTAGATCGGGACTGGCATTGGTCCAATTGGTCGATCCCCATGAGGGCGGCCACAGCGGCATCTTCGCATCGTTTCTTGAAGTGACCGCGGGGCTGATATTTTTTGTTTTTAACGGCCATCATCTGTTGATCCAAGCTTTGTTGTCGAGTTTCACCTTGTTTCCCTTGGCTGGAGAAAATTTTTTTACTCATGTGCTAGCCGGTTTTATCAGTTCGGCCGGCGAAATCTTCGTCATCGCCCTGCGCCTGAGCGCGCCGGTGCTGCTCGGGCTCCTGCTCAGCGATATTCTCTTAGGAGTGGTCAGCCGGGCCGTGCCGCAGATGAACGTCTTCATGGTTTCCCAACCGATGCAGTTCGGCTTTTGCCTGCTGCTTCTCCTGTTGTCTCTGCCCGCGCTGGTGTGGTTCATCGCAGGCCAGCTGCCCCTGCTAATCGGCGTTCCCGGCGGGGCGCAGTGAAAGTTTAGCGATCACGGCACGTCATGGCTGAAGAATCGAACAAAAACGACCTCGAAAAAACCGAAGAGGCAACCCCCAAGCGGCGCGAAGAGGCGCGTGGCAAAGGTCAGTTCCCGCGCTCGCGCTTGCTGATACCTGCCGCCACCCTGGTCGCCTTCGCTATCGGCCTGCGCTTGGGCGGCGAAGCGCTGGCCATCGGTTTGGAGCGCTGCCTGATCGGCTTCATCAACGCCGCGGGGAGTGCCAAGACCTTGGCGGCCGACGATTTCATCGAGCTGGTGAGCCGCGCTGGAATCGTCCTCGCACCGGCATTGCTTGCCTGCTTCTCAGCCGTCATGGCGGCCGCTGTATCTTTCGGTTTTCTCCAGAGCGGCTTCGTGCTCGCTAGCGAACCGCTGCACGTCGATTTCAGCCGGATCAGTCCATTGAAAGGTTTTCAGCGTCTTTTCAGTCTCGATGCGGTGGGCGAGCTCGCCAAGGCGGTGCTGGTGCTGCTCGGTTTGGGAGCGGTCGGATATACTTTTCTGCGCGCCGATCTTAATGAGTTGGTGGCGCTGAGCGGCCTGAGTGCCGCAGATATTTTTTCCTACGGCGGCCGCAAGGCCGCAGAATTGATCGCCTGGATCGTTGCCGCCGTCGGCACTTTGGCGGGCCTTGATTACCTTTATCAACGTTGGCACACCGACCGCCAACTGCGCATGAGCCGGCAAGAGATCAAAGAAGAGATGCGCGAGCAAGAAGGTGATCCTTTGCTCAAAGGCCGCTTGCGCAGCCTGCGCCAGAAATTTTCGCGCCGGCGTATGACCGCGGAAGTCGCCAAGGCGGATGTGGTGATCACCAACCCAACTCATCTCGCGATTGCGCTGCGCTATCGGACCGGCGAATCGGGCGCGCCGCGGGTGATCGGCAAAGGCGCTGGCTTCATCGCCGAAAAAATCCGCGAGATCGCGCGTGAAAAGGGCATCCCGGTGGTCGAGAACAAGCCCTTGGCGCGTTTGCTGTATCAGCAGGTCGAAGTCGGCCGGGAGATACCGGAAAAACTCTACCGGGCGGTGGCCGAAGTGTTGGCCTATGTGTACCGGTTACGCCGCGGCGAACGGGGCGCGGCGGCAAAATTTAGCGCGGTCGAGCTTTAGCGGACGGGCATGATGGCGCAGGCGAATCACAGTTTGAGCACAAGTAGTTTCACCGAATTGCTGCCGGCCTTGGGCGTGAGCGGCGTGATCTTCATGATGGTCTTGCCTATGCCGGCGTTTCTCCTCGACCTGGCGCTGGTCGTGAGCATCGCTCTGTCGCTGACGATTTTGCTGGTTTCGCTGAGCGTCAAAGAGCCCCTCGACTTTTCCGCGTTTCCGTCGGTGCTTTTGTTCGTGACCTTATTCCGCCTGGCCCTGAACGTTGCCACCTCCCGATTAGTTTTACTGCGCGGCGAGGAGGGAGTAAGCGCCGCCGGTCACGTGATCGCGGCGTTCGGCCAGTTCGTCGTGGCCGGCAATTACGCCGTCGGATTCATCGTTTTTATCATTCTCGTGATCATCAATTTCATCGTCATCACCAAGGGCGCCACGCGCATCGCCGAGGTCGCCGCCCGCTTCACCTTGGACGCCATGCCCGGCAAGCAGATGGCCATCGACGCCGATCTCAACGCCGGCTTAATTAATGAAGAGGATGCGCGCCAGCGCCGCTACCGGATCCAGAAGGAAGCCGACTTTTACGGCGCCATGGACGGCGCGTCGAAATTCGTCCGCGGCGACGCGGTGGCTGGACTGCTGATTCTAGCGGTCAATCTGCTCGGCGGCTTCTTTGTCGGCGTGATGCAGAAGGGCATGGATCTCGCCGACGCCGCGCGGCTCTATAGCTTGCTCAGCATCGGCGACGGCTTGGTGTCGCAGATCCCGGCGTTAATCGTCTCCACCGCCGCCGGCATGGTCGTGACGCGCACCGCGTCCACCGGCGAATTAGGTTTGCAAATCGCGCGACAATTATTGTGGAATCCCAAGGTTCTCAACTTGGTAGCGGCGATTCTCGCGCTGTTCATCTTCGTGCCGGGGTTTCCCGCCGTGCCGTTTTTTCTCGCCGCCGTGGCGCTCGCCGTGGCGGCCAATTTCATCGGCAAGTCGGAACTTGCCGACGTCCAGGAGTTGGCGCCCGAGGCGAAGCTGACGGCGGAGAAGAGCGAAGAACCCGCCCGGCCGCAACCCGTTGACCTCGTCGAACTCGAAGTCGGTTATGAACTGATTCCCCTGGTTGACGGCGAGAAGGGCACGGTGGTCGAACGGATTCGCGCCTTGCGGCGCCAGTTTCTCACCGATAAGGGCTTTCTCGTACCGCAGATTCATATCCGCGACAATCTACGTTTGACCAGCAAGCAGTATGTGATTTTGATCAAAGGCATCGAAGCGGGCCGCGGCGAACTGAACCCCGGCCGCTTGCTGGCCATGAACGCCAGCGCGGCCGTGCAGGGGGATGGCGGACTGCGCGGCGAAGCGACCCAGGAGCCCTCGTTTGGCTTGGCCGCGCTGTGGATTGCCCCGGCCGATCGCGAGCGCGCCGAAACCCTCGGTTACACCGTGGTCGATCCCGAGACGGTTTTGATTACCCACATTTCCGAACTGATCAAGCGCTACGCGCCCGATCTGCTGACCCGCCAGGATGTCCAGCGGCTGCTCGACGGTTTGGCCAAGGAACATCCCAAGGTGGTCGAAGAATTGATTCCCCATCACTTGAGTCTGGGCGGCGTGCAGAAGGTGCTGCAAAATCTCTTGCGCGAGGAGGTGCCGATTCGCGATCTGTTGACGATCATCGAGACCCTCGCCGATCACGCGCCCAACGGCAAGGACACCGACGAGCTCACCGAGCAGGTGCGCCAAGCGCTGGCGCGCACGATTACTTCGTCATTGAAGGGCGCGGACGGCTTGATCCCGGTGATGACCTTCGACGCCAAGATCGAGCGAATGATTCGCGAACGGGCCAAGGAAGGGGTGGCCATCGAACCCCATGAGGCGCAACGGATCATGAGCGCGGTGCAGTCTTCGGTGGAAACGTTTACCAAGCGGGGTTTGCTGCCGGTATTTCTCACCGGCGGCGCGATCCGCCGGCACCTGCGCCAGCTGATCAGCCACTACCTGCCGCAGATCGCCGTGTTGGCCCATTCGGAAATAGCCGACGGCGTGAAGATTCAATCTCTCGGGGTGATTCGGTGCAGCGATGAAACATAAACGATTTTGGGGCAAAGACATGAGCGAAGCGTTGCGCGCGGTGCGCAGCGTGCTGGGCGCCGATGCGCTGATCAGCGAAACCAAGAATCTCGCCAAGGACCTTGGCGGCGGAGTGGAAATTACCGCGTTTGCCGCGGGTGAGGTTGGCGATGAACTGGACGGCGCAGCGGTGGCCAGCGCAGTCAAAGCGCCGCGTCATCCGTTGGATGAACTGCGCGGGGAGTTGGCGCTGCTCAAGACCATGCTCGGCTGGCTCGCGCCGGGATTGAGCCAACAGCATAAGATCATCGAATCTTTAGTGACGCACGGCGTGACACCGGAGAATATCTCAAAACTGCTGGGCGCCATGGAAAGCGCGCCGGCGGGCAGCGATGAGGAGCGCTGGCAACACGCCATGACGAAATTGTTGCCGCGCGCGGCGCTGCTGCGAGCCGGCGGCGAGCGACTCGCGCTGATCGGCCCGAGCGGCGTCGGCAAGACCGCGACCTTGATCAAGCTCACGGTGTGCGAGAGTCAACAGCGCGACGGTCGCATCGGCTGGGTGAGCATGGACGAACGGCCCTTGAGCGCCAACCCGACCCTCGATACCTACGCGGGCATACTCGGCGTGCAGCTGGAGCGCGCGGCGAACCGCGGCGAGCTCAAGATCGCCCTGGGCCGCTTAGCCGAGTGCGACTTGGTGTTAATCGATACACCGGCGACCAACCCGCGCCATAGCGATAGCATCGTCCGGCTTGCCAAGTCGCTCCACGGGCTGGGCGATTTGCGTTGCGTGCTTTTACTCAGCGCGGTGACCAATAGCGCCGATCTGATCGATTGGGTGGATTGTTACCGGCCGGTAGGCCTCGATTCGCTGCTGTTCACCAAATTAGACGAGTGCCGCTATTTGGGTCCGTTGCTCAATACCGTCTTGAGCGCGGCGCTGCCGCTGTCATTTATCACGTTCGGACAGAGTCTGGCCCAGGATTTAGCGCCGGCTCAGCCTGAATTGTTCGCTAACTTGCTGCTTACGGGGGTTGGGCATGATTGATTCGACACATCTCGCTACGCCAAGATCGCTGCCGGACGGCATCATCGAGCGCCGGCCTCAACGCCCCAACGCCAAGCCGCGCCGGGCGGCGCCGGTCTTCGCCGTCACCAGCGGTAAGGGCGGTGTTGGCAAGACCAATGTGGTCGCCAATCTCGCCATCGCGCTCAGCCGGCGGCACAAACGGGTGCTGGCCATCGATGCCGATCTCGGCTTGGCCAACCTGGATCTCTTCCTCGGCATCAAGGCGGAGTATTCATTGGCGGATTTTTTCGCCGGCAGCGCTACCCTCGATGAAATCATCTTGACCAACCGCGACGGCATCTTAGTCATGCCGGGCGCCAGCGGTATCCAAGAGATCACCGCGCTTCGTGCCGAGCAGAAAGCGGCATTCTTAACCGAGCTCGACCACGTGGCGCAGGAGATGGACTTGGTGCTGGTCGACACCGGCAGCGGCATCTCCGACGCCGTCACCTATTTCACCAGTGCGGCTCAGGAAATTATTTTAGTGGTGACCCCGGAACCGTCCTCCATGACCGATGCCTACGCGTTGGTCAAGGTGCTGCGCGCCGAACAGCGCCAACAGCGCTTCTTGGTGCTTGCCAATAACGTTTGCAACGGCGCCGAGGCGCGTCGTCTGTTCGATGTCTTGTCGGGCACGGCGCTGCGTTTTTTAAACGTGTCCTTGGAGTTTCTCGATTGGATTCCCCGCGACCCGCATCTCTTGTCGGCAGCGGCGCGGGCCCAGACGGTGGTCAGTCAGAATGCCGATGCGCCGTCGGCTCGAGCCTTCGCCGGGTTGGCTGAAAAACTCTTGCAGCGCGCCGCCGGACAGATGCGTGTCAAAGGCAATCTGCAATTTCTCTTTCGCCGCATGTTGGAGTCTGGAAAGGCGGGACAATGACGGTGCTGCAAAAGCGGCCGGCCGCTGCCGAGCGGCATCCCGCTCCGGCCGACGCCGGCGCCAAGCAGGAGATGATTGAAAAATATCTTCCACTGGTCCGGGTGGTCGCGGAAAAAGTTCACCGCAGGCTGCCGCCGGGCGTGGACCTCGAGTCGCTGATTCATTCCGGTGTCATCGGGCTCTTGGAAGCACTGGATCGCTTCGATCCCAAGCGCTGCGTCGAGTTTGAAGTCTATGCGCGCTACCGCATCCACGGCGAAGTGATGCAGTGTTTGCGTTCACTCGATTGGGTGAGCCGGTCGGTGCGTTCTTGGGGGCGAAAGATCGAAGCAGCTCGGGTCAAACTCGCGGCCCAACTCGTGCGCGAGCCAAACGCCGAGGAGATGGCCGAAGAGCTGGCAATCCCACTGGAAACTTACTTTCGCCTGGATCAGCAGGTGAACACTGCGACGTTGCTCAGTCTCGAAGACTTATCGCTCGCAGCCGAGACCGAAAGGGACGTCGTCCAAGAAAAATTTCACCGCAGTCCGTTTGTTGATCCGCTCAGTTTCGTTGAGAACAAGGATCTGCTGGCGAAATTGGCGAGTGCGCTGGAAAAATTATCCGAGCGCGAGCGCACGATTGTGACGCTCTACTATCATGAAGAACTGACTTTGCGCGAAATCGGCCAAATCTTAAGTCTGAGCGAGGGCAGAATCTGTCAGATTTTCAAACAGCTGGTGGCGCGCTTGCGCGCGCTACTCGGCTTTGACTTAGCAGGCTCCAATGGCTCGGGCGCGCTGCGTGCCGCAGCGCCGTCTCGGCCAAGAGCGAGCATGAAACGGGTGGGTGTCTAGGGACTCGCAGCCGAGCAGGCGATCGGCTAGCGGGTTTAGAGACTTGTCGGCGGTGACCTATGGCAGACTCAGTCAATCGGATCGCTCCGGCGACCGTTCCGCTCGGTCAACCGGATCAACGCAAGCGGCAGCGGCAAGAGAAGAAACGGGGCACGACGGCGCAGGACAAGCAAGCGGAGACGCCCACTGCGCCAGACCCAGGCGCGCCGGCCGCAGGCGAACCCTCGGAGGCGGAAAAAACCAAAGGCAAGCATGTCAACATTCGCGCCTAAGAACATATCACGGCCTTTAGGTAATTTAGTGAGGAAGGAAAGTCTATGGAATCGATCATGAGCTCCATATCAAGCGCGCTGTTGCTGCTGGCGGCGATACTGCTGTGGCGATGCCAGCGCGTGGCCCGGCGCAACCAGCAGAGCGCGTACCTAGGCCGATTGGACGAGCTGAGGCAAACCGTAGAGCTTACCAGACGAGACTGTCTGACCGCCATCGATAATCTGCACAGGCGCCTTGAAGCACTGCAGAACCGGGCCGGTTCAGCGGAGCACCAGTTGATTGGCTTGGTCGAGCCGCCGCCGCTCGCGTCCAAAGAAAAATTTCAGGCCGCAGCCCTTTTGCTCGCCGGCGGTCATGCTGCCGAGCGGGTTGCGACCGTGCTGGGGTTGCCAGTGGGCCAAATCGAGTTGGTTAAAGAATTACAAAAAGTTGCTCTAGCGGCCCATTTCGCACCGCTGCTGCAGGAATCCGTGACCGTCGCCAAAAGCCCCGGGCGACGACACAAGAAAAAACTGCCAAACGGCGAGGCCGGCAAACGTGCGCGGCCGATTCTGCTGACCGACGTGGTCCGCCTTGACGGCGCTCACGCAGGAAAAGCCGAGGCCGCTGCCTAACCGCGCCCATGGCTAGATCAACTTATCCGTCTCATGGTTTTTATGCCAGCGAGCTAATTGCAAAGAAGGAGTCGTTCCATGATTAGCATTATCGTGTTTACCTTGAGTTTCTTTCTGTGTGTGGTTATCGCGGTTTATTTGGTCGTGAAGTCCCGCCGGGAAACCACGAGCAGCAAGCGGGATGAAAGCCTGGCGCAACTCGAAGAAGTGCTGCGCACCGCCCAGCTGACCAACCATGGTTTTTTTCAGTCCCTTGAGCTGGTGCAAAAAAATCTCGAAGCACTGTTGGCACGCGCCGAGAGCGCGGAGCAGAGAATGCGCAATCTGATGCTTCAGCCGGGGGGCGAGAAACGCGACCAGTACGCCGCCGCGGCGTTGCTGCTGAGCGAAGGACAGGAGCCGCACCGGGTCGCGTCGATGCTCAATTTGCCGCTACCACAAGTCGAGATCGTCCAACAACTGCATCGCCTGGCGAGCAAGGATAAGAAGCCCTTGCAACGCAAGAAGCACGCTGAGGAGGAGAGTGGCGGACGGAAATTCACCGTGCCGTCAAAAATTGCCGCCAGCCCGGAAAAAATTTCCCAGCCGGTGATGCTTGTCGATCTGCTCAAGAAAGCGGCCAACGAGAGCGCCCTGCGGGGCTCA
>Ga0214472_10004502_pt1 | contig 14719 bp, 10 predicted proteins | sample RVTome_6_FD_207662 | JGI IMG/M metagenome (GOLD analysis project Ga0214472, IMG submission 207662) | Soil microbial communities from uranium-contaminated site in the Upper Colorado River Basin, Wyoming, United States - RVT140D175 | ecosystem: Environmental > Terrestrial > Soil > Contaminated >...
AACCCTTCTACTCCACCAATCGCGTTCTGTCAGCTCATCGCTCGACGTGCGTATCAACTCGCCGATTCTCTGCTTCGCCGCCTCATGCGCTGCCAATTCGGTTGCGGCTGTGCCGCGCTATGAACTCAGCGTCTCTGCGGTGAACTAAGGATTGCAGCGTTAGTTGCGGCTTGGTCGGGCCGGGTTGTCGTGGCTCCCTGCATTCACTCATACCCGATCGCCGTGGTGATCGGAGTCGCGGCCGCCTGTTTCGCCGGTCCGAGACCTGCCAGCACACACAGCACGACCGCGGCGACGACGGAAAGGATGGCAATGCCATAGGGATAGTAAAACTGAAAAGTCCAGCCGGTGAGCATCTTGGTATTATACACGACGTGGTGATACGACATGACCGTGCCGGCAAAAAGTCCGAGGACGCCTCCCAGAAGCCCCATCCAGCCGGCTTCCAGTACGATCAACTTGCGCACCTGCGCCTGGGTGGCGCCGATGGCGCGCAGCACGCCGATCTCCCGCGTGCGATCGAGAATCGACGCCAGCAGCGTATTTATTACGCTGAAGATTGCCACCACCACCGCGACGATTTCGACGGCGTAATTTACCACGAACGACTGCTCCATGATGCGCACCACGGCGTCGCGCAGCTCCCGGTGCGTGCTGACGAAGAGCTGGTACTTCTCTCCATAGTCCGCTTTGATTTTTTGAATGACCGCTTGTTGGTCCGCGCCGGGCGCGAGCCATAGATCGAAAGCATCGACGAGCTCGTCGCGCCAATATTTCTTGTACAAAGCTCGATCTAATAGAACGCTGCCGGAGTCCGAAGAGTAATCGATGTAAACTCCGAGAATCTCAAAGGCGATCCGGCCCGCCGGCGTCGCCAGCTCAAGTGTGTCGTTGCGCGCTTTGCCGAACCTGGCCTGAAAGCTTTCGCTAATGATCACTCCTTTGCCTTCGCCCATCTCGCGCAAGGCCCGGGCACCGTCGCCATCCGCCATCGGCAGATTGCGCACGGGCGCGGACTCCAACGCCGAGAACGACTCGATCACGATCGGCTGCTCTTGGTAATTGGAACGGATCAGACGGTAAAGATCGACGATCTTGACGCCGGGAATGGTCTTGAGCCCGCGCAGCAAATCTTCTTTGAGCGGGACGTTGCGCGGCCCGGCGGTGCGTGCGCCCGAGCTGACGATCAAATCGGCCGTCACCATCCGATCGACCCAGGCGAGCAATGAACCGCGCACGCTGTTGACGAAGGCCGCGATCGTGAAGATCGCCGCCAGGCTGATCACCATCGTCGCGATCGTGATGCCGGAACGGGCGGGGTTGCGGCGCAAACTATCCGACGCCAATCTCGTTTCCGCCCACGAAAGGCGCGGCAGCCGCAGTGCGGATTGCCAAAACGATCGGACGGCGAGATTGACTATCGCCGGACAGAAAAACGACAGACCGAGCAAGAACAGGAGCATGCCGGCGACGCCCAGGCTGAAACGCCCGACGGCGACGGGCAGCGATGGTGAAAGCGCCAGCAAGATCGGCGCAACGCAAAAACAGCAGACGCCGAGACGATTTGCCCAAGGATTTCCCGCGCGGGACGCCGGACGCCAGGCCGCTTGGCGCGCGCTTTCCAGAGGACTGATCCAGATCGCCTCCCAAGCAGGAATCAGGGCCGCCAGGAGGGCGACGGCGACGCCGCTGCCAAGAGCCAGAACCAATTCCGTCAAGCCGAAAGATTCGGCGGCCAAATCCACGAGTGAGAATAAATTACCGACCGTTTCCCCCACCGCGACCAACGCGGCCTGAGCCAACGCCCAGCCGAGCAGGCATCCCGCCAGCGCGCCGCTGAGCGCGAGCAGCAAAGCTTCGAAGATAATCAACCGCAAAAGCTCGCCGCGGCGCATGCCGAGACAGCGCAGCGTGCCGATTTCGCGGCGGCGCTGAATGACGGAAACGGAGAGGGTGTTGTAGATCAGGAAGAGGCCGACGAAGAGCGCGATCAGGCTGACGAAAAAAAGACCGACGCGAAACGAGGTGAGCAATAGCTCGATTTGCTCGCCGCGCTTGCGCGGCCTCTCCACCTCCGCCGCGCCCTTCAGCCGTTCTCTTACCAGTCGCCGAACCGTCTCGATCTCGACTCCCTCTTCGACGGTCAAATCGACGATGTCGAGCTTCCCTTCTTTGCCGATAGCCCGCTGCGCCACGGGCAAATCCATCAGCGAGAAGCTGCCGCCAAAAACTTTCGCGGCACCTTGTTCCTTGAGCAACGCTCGGACAGTGTACGGTTGCTTGCCCCGGCTAGTGAGCAAGGTTATGGTCGCGCCCAGCGGGAAATTGAGCCGGCGCGAAAACGATTCGGTCACGGCGATGGAGTCCGGGCGGGCGATAAAATCGAGCGCCTGCTCCATGCCGAACTCGGCGCCGGCAAACTGATGGTCGCGAATGGCGAAATCGGTGAGCAGGTCGACGCCGTAAACGTACAAGCGCTCGCCCGCCGCACCGCTCACCGGCAGAAACGCTTCCACCGCCGCCGCCGCGTCGCGCACGCCGGGCGTGTCTCTGATAAGCGGGAACAGCGGCTCCGCGATACCGCTCTCGCCGTTGGACACTTGCAGCACCGCCTTGCCGGCGATCTGATCGATGGTCGACTGGAAGGATCGCGTCAACGAGCGGTTGACCAGGGCGATGGCGACGATCACCGCCACCCCCATGGCAATTCCGCAAAACGTGAGCAGCGTGCGCAGCTGATGGCGTTGGACATGCCGCCAGGAGACGGTTCGAAATAATCGCAGAACTGAGCACACCGATTTTAGCATAAACGTTGCGCCGGAATAGAAAAGTTCAAAGCGATAGGCCGAATTATTGATGGTCCCAGGTAAAGCGACAACACACGGGTGGCCGAGGGGTGAAGCCTGGAGGGAGAAGGCACCTGACCTTCGGCATCTCAAATGGCAAATCTCAAATTACAAATCTGAAATCTGAGATATACAATTTACAATTCCGAGCGTCAGCGAGGACAGGCCCATTGCCCCTTCGACTTGGCTCAGGGCAGGCTTCTCCCGGAGGGGTTTACCCCTCGGCCACTGTCTAATACGAACAATGGGGTCTAGACATCGTCTCTCTCCTTGAACTTTGAAGCTTGAACATTGAACTTCTGCTAGCATTCCCTCTCGACGCGCCCGTCTTTGAGAAGAATCCTCCGGTCGCCGTAGCTCGCGGCCTTCTCATTATGCGTGACCATGACGACGGTGCAGCCATCGTTTTTGTTGATCTCTCGCAACAGGGACAAGACCGCTTCGCCGTTTTTCGAGTCGAGATTTCCGGTGGGCTCGTCCGCCAAGAGAAGCGGCGGGTTAAACGCCAGCGCGCGCGCGACGGCGATCCGCTGAATCTCTCCGCCGGACATCTCTTCCGGCAAGTGATGCTTGCGCGTTTGCAGTCCCACTTTCTCCAGGAGCGCCTCCGCTTTTCGGTCCGCCCCGGCTTTCGCCGCGCCGTCGAGCACGAGCGGCAATGCCACGTTTTCCAGCGCCGTCAGCGTCGGCAGTAAATTGAAAAACTGAAAGACAAAGCCGATCTTCGTGCGGCGAAATAACGTGACGTCGTCGTCGGCCATCTGCCCGATCAGACGTCCATCGACCAAAAGATCCCCGCGGGTCGGCCGGTCGAGCCCCCCGATCAAGTGCAGCAGCGTGCTCTTCCCCGAGCCGCTCGGCCCCATGACGACGGCGAACGCTCCTTTGGGTATTTCGAGTGAAATGCCGTCCAGGGCCGCAATTTCAGATTCGCCCTGCCGGTAAACTTTTCGGACGTCGATGCAGCGGATCATGCGGCGCGGCGATCAGGAAAGGCGGCAGAGGGTCGGAATATCGAGGGGCGCCGGCTCGCCGCCCGCTTCCTGCGCCGCTTCCAGTTTTTGCAGACTGGCCTTTACGGCCTCCGCGAACGGTGCGACGGCAATCCCGAGGTGAATCGGTCCGTAGGGCGCGATCTTTTCCAGCCCCGTGCGCCAAAGCTTGAGCGCGCCCGCCGGCACACCCTGCTGCCACTTGAAGTATCCCGCGGCGATCTGAATAATCCCCTGGTAAAAAAGGCGATCTTCTCCATGATCTTCCTGCCAGATTTCCTCCAAAGTTTCGTGGCACTCGAAAAAGAGGCCCTGATTGAACTCGTCGATGCCCTTTTGCAGGCGCGGATCATCTTGGGCTTCCATGAGCGGATTAACTAACCGCAAAGAACGCAAAGTTCGCAAAGAAACTTTTTTCGTGAACCCCTTTGTGTTCTCTGCGTTCTTTGTGGTTAACTTCCTTGTCTCTTATCGGTCTTGAATGCACGGATGACACACACTAACGCGAAAAACGAGATCACGCTAGAGATCGGCTCGCTGTCCTACGGACCTTACGGCGTCGGGCGCTTCGACGGCAAGGCCGTGATGGTGCCGAAAACCGCGCCCGGCGACCTGGTTGCGGCGCGCATCGTTGCATCGAAGGCCCGCTATGCCATCGGCGAAGCGCTGCGCGTGATAGAGCCCTCGCCCCTGCGCCAAATGCCGCCCTGCCCTTTTGTCAACGAATGCGGCGGCTGTCCCTGGCAGCATATCCGTTATGACGCGCAATTGAAGGCCAAACAGCAAAACGTCGAAAACGCGCTCAGGCGCATCGGCAAGCTGGACGGCTTTGAACTGAGGCCGATCATTGCCTCCCCCCAAGAATACCGCTATCGCCGACGCATCCGCCTGCAATGCGACCGCGCCGGAAAGCTCGGCTACTTCCGGCCGGCGAGCCATGAGGTGATCGAGATCGACGACTGCCTCATCGCCGACGGGAAATTAACCGGTTTCATCGCGCCGTTGCGGCGCTGGGTTCACGATCTCGCCACAGTTATGGAATTCGTCGAGATCGTCGCCGGCGACGAGACCGGTCAAGTCGTCGTCGTTGGAAAAACCGGCGGAAATTTTGTTCCAAGAGATGAAGGTGCTTGCGAGAGCATGTTCGACAAAGCCGGCAGCATCAGCGGTCTCGTTCTTTATGGCCCGAATTGGCGCAAAACTTGGGGCCAGGCAACCATCTCGGTTGTCGTTGAACATGGTATCTCGATGAAAGTCGACGCCGATGTCTTCACTCAGATCAACGCCGAAGGAAACCAAAAGATACTCGACGAGTTGCTTGCCGCCGGCGAGTTCCAAAGTCAGGATCGCGTGCTGGAACTTTACTCTGGTGCGGGAAACTTCACGCTGTCGATCGCCCGGCGGGTCTCGGAGGTCGTCGCCGTCGAAGGCTCCCGGTTGTCGATTCAAAACGGCAAACTCAGCGCCCAGCGAAACGGCCTCGAAAACATCCGCTGGGTTTGTTCCGCCGTGCCGGCCGCTCTTTCCCATTTGAAACAACGCCGGAAAACATTTACCCGGCTCGTCCTCGATCCGCCGCGCGCCGGCGCCGAGGGTCTTGAAGCCGAACTGGCATCGTTCGGCGCGGATAAACTTCTTTACGTGTCCTGCGACCCCGCCACGCTGGCGCGCGACCTTGGCGCATTGGCCAACCACGGCTACCAACTTCGCATGGTCCAGCCCATCGATCTGTTTCCGCACAGCTTTCACGTCGAATCGCTGGCGCTGATGACGCGCGATGGTAGCGGCCGTAGGTGAATGTATACACCCCTTACCCTAGCCCTCTCCCGCAAGGGGAGAGGGAACCTAAGAAATCTCCCCTCCCTTGACGGGAGGGGATTAAGGGGAGGGTGATTTACCTCAACACGTTTATTGCTTTCACTATAGTTGCGCAATGGATCCCCATGTGGTACGGGCGAAGCATCATTACGATGCGCGCGAAAGTCTATTCCACGACCCTTTTGTTTCTGTTGATGGCTTTGGCCGGGCCGCTGTCGGCGCAGCCTAAAAAAGTGCGCTTCTCCGTCAGCGCCATTTCCATCGCCGAGGTTCCATTCAGGATTGCCCAGGTCAAGGGTTTTTACCGCGACGAAGGGCTCGACGCGGAGTTTATTTTCATTCGCGGCGCGGTAGGCATGCAGGCTCTACTGGGCGGCTCGGTCGATTTTACTTCGGCATCCGGGTCCACCATCGCCGCCGCCGTGCGCGGGCTCCCGGTAAAATTGATCTTCATCGCTTCGGCCAAGCCGCAATTCGATCTCATCGCCCAACGGGAGATCCGCTCGGTCCAGGACCTCAAAGGCAAGACCATCGGCATCTCTTCGCGCGGCGGCGCCATCGATCTGCTCACGCAGTTAATCGTCCAGAAGCACGGCCTCGTGCCCAACAAAGACGTGATCAGCCTCGTCGTGGGCGGCCAGGAGGACACCGTCCTGGCGCTGAGAACCGGCCGCATTGCCGCCGCGCTGCTCACCCCGCCACGGCCTCTGATTCTGCAACGCGAGGGGTTTAACCGGCTCGCTTATTCCGGCGATTACATGCCGACCTATGCGAGCGGAGGCATCGGCGTGACGGATGAAAAAATAAAAACCAGCCCGAACGATGTGCTCGCATTCGTCAAAGGCAGCGTGCGCGGTCTCCAGTTCGCCCGTCAGAATCGGGCTGACGCGATGAAGATTCTCTCTGATTATTTCAGCATCAAGGACCCGGCGCTGAGCGAAACGTTCTTCGACCTTTATTTGAGTCGCCTTCCCGTCAACGGCTCCGCGGACGACGCCTGGATGAAAGGCGCCATCGAATTCACGCAGAAAAGCTTGGGCGAGATCGGCAAGGAACTCCCGCCCAGCAAAGTTTTTGATTTTAGCTTCGTTCAAAAAGCATCGCGCTAACGATGCGTCCCAACATCGTGAATTTGCTTTCCATAAATTCTATCCTCGCCCTTTATTGAAGGGATCAAGGTGAGGGTGGGCTAGAGGGCCACAACCCTTACCTGGCGGAGCAGTGCAGATGATTTGAGGGACGCTGACCCAGACTTTTCATCGACCAAGGAAAAGAAACAACAATGCGTAGTCCGTGGAGTGGGCCTCGTAGTGAGCGGGCACCAGGACGTGAAGCTGCGCCGGCTTGTACGGTACTTGGTAGTAGGTTTGAGGTCCTTCCTCGCTGTGCGCTCCGCCCCTTATGTTTGCCGGCCTCCTCAAGGTACGGACCCATTGCCCGCGAACGGAGAGGCTCGCTCCTCGGACGATTTGCCGTGAATAATTCTGGCTAACCGGAGCCGGTTGCTGCCTGTTTATACGCGACGACGATCATGCGTTTGCCGAAGAGCAACGCCTTTGAGAAGACGTGGCTCATGATTTCATCGAAGATCGAACGATCGACGGCTATTTTATATTTTCCGCGAAACTTCTTCCCGGAGATGCCAATCGACACGCGGGTGGCGATATAAAGAACGGGCACCAACCAAGAGAGCGCCAGCGACGCGGGGCTATAGCGATCCGTGTAGACCTCCAGTTTTTCGAACCCGGCAAGTTTGAGCAGATACCGAAGTTTGAAATAGTCGATCAGGAACGCATGGCCGTGATAATGACGCCCGTCTTGGCTGGTTCCTCTCAGAGTTTGAATCTCATTGATCAGCCCGCGCCTGAGCGTCCGCTGGCAGGTTAGAAAATAGCTGAGCCGCGAGCGCAGATTGGTAACGTTGGGAGTCGTCACGACCAGGCACCCCCCGGCCTTAATCACCCGCGCGCATTCGTTGAGAAAACCGGCTTGATCTTCGAAATGCTCGATCCCTTCCCTGCTCAGAACATAATCGAAGGTTTCGTTTCCGAACGGAAACGTCTCCATAGCATCGGCGCGCACCCAGGTCAGAGACCGGTTCTTAGCGGGCCTGGGAAAAAGATCGGCGAGGATCGTTTTAAATCCCAGCTCCCGCAAATGAGCGGACTCGTGTCCGATTCCGGCCGGCAGGTCCAAGACGATCCCTCTTTTCTTATCCGAAAAGAGGTCCAGCCGTTCTCGACCCTTTCTAACCCAGATCGCCATTGTCCATCGTCGGCTTCATCAATTTGAATTCGCAAGCGGGGTTTGAACCCCGCTCGCGACCAAAGGGGATGCTCGCCCCCTTTGGAAACCCCATTTAATTGTGCCCGCCTTAAGAGGCGGGGTTTACTTAGAACCAAATTCAGGAGCAGAGTTAGGAAATTCAATCCCGAATGCTCGCGAGAGAGAAGCCGGCCCCTGTGAATGCCTATTTTCCCCTTGCCACGTTGAAGTACCTGGCATCGTAGTACACCGGCAGCTTATCGCCTTTGTTGAGTTTGAACCCGAACTGCGTTCGAAGATCGAGCACGACCTGCAAGCCGGAGAGGTTCAAGTTTCCGGTAACCGAAAGTTCATTGACGCTTTCCGCCGCCTGCTTAGGATGGAGCTTCAACTCGGCCCCGACCGTCTTGATCGCCGCCTCGCGGTTTGCCGGGTCTTTCACCCAACTCATACCTTTGAGCCACGCGCGCAGGTAGCTCACCAGCGTGTCGCGGTTTTTCTGACCCCACTCGCGATTCACCGCGAGGATCGTGTTCGGATAATCGGGCAAGACCTCTTTCGAATCGCCGATGCGCCTCATGCCGGCGCTGAGCGCTTTGGCATCGAAGGGCGGATTCAAAATCGCGACATAGGTTTCTCCTTTAACCATCGACTCGAGCCGCGCGCCGGTGGCGCCGAGGGCGACGAGCTCATAGTCGCCGCGGGTCATGTCCAGGCCGTTCGCCAGCAAGACCCGCCGCAGCACCAAAGCAAAGGCGGTATCCACGGCGTCGGCAGCGAGTTTTTTGCCTTTGAGGTCGCTCCAGGTTTTAATTTCGGGCCGGACAAATACCGGGAGCACCGTCTTATCTGATATCTGCGCCACGGCGACGATCTCGGCGCCTTCGCGGCCGGACCAGGCCAAGACGTTATCGAAAGCCGTCGAAGCGATCTCGAACTTGCCCTGGCTCACGCCGCGCATCTGGTCGGTCGAATTCGGCGTCGCGGTGATCTCGACGTTCAATCCTTCGGCCGCGAAATAGCCGTGGACGCGGGCCGCCACCGTCGCCGCGTCGACTCGGAAAACGTTAAGGCGAATCCTTTTCAGTTCTTTCGGCTGCGCAGCCACCTCGCCAATCGAGCCAATTATCAACATTACACTCCCGAGCAACGCAAGTTTCCTCTTCATGCTTCTACCTCCGATTCCGAACCTTAAACCTTGAATGATTGAACTCTTGAACGACTCAAACCAGCGGCTCGGTCGTTCCTATTCCCTGATCTTATCCCACCGGACCAGTAGATACCCCCGGGCTTACGCCCTAGGTCCTCAGCCGGGGATTTGATAGATTGGGCAGGTCCGACCCGATGCGTCGCCCACCCTTTCTTTGATTCCCCGTAAGGCCAGCGCCGTCACGGTCCAGCCGGTAACCAACTTTTTCCTTCAACAAAGTGGAGATCAGGGTTGAAGGGGAAAAAAGGGGTCGGGGAAAGCGCGCGGCTTACGGCTTCGCTTCAAGAATCAGATTGAACGGCGTCTGCGTCGCGCGGCGGAAACGGGTGAAGCCGCCGCCGAGAACAATTTCGCGCAAGCGCGCTTCGCCGGCTTGCGCGCCCAAGGCGGCGCCGACTTCTTGAGCCAAGGACGCCGGCGTGCAGATCAACGTGGACGCGCTGTAGAAAGCCCGCCCGACGGGATTGAGATTTTCCTCCACTCGGTCGCCGGCAAAAGGCTCGACGATCATCCACGTGCCGTTGGGTTTGAGCGTCTCGCGCACGTGTGCGGCAGCGCCTTTGGGATCGCCCATGTCGTGCAGGCAATCGAAGAACGTGACGAAGTCATAGTCCTTGCCGGGATACTCTTTGGCTTTGGCAACCTCGAAGCGCACTCGGCCGCCCACTCCGGCTTCGGCCGCTCGATGGCGCGCCAGTTCGATGGATTGCGGGTGAAAGTCGAATCCGATGATCGTGGAGTTGGGATAGGCTTGCGCCATCAAGATCGTCGAAGCGCCGAGCCCGCAACCTACGTCCGCAATTTTTGCGCCTTGCTTCAACAGGGCATCGACGCCATCCATCGCGGGAATCCATGAATCGACCAAGTTAGCCGTGTAGTTTGGGCGAAAAAATCGCTCGGTGCCGTGGAACAAACCGGCATCATGCTCATGCCATCCGACGCCCGCGCCGGTGCGAAACGCCTCGGTAATTTTGGGTTCGGCTTTCACCGCCGCCAGGGCGACTTGGAATGCCCCCGGTAAAAACGCCGGGCTATTTTCATCCGCCAGGCCGAAAGCTTGCTCTTCGGTGAGAAAGTAGCGGCCTGTGGCGCTGTCGTAACTCACATAACCGCCGGCACACTGGGAAGCGAGCCACTCGCGCACGTAACGTTCCGTTGTGCCGGTCGCTTTAGCGAGATCGGTGGAATTCATCGGACCGAACTCGGCCAATTTTTTATAAAGACCGAGCTTGTCGCCGATCAACACCGCGGCGGCATGAAACACCGCGCCGAAATCGACCACTCCTCGGTTTAAAAACTCGTTGAGTTTATCGGGTTTGATAGCCATCGTAACGCCTCTTTCGCATAAGGACTTTGAACTGAATTCATAGCAGAAAGCCGACGAAACAAAGAAGGCAGCATCTTACCTGCCCGCCGACGTAAAGAAACTTTACTCGCTCCGCTCGAAATGGCAAGCATGCGAATTAAAATTTCGAACCCGTAGTCACGATCACGAACAAAGGATGAAGTATGAAAGCGGAAGGATGAAATAAAAACGGCTCCGATTCCGCCAAGTCTTACTCCGTCACTTCATCCTTCATCCTTCATCCCTCATCCTTATTTTTCAACGCCCGATACACCTTCTCCGCCGTCACCGGCAGATCGGTGATGCGCACACCGCAGGCGTCCGCCACCGCGTTGGCCACCGCCGCCGCCGTCGGCACGTTGGCCACTTCCCCGATGGCCAGGCTGTTGTACGGCCCCGGTCCCGCCGGGACGTTTTCCATGACGGCGGTCTTGAGCGGCGGTATGTCGGTGATGTTGGGAATCTTGAACTCGCCGAAGTTGGTCGTGGTAATTTTCCCGCCATCGAACAGCACTTCTTCGGTCACTGCGAAGCCGAGCCCACAGACGACCCCGCCTTCGACCTGGCCCTGGTGCATCAGGGGATTGATGACCTTGCCGGTCGAGTGCGCCGAGACCATGTTGCGCAGCGTGACCTGGCCCGTCTCGGGGTCGACGTGCACTTCCGCGATCTGCGCCGACACCGAGGCGTCGTGGGATTTTTGCCGACTATTGTAGTAACCGAGAACATGAATCGGCGCGCCTTTGGCCTTGACGACCTCGGCGAAGCTCATCTTGCGTTTAGACTTCCTGTGCACGACGCAGTGGGCCGCCAATTCCAACTCCTTTGGATTCACACCGAGCTTTGCCGCAGCCACGGTCAATAATTCTTCGCGCGCTTTCGTGCCCGCCTCGTAGGAGGCGTTTCCATAGACGCGGGTCGCCCGGCTGCCGCCGACGCCGCCGTCGCTTGGCACCGTGGTGCTGTCGATCTGCGCCAGCTCGATCTCATCCGCCGGCACCTGCAATTCCTCGCCGACCACTTCGACAATGACGGTGAGCACGCCGGCACCCTGGTCCACCACCGGCGAGGATACTTTCACCGCGCCGTCTTCACCGATGGTCACGAACACGTTGCCTTCGCCGCCGCTCGGGCTCCACTCGGAAAACGACAGCCCGCGGCCGACGTGTTTCGGCTTCGGCTTGCGGTAACCAGACAACTGGATCGCTTTGTCCAGCGCCTCGGCGCCGCGGATATGCGAAACATGGAGGCCGATGGGCGTCTCGTCGCCGTCGCGCAGCATGTTCTTGCGCTTGAACTCCGCCGGGTCCATCCCGAGCTTGCGCGCCACGATATCGAGCTGGCTTTCGTTGGCGAAAAAGCCCTGGGGATCGCCCGGCGCGCGCATATGGCCGCACGGAATCTTGTTCGTGTAGACCATGCGCTCTTCGATGAGGCAGTTGGCGATCCGGTACGGCCCGGCGCAGGTGGACGCGCCGATCAGATAACCGGCCGGCTTCATCGAGCCGTAGGCGCCGCTGTCGAAAATAAAATCCAGATGGTGCGCGACGATGGCGCCGTTTTTCTTGACGCCGGTTTTGATTTTGATGATCGACGCGTGACGCGGATTTCCCGCGGTCAATTCCTCGGTGTAGTCCATGATCATCTTCACCGGTTGCCCGCTCTTGAGCGACAAGAAATACGCCGCCGGGACATCCATGAAACCGCCCTTGCCGCCGAAGTCGCCGCCGACGTGCATTGGATAGAAAACCAATTTCTCCTTTGCCACACCGATGCAGTTGGAGAGTTGCGTGCGCACCGCAAAGGGCGTTTTGCTGCACGACCACACCTCCGCTCCGCCTGACGCGTCCGCCTTCACCACGCAGGCATGCGGTTCCAAGTAAGACTGATGCGTCACCTGAGTCGTGTAGGTGTTCTCGACAATCAGTTCGGCCTGTTTGAAACCCTCTTCGACGTTTCCCTTACCCCACTTGAGATAGGAAAACACGTTGCTCGGTTTATCCAGCGGCACCGGCAGGCCGCGGTACGAGAGCAAATCGGGGTGAAGCACCCGCGCGTCGGGATTGACCGCTTCCAGCGGATCGAGCAGTGGCTCCAACTCCTCATACTCGACCTCGATCAACTCCAATGCTTGCTCGGCGGCCGATTTGGTTTCCGCCGCCACCGCGGCGACCTTCTCACCGATGAATCGCACCACGCCGTCCGCCACCACCGGCGTGTCGTAAATGCAGCGCCCGATCCGAAGTCCGGGCACATCCTTCCCCGTGATCACCGCTTTCACGCCCGGCGCTTTTAGCGCTTTGCTAATGTCGATGTTCTTAATTCGTCCGGAAGAAATAGGACTGCGCAGGCATCTGCCCCACAATAGGTTCGGCAGCATCAAATCGGCGCTGTATTGCGCCTTCCCCGTAACCTTGAGTTCGCCTTCCACCCTTGGTGTTGGCCTTCCCACAACCTGCATCATCTACTTATTACCTCCAAGAAATTGAGTTATAAGGGTCTTGCTGCGGCTCGCTCCTCTTTTAAACCGGAACGCGACGCATTGTCCAGCGATTGGGAAAAATGGATATTCAGGCTTCTGTCTGGCTAACCTGACCAACGCTATTTCAGTGCAAGGGCTCAGGAATTGCACCGCGGAGGCGCTGAGGTCGCGGAGAAGGGGGAGTAGAAAATAACCTCTGTGAACTCTGCGTCTCTGTGGTGAATAGTCTTTCACAATAATCCCGGAAGGCCCGAAAAAGCAAACATCCGACTTGGCAGACCCAATCAATTTGGCTAAGATTTTTCGTAGCCGTCCGCCGCACTTAAAGAGCAAATTGCGCTTAGCTACGTCAGGAGAACTCGATGGCTGAACCTACGGTTGTTTGCCCGCAATGTAAATCCGAAATCAAACTGACCGAGTCCCTCGCCGCGCCGCTGCTCGAATCCGTCCGCCGCGACTACGAGCAACGTCTCACGCAAAAAGAGGCCGACATGGTTAAACGTGAGCAGGCTCTTACCGAAGGCGCCCAATCCCTTGAAAAGGCGAAAGCGGCGTTCGACCAGCAAGTCGCCGAGAAACTCCATCAAGAGCGCGGCCGCATCGCCGCCGAAGAGGCGAAGAAGGCCAAGCTCGCCCTCGGCGACGACCTCGACCAGAAAGTCAAGGAAATCAACACCCTTCAGGAGATTTTGAAACAGAGGGATGCAAAACTTGCCGCGGCTCAGCAGGCTCAAGCCGAGCTGATTCGCAAGCAGCGCGAGTTGGACGACGCCAAGCGCGAGTTGGAGCTGACTATCGCTAAGCGCGTGCAAGCCGATCTCAGCGCCGAGCGCGACAAAGCGAAGCAGGAAGCGGAGGAGGAACTGAAGCTTAAAGTGATGGAAAAGGACCAGACCATCATCGCCATGCAAAAGCAGATCGAAGACTTGAAACGCCGCGCCGAGCAAGGATCGCAGCAACTTCAAGGAGAAGTTCAGGAACTGGAGCTGGAAGCGATGCTTACAGCGAAGTTTCCGCGCGACACGATCCAGCCCGTGCCCAAGGGCGAGTTCGGCGGCGACGTGCTGCACCGAGTCATCGGTCCCCTCGGCCAGCGGTGTGGCACGATCCTCTGGGAATCCAAGCGCACCAAGAACTGGAGCGACGGCTGGCTGCCCAAGCTGCGCGAAGACCAGCGGACGGCCAAAGCCGAAATTGCCGTAATCATCAGCCAAGCGCTGCCCAAGGACGTCGAAACGTTCGGATTCGTCGACGGCGTCTGGGTTGCCGATCCGAAAGTCGCCCTCCCCGTCGCCATGTCGCTGCGTCAATCCTTGATCGAAGTCGCCACCGCGCGCCAGGCGTCTGAAGGCCAGCAAACCAAGATGGAGATGGTTTACGGCTATCTTACCGGCCCGCGCTTCCGCCAGCGAGTTCAAGCAATAGTTGAAGCCTTCTCTTCCATGAAGAAGGACTTGGACGCGGAAAAGAAAGCGATCACGCGGCAATGGGCCAAGCGCGAAGAACAGATCGACCGCGTCATGCAAGCCACCGTCGGCATGTACGGCGACCTCCAGGGCATCGCGGGGAAGACCCTCCAGGAGATCGAAGGGCTGGAGTTTCAGGGGATGCTGGATTTCAAGCCGGAGGAATGATTTTCTTGAGGTCTGTTGCAAAATAGTGCGGGTGTGCGACAAATTTGTGGGTAGGATTTGACGTTTCCTTTTTTTGGGCCTATTATCTGAATGCTATATAAGCAGTCAGGTAATAGGAGGAACCATG
>Ga0214472_10004503_pt1 | contig 14717 bp, 11 predicted proteins | sample RVTome_6_FD_207662 | JGI IMG/M metagenome (GOLD analysis project Ga0214472, IMG submission 207662) | Soil microbial communities from uranium-contaminated site in the Upper Colorado River Basin, Wyoming, United States - RVT140D175 | ecosystem: Environmental > Terrestrial > Soil > Contaminated >...
TGCTCTTGTGCATACGGCCGAAAATGATAGCCCATAACAGCCCTCCATCGGTTGATTATGAAGCTCTATTTTACAGAAAAGCAGCATGACCGCAAAGTGAAAAATAGGGGTTTGTCGGACAGGCTCTCATATGCCCTTTAAACGAACCCATTTCTCCGCTTTGCCTTTCTTTTAAAACCTGATATAATCTCAAATCAACTTAAAAAGAAAGGGTTGAAATGACTCTCTTTTTTATCCTCAAGGTTTAGCATTTGAAAAAGCCCACACCTTCTAATATCACCCTGGTCCTCTTGATCCTCCTTCTTTTGGCCCAGGGGTGTTCCAGCCCTGAAGAGAAAAAAAACAAATTCCTTAATAGAGGAGAAGCGTCCTTCCAAAAGGGACAATTTCGTGAAGCGGTCATTGAATATAAAAATGCCGTTCAAATTGCACCCAATGACCCCAAGATCCACCATCAACTGGCTCTATCCTATTTAAGCCTTGGCGGTACAACAAATATCCAGAAAGGATATTCAGAGCTGATCAAAGCAGTTGAAATTGACCCCTCGATCACAGAGGCTCAATTAACAATTGGCCAGATTCTTTTCCTTCAACAAAGATTTGAGGAATCTACCAAAAAGGCCAATTTGGTCATTAGCCAAGATCCAAAATCGATTGAAGGGCGCCTCCTTCTGGCGAATAATTATTCCGTCCATCAAAAATTTATAGAAGCCATTAAAGAAGTGAAAACCGTCATTGCTCAAAACCCCGACCATCTTACCGCCCATTTAGAATTAGCCAAGTTTTATGCCATGAGTAAAGATTTTGAATCGGCTGAAAATTCCTATCAAAAAGCCATTCAGAAAAACCCAAAATCCAGCCTCCCCCGTGTGGCTCTCGGGAATTACTACCTTATCCGAGATCAAAAAATTTCCGCAGAAAAAGCTTTCCTAAAGGCCGTTGAGCTATCTCCATCTGATATTTCCCTTCTCCTGGGGTTGGCCAATTTCTATGTTATGGATAAACGCTTCGACCAAGCCGAAGCACAATATAGAAAAGTAGTGACTCTTCAGCCCCAACAACCCTCATCTTACATTCAGCTTGGAGATTTCTATTCATTTATGGGAAAACCTCAAGAAGCCCAGCAGACTTATCACATTGGATTAGAAAAGGATCCCAATTCGGTATTAATCCAGCAAAAATTAGCCGAGGTTTACCTCACTCAAAAACAGCCTGAGAAAGCCTCTCCCTATGTAACCAAAATTCTTGAAAAGTACCCCCAGGATCTTCAAGCTCAATTTCTCGAAGGCCGGATTAAACTCATACAAAAAGATATTCCAGGAGCCATTTCTCAATTCCTGGAGGTTTCTAAACAGGATCCCAATATTCCCCAGGTCCATTACTTTTTGGGTCTTGCCCATCTCAACAATGGAGATTTGCAAACAGCAAAAACCGAATGGATTAAAGCCACAACGCTTAATCCCAATTATTCCGATGCGGCCTTGGAATTGGCCAAACTTCATCTTTCAACAGGCGCCCCGGACCTGGCTAATGAACAAGTAGAAAGAATTTTAAAAAATCAGCCTCAAAATCCCTTAGCATTTTTAATTTTAGGACACATCCGGGCTTCACAGAAAAATTATTCAGAAGCGGAAAAAGCTTATTCCCAATTCATTCAACTGGCACCCCAAGAGGCTTTGGGAAACCATTATCTAGGAATCCTCTATTCGGTTCAAAAAAACCAACAAAACAAAGCTCTTGAAGAATTTGAAAAAGCCCTCCAAAAAAACCCGGAATTCTCTGACCCCCTTTATCAAATAGCTCGGATCCATATGGCTACCGGCAACCCCGAAAAAGCCATCACCCGGAGTCTTCTTCAACTCAAGCGATCTTCTCAAAACGCCGCCCCCATTCACAATCTTTTAGGGGAAATTTACGCCGGCCAAAAAAAGAACGACCAGGCAGAGGAGGAATTTAAAAAAGCCATTCAATTGGATCAAAACTTAATTGCCGTCTATTTTAATTTAGGAAGCATTTATTTCAATAACCAAACCTTTGAAAAGGCGATTGCTGAATATGAAAAGGCCATTAAAATAAACCCCCAACTCATTCCCGGTTATATGATCCTAGGGGTTATTTACGAGCAGACAGGAAATGTTCAAAAAGCAATGGAGTATTATCAAAAAGCCATCGATATTAACCCTAAATTCGCGCCCGCCGCAAATAATCTGGCATGGCTTTATGCCGAACACGGGAGAAATATTGATGTAGCCCTTTCTCTCGCTCAAACGGCAAAGGAACAATTACCCGAAAACCCTGAAATCTCCGATACCCTGGGTTGGATCTATTACAAAAAGAATCTCCATTCAAAAGCCATTGACCTCTTTAAAGAAAGTCTTTCAGAAATTCAAAATAATCCGGTCATCCATTACCATCTTGGAATGGCCTATTTTAAAAATGGTGATCCTAAATCTGCGGAAGCCCAATTAAAAAAATCTCTCAGTCTCAGTGCCAATTTTCCAGGTGCGGATGAAGCACGGCAAACTTTAGCTAAACTTTAAATCCCCCCTTTCCCCCCCCCAAAGCTTTTTTAAAATATTTTTTTCCTAAAAATTAAATTATCCCTTTTGAACTTCTTCCAGCCTTTTTTGTAAATTTTGCGCTTGCCGAGCGAGATTCCAAATTTTAATTCGGATTCTCAGGTCTCTTAAAACCTTTTTAAGGCACCTCGGCATTTCTTCCTCTCTTAGCAGTTTCCCAACCTATCGTTAAGATTGAGCAATTTCTATACCACCTTGAAGCATTTAAAATCCATTTGTAACTATTTAAAATAAAAGAAGAATTTCATAATGGCCTATTCAAAAATTAATTATCGATGGGAAAAAGGAGAATTCAAATTCCCATTTTTATGATCTTATTTCTTTTGGGGTTTTAATAAAAAATAAAGATTTTAAAGAAATTAAAAAAAAAGCGCCAACCTTAATGGGTTGACGCCCCTTAAAAAAGAACTCTCTAATGGGTAAATTGTTGGTTGAATCGCTTCCTCCCCAAAATTCCCAAACCCAATAACCTGGTTCCAAGTAGCATCAGTGATGTAGGCTCAGGAACCTGCTGATTGGTAATGTCTCCACTATAAATGGTGGTACTGGTAAAGGATGAAGGGGGTAACGCATTTGCGTTAAAGCTTAAATTAAAGTTTCCCCCGTATTGCACATTGGGAAGACCGTAATAAGCCAATAGGCTGGGGTCTTTCATATCCATGAAAGAGGCCCCCGCAATTTGAAATGTTCCCCCCAAATTAAGAACGGTGGCATTTTGAAAATTTCCGCTCAATAAGATTGTCCCGAGGGCAATATCTCCCCCACCAATTCCTCCACCATCCAATTCGATTCCTCCGACAATGGAAATTGAAGAAAGACTTCCTCCCCCGAAATTCCAGCTATTGGTATCTGAGGACACCAAGGATCCTGTTGTAAAATTCAGAACACAGTTTACACAGGCTGCGGTGATTCCATCGATAGAAGGCGTTCCTAAACCCACCACATTATTCACGGAGATTCCTGAACCAACCAGAGGCGCAATTCCTCCTGCATAAGAAATGGTTCCAGAAGCTGGGGCAAAAACACCAAAATCAAGGACAGGTATCGCTAGGGCCGGGGGGACCAGAAAAAAGGAGAAAACCCACATGGCCATTACACTCATGAACAGAGGTTTCATATTCAATTTTTTCAACATGATCTTCATGCTTAATCTACGACCTCCTTGAGTTCCTTAAAAACAAGTTTTAGTGAACCCTTTGTTTTTAGCAATGCTTACCGCTCCACCTCCCCGTTTATTACGCAAACCCAATACCTATTTTCCAATAGGAGGCGGAAGATTTATAAACCCTTAAAAAGTATAGGTTTTAAAACCAAGTGGGCTTGAATCTTAAGGGAATCATTTTTTGGTCTCTGAAAACGGATAACCTTTTTTCCCATTGTTTTGTGAAAACTTTTACACCCATTGCCATCTAAATTTGTTTTTCCCCCACTTTTCTTTTGCATTAGACTATTTTTTCTACTACAATAACCAAAATTATAACTCTTTGAAAATACTAATTTTTCTCATTTAAAAATGCCGCTCAATCTTGTTTTTATAAACGGAAGGTTCGTTCCAGAGAATAAAGCAACTGTTTCAATTTTTGATTTTGGATACCTATATGGGGACGGCGTTTTTGAGACCATGCGGGCCTACAATGGCTTTATATTTAAACTAGACGCCCATTTAACCCGGCTATCCCACTCAGCAAATCAGATACGCATTCCCATTCCATATGGGTTGGGTTCCATTAAAAACCTTTGTTATCAGATACTGAAAAAGAATCATTTAAAAAATGCCTCCCTAAGGATTACCCTCTCACGAGGGGTGGGAAAAACCCGTTTTAACCCCCTCTCCTGTAAGAAACCTACATTCTCCATTTTGGCAAACCCATTCACCGGGTATCCGAAAAGCTTTTATCACCAGGGAATAAAAACAAATCTTTTAAGGGAGTATTTCTTCCCCCCTGAAAAACAAACCCCTAAAATTAAATCCTGCAATTATCAACCCAATGTCCTGGCAAAAATAAAAGTGAGCCGGAAAAATCTTCAGGAAACTTTATTTTTTAATCAAAAGGGACATATGGTAGAGGGAATCACAAGCAATCTCTTTATTGTTAAAAATAAAAAGCTCCTTACCCCCTCTTTGGCTACTGGGTGTCTAAACGGGATTACAAGAAATACCGTGATCAAAATAGCACGAACAACTTTAAAACTGAGAGTAAAGGAAACACACTTTTCTTCCAAAGAGATTTTTTCTTCCCATGAATGTTTTCTGACCAATTCCCTCATGGAAATAATTCCCGTTGTACAAGTGGAGGAGAAAGTCATTAGAAATGGAAAACCTGGAAAAATAACTCTGGACTTGCTCGAACTCTACGGAAAACTTGTCCAAAACCAATCCAAAAAATATAGGAATTTATAGAGAACTCCCAAAAAAATTTAAGTTATCCTTAAGCTAAAAAATGAAAGCAATTAAAAAACCTAAATTAAAACTCCATATGGAGGAAGTTTTATTTAATATCGAAATGGTTAAAATTTTTGAAGCCTTCAAAGATCTCCCTTACAGTTTTTACCTGGACAGTAGTTTACCCTCAAAAAAATTAGGAAGGTTTTCTTTTATTGGAGGGGATCCTTTTTTGGTTTTTAAAAGTAAGGGTGAAAAAATTGAAATCATAAAAAACGAAAAAAAAACAGTTCTTAACGGAAACCCTTTTAAGGAGCTCCAAAAACTTTTGGCACATTTTAAGGGTGACCTCTACCCTGGAAAGATTGCCGATGAAAAGATTCCTCCTTTCTTGGGAGGTGGTGTGGGCTATTTTGCATATGATATGCATCCCCTTGTCGAAGACTTTACCCCAAAAGCACCGGATGATATGAACCTCCCGGATTGCTACTTCATGTTTGTGAATGTGGTTATTATTTGCGATCATTTGAATGGAAAAATATATTTGGCTTCTCTAGATTTTGGGGAAGAGTTTAAATCCTCCCCAAAAAAAATAAAAGAAACCATCAGGAGTTTAAACCAAAAACAGGGTTCCCCCGGCATCCACCCACCCAAGGCGTTTAAAAAAACACCGAAAGAACCAACCCCTTTTATAAAAAAAAGTAAATATTTAGAAAAAATACTTAAAGCAAAAGATTATATTTCAAAGGGAGATATTTATGAGGTCTGTCTTACCCAGCGCTTTAAAACTGATTTTCTGGGTGACCCTTATAGGCTCTACCGACATTTAAGGGAGGTTAATCCCTCCCCTTTCGCAGCCTACCTTAACTTTCCCGAAGTTAAAATCCTTTCATCATCACCGGAACGGTTTTTAAAACTTGATACAGAGGGATGGGCTGAAAGCCGACCCATCAAGGGGACACGCCCCAGAGGCAAGAATGAGCTCCAAGACAAAAGACTCTATCAAGACCTTTTAAACAGTTTAAAAGACCAGGCAGAAAATATGATGATTGTAGACCTTGTTCGAAATGATTTGGGAAAGGTCTGTCAAAATTATTCGATTAAAGTAAGCGATCTTATGAAAATCGAGAAATACGCAACGGTTTTCCAGATGGTCTCAACCATTAGAGGAAAACTAGAAAAGGAGTTAAATGCCACGGATCTTATCCAAGCCTGTTTTCCGGGGGGATCTATGACAGGTGCCCCCAAAATAAGGGCCATGCAAATCATAGAAGAACTGGAACCGATCCAAAGGGGTATTTACTCCGGAGGACTGGGTTATTTGGATTTCCGCGGCAATATTGATTTAAGCATGGTCATCCGAACCATACTGCTTAAAGGGAAAAAGGCTTATTTTCAAACGGGTGGAGCCATTGTGGCAGATTCAGATCCGGAAGAGGAATGGCAGGAGAGCTTAGATAAAGCCAAAGCTTTGATCACTGCTCTTGGAGGAACTTTACCAAACCCAAAAAAAACCTAGATTTTCTTTTCCAGAAATCCTTTGACCTTTGGATTTTTTTGCCTTTTCGCCAATGTGTGCATTCCTTCTAATACGCTTCGTGTTTTTTAAGCCAGAAATTGCTTGCCTATCAATTCTCGAGACCCCGCCACATGGTGGCAGAACTCCGGTTTGGTTAATAATTCCTTTCATCAGGGCCCTTTGGAACTCTTCCCTTTAAGAAAATGCTCCCAGCCAGGGAAGGGTAAAAAAAAAGACCACTCTTTCGGAGTGGCCCTTTCTTGATATCTATATTTTGTTCCTAGTAAGAGTTCTTTTTCCAACGAAAAAAGTTAAAGCCAAATAGCCCTATAAGACCCGGGGCAAGGAGCATCAAAGAGCTGGGCTCTGGTACAGCCTTCAATTCTTTATCAAATGATGTTATTTGACCAATCTGGGTGTGTACAACGGTCACCGTTTCGGTAAGCGAAAACGGATTTGGGCCAATAGGAGATGTTGCTGTTTTAACAGTTCCTGAAAAAGCCCCTGGCCCAAAAGGCCCCTGAAATGGTGTTGAAAATACAGGGCCACCCCCTATTCCAAATGGGTTATTTCCAAAATCTAATATCCCTTGGGCACTGACCGTCCCACCCGTTGTTCCCCCAATCAGGTTTGAAACAGTTAATCTTTGGCCGTTTTGATTGGTTAAGAGAAAATCGGTATCTGTTAACATAATTTCTAGAGTTCCAGTACCCTCTCCAGAGATGGTAACGCTGTTTAAATCAATTGCTGCCTCTTGGGAGTTGCCAATAATCGGCTTGGATATCCCGGTTGTAATATTAATAGAAAACCCTCCTACCGGGCCAACAAAAGAAATTAATCCATCCCCACTAAAACCATCCGCCACATTTGAATTTCCCTTTGGAGTCGAAGTCCCGATACCTCCATCCGAATCATCTACCACAATGACATCTACAAATGCAGTACTCAAATCATCCAGAGTCAAGATACTAATGGCGTTGGCACTTGGAGTCAGCCATAACAACATGATACCAATTACAACGACCGTTATAATTTTAGCCTCAAATTTCATTTGCTCTCCTTTGCTATTCGTAAAATTACTTTTTCAATTTCAATTAAAATTCACAAATAACAAATAATTAAATTCTAATTTTTGTTTTTTGATATTACCCTTTTTAATAGACGATTGCAATCTTTTTTCATAAATTAACAGATTAAATCTTTCTTAAACAAAGATAAATATTTACACAAGACACTTAAAGTATTAGGTTAAATTTCAAAGGGGATTTTTAGGAGGTCTTTTTCACGTAATGGGTTTGAGCCTAACTTTTTTGCCGTCCATAACAACTTTACCCCTATTTAAGAAAAGAAATTCCTATTCCATTTGAATGTGAATTAAATTTCACAGGGTTAAAAATCCTTTCTTCTTCCCCCGAACGATTCCTTAGAATTGGGAAATGACGGATGGGCGGAGAGCCGACCGATCAAAGGAACCCGGCCCAGGGGAATAAATGAACTTGAAGACAAGAGGTTATTTCATGAACTTTCCATCAGTTCAAAGGACCAGGCAGAAAACATGATGATTGTGGACCTAGTTCGAAACGATTTGGGAAAGGTCTGTCAAACTTTTTCGGTAAAAGTCAGCGATCTCATGAGGATAGAAAAATACGCCACAGTTTTTCAAATGGTCTCCACCATTAAGGGCAAATTACTGAAAGAAAAGGACGCTTTTGACCTTTATCCAAGCCTGCTTTCCAGGGGGATCTATGACTGGTGCCCCAAAAATTAGGGCCATGCAAATTATTGATGAATTGGAACCCATGCAAAGGGGAATTTATTCAGGGGCGCTGGGTTATTTAGATTTTCATGGCAATATGGACCTGAGTATGGTGATCCGAACCATTCTTCTTAAAAAAAACAAGGCATACATTCAAACCGGGGGAGCCATTGTGGCGAATTCAGATCCGGAAAAGGAATACCAGGAATTACTTGGTAAAGCGAAGGCTTTGAAAATGGCTCTTGGATCTTACCAAAAACCAAAATAAGAAAACCAAATAAAAAGGCGCCTGCTTTTAATTGAAGCAGACGCCCGGTGATTTTTCCTCTATTAATTCGTTATTTTTTAATTCTCTTTCTGAAGAAACCTAATCCCAGCATTCCAGTCGCTAACAACAAAAGTGAAGAAGGTTCAGGAACCTGGGCTAAATCTGTTCCATATTCAAAACTCACATTGCTAATATCATTAAAATCAAAATTTGAAACCCCTGATAGAGTAAAAACAACTGAATTTCTCACTTTAGGTGACCCTGTAACACCTCCATTTCCATCCCCTTCCAAATACCCCGCACTTACCAAACCAAATCCAGGACCATTTGGGGCCTCCGGGCCCTCTAGATTTGTCATTGGCGGAAAAAGATGGGACTTATCAAATCCTGGCAAACCATAACCTACACCGCTGATTCCTTGGCTTGCAAAATAGGGCAGGTTATTTGCGTAGACATACTCTCCCCCGACGTCACCACCAAATGCATCACTTGAATCAACTATTCCATCATTATTGGAATCCGGGTTGGTGTTATCGGCAAATAGGGGGAGATAAAGTATGTCGGAAGTACCCCCAAGAAATGCTGAAACCGGGGTGAGCAGAGGATCACCAGGTAAATCAAAAAATACCGCTTGTAACACATGAACAGGATCTGCAACGCTCCCGGAATAGGTGTTTGTTAGAGTAAGGGTTAAGTTGTTATTTATGAAATTAAAATCAGCTGAAGCGGACCGAGCTCCCTCAGAAAAGGAAAAGGTTGTTCCACTTTGAGTGTCATAGCCAAAATTCAATGCATAAGAATTGAAAACCAGAAGAAATATGCCGGTAAATACAAAAGGAATTTGAATTAGAATTTTTTTGGTTTTCATTTATTTCCTCATTATTTTTAATAAATTATACTAAACCCCACTTCTTAGGAGGAAGCAATATATATGCCAATTCTAATATCTCCTTGTTTCATTTTTTTTAATAATTCTTAACATATTGAAAAATTTAATATTAATATTTTTTAAAGGAATGAATTTAAATAGGCTAATAGAGAATCCCCACCAAATACAGGAAAAAACTTTACTTAAAATCTGAATTAATTTCCACAAAAATGGAGGTATAAATGATGATATTTTTTAATAAAACCAATAGGTTTTGGTTAGCTTTCGGAAAAAGACTCTAAAAAATCCAAAACCTCTTGAACCTTTAATTTTGCTCGTTTTAATTCGGTATTTTTTGATTAAATCATTAAATGTTGGCCGCTTTATCCCTAATTCCATAGTGTACTGAGTCATAAATTCCTTTACACACCGTTCGTGGTGAGCTTGTCGAACCATGAACGGAACCCATTGAAATATTGCACCCTTCGACAGGCTCAGGGTGAACGGGATTTGTAAAGAAGCGTTGAACTCACTACATTAGGTCTGCCCCGGAATTTTTTCCCATCGAAATATTGATCGGCCCTCATCGTAAATCACACGGTACTTCAACGCACATAACGAGACACGGCCAAGGGAATCAATTACTTTACTAACAATGGTGTGAACCATATTAAAACAATCCCAAATATTCTATTTTTTTAATTACTGATAAAATACAAACCACAACCGATTAAAAATAGAAATCCAATTTCCTTTAAGGAAAGATTCGCAAAAAAATAAAGCAATAAGCAAGAAAGCGACAATAAAATTAAAGAAAAAATCATCATTTCCAGGGCCTCTAACGATAAAATCAAACCATTGTTTTTAATTTATGCATTTAGGGGGCCACAGAAATTTAATTTCAATTTTCTTAAAATTTTTAATGGGTTAGGCGATTTAATAAAATTCCATCCTTTCGAAATTTGATAAAAAATCAATTTTCCAAGAAAAGGTTTTCCTTTTTTCTGTAAAAATATTTCTGTCAAATTCCAAAACAATTATTTCTCCCGAATTGAAAATTTTTAAGGAGAAAGATTTTCCCCCGGGTTATTTAAACGGTTGGATTATTGTGCAAAGGCATTAAAAATGATTAAAAAGAAAGGTCGAAGGTTGGAATGACTACTCTAGGGAAGGAATTAATTTCAGGAATAAAATTTTATAAAAAATTTTAACAAAAATAAGATTTATCTGAAACTTTTAAATTAAACCAAGAATTCATTTATTCTGGATATACCATTCATAGGTCTTTTTCAATCCATTTGTCATATCAACACTGGGAGCCCACCCCAGGAATTTAATTTTTGTTATATCAAGAAGTTTTTTGGGGGTTCCATCGGGTTTTGAAGGATCAAAAATTATTTCCCCTTTATAGTCGACAATATTTTTAATAATCCCACATAATTCTTGAATGGTTAAATCATCACCAGTACCAATGTTAATGATTTCATTTTCGTTGTAATTTTCCATTAAAAAAATACAGGCTTCACTTAAATCATCCACATATAAAAATTCCCGCCTGGGAATTCCAGTCCCCCAAATAACCACTTCGGAATGCCCCTCCTTTTCCATTAAGGATTTTGCTTCATGAAACTTTCGAACCAAAGCGGGAATCACATGTGAAGATTCTAGATCAAAGTTATCATTAGGACCATAAAGATTCGTAGGCATCCCGGATATAAAATTGGTCCCATATTGCCTATTAAAGGATTGGCACATTTTGATTCCTGCAATTTTTGCAATCGCATAGGGTTCATTCGTTTTCTCGAGGTACCCACTGAGAAGATGTTCTTCTTTCATGGGCTGTGGACAATCCCTTGGATAAATACAAGAACTGCCTAGGAAAAGCAGTTTGGTTACCCCAGACAAATAGGACGAATGAATGATGTTCGCCTCCATCATAATATTGTTATAGATGAATTCCGCAGGGTAAGTATCATTGGCAAGAATTCCACCCACTTTTCCTGCCACCAAAAAAACATACTCAGGCCTTTCTTGTTTAAAAAAATCCTCTACCCGGGCCTGTCGCATAAGGTCGAGTTCTTTATGGGAACGCGTTATAAGGTTTTTATAGCCTTTAGTTTTTAGGGTCCTCAAAATGGAAGAACCCACCAACCCTTTATGTCCAGCAATATAAATTTTCGAATTTTTTTCCATATCCAATATTAATCAAATAGAGATTTGGTTATTTTGTTTGTGGTCCAGGAAAACCCTTTTTCCTTCAATATTTTATTTCCTTCTCCAGGAGGGACTAATCCCTTTAATTCCAAATCCGCGTCCAACATTATTTTAACAAGATCTTTGAACTTAACTTTAGCCTCCCAATCAAATTTTTTTTTGGCCTTTCTGGTATCCGCAATCAAACTATCGACTTCGGTTGGCCTAAAATATCTTGGGTCAATTTGAATAATGACATCGCCGGGCTTTAAGTGGTCCGAAGCAATCCCGCTTTTTAGGGATTGAACGACCCCTTTTTCCGTCGTTCCCATACCTTCCCATTCCAATTTTATCCCAACATATTCAAACCCTTTTTCCACAAATTCCCTTACGGAATGACCTTCCCCAGTCCCGATTACATAATCCCCCGGTTCCTCTTGTTGAAGAATTAGCCATTGGCAAACCACAAATTCAGGAGCAAAACCCCAATCTCTTTTTGCATCTAAATTTCCCAAAAATAAACACGTTTTTTTACCCGCCATGATATCGGATATCGCCCTAGAGATTTTCCGGGTTACAAAGGTTTCCCCTCGTCGGGGGGACTCATGGTTAAAAAGAATCCCATTACAGGCATAAATATTGTACCCCTCTCGGTAATTAACCGTCATCCAGTAGGCATAAAGTTTGGCGGCTGCATAAGGGCTTCTGGGGTAAAAAGGGCTTTCCTCACTTTGAGGAGGAGGAGATGCCCCAAACATTTCGGATGAAGAAGCTTGGTAAAATTTTGTTTTGATTCCACTCCTTCTAATCGCTTCAAGAAGCTTTGTGAGACCAATACCGGTAATTTCTCCCGTATATTCAGGCATATCAAAGCTAACCCGAACATGACTCTGCGCCCCAAGATTATATACTTCTTCGGGGGATATATTATAAATCAGATTCGTGAGTTGGCTTGAATCTGAAAGATCCCCATAGTGCAAAAAAAACTTGGCCCCAGAGACATGGGGGTCCATGTAAAGATGGTTGATCCTCTCCGTATTAAATGTACTTGCACGACGGATGATTCCATGGACTTCATATCCTTTTGATATTAAAAGTTCGGCTAAATAAGATCCGTCCTGCCCCGTTATTCCTGTTATTAAAGCTTTTTTCATAATTGACCCTTTACTTTTTGGTCTATATTTCGTTTCTTAAAAAAGTGCTTATTGGGATTAAACATTTTCCTCCAGAAACCGTTTGCATTTTTCTAATGTATCCATATTCTCAACGTTTATGGCTTTGACTTCTCGGTTAATATCCCTCATCAATTTTGAGAGGACTTTATTAGGTCCTACCTCAATAAAAATCTGGAATCCATCAATGACAAATCGGTTGATTGAATCCGTCCACAATACGGGGCTTGTTATTTGGTGCACAAGGTTTTTTTGTGTTTGACCTGAATCCGTTTGGTAATCCGCCGCGTAATTGGAGATAACCGGAAAAGCCAAATTCCTCAAGGAAAACTTTTTTAGAACCTCTTCCATCCTCTTTTGCGCTTCCTCCATGAACCGGCTATGCCAAGGCCCGCTTACTTTAAGGAATTTCGTTAATTTCGCACCTTCCTTTTTAGCAAGTTCTGCGGCCCTCTCAAGCCCCTTAATCTCGCCTGTTAAAATGAGCTGATGGGGTGAATTATGATTGGCAATTTCCACTGAACCAATTTCCTTGATGCTATTACAGATATCTGAAAGTTTTTCATAATCTAAACCAATAACAGCCAACATGCCTCCTGGATTCTTTTTGGCGGCTTCCTGCATAAATTGCCCTCGAAATTGAACCAATTTCATTGCTTCATTAAAGTCAAAAGCATTCCCGGCGTACAAAGCTGAATATTCACCTAGGCTATGGCCGGCGGAAGCAGAAGGACTAATTCCCTCATTCATTAACACCTTTAAACAGGTAATGTTGATCAAAGTAATAGCAGGCTGGACATTCTCAGTTTCGGTGAGTATTTCCTCCGGTCCCTGGAAACAAAGTTGTTTAAAATTCATGCCCAGGGCATCTGAGGCTTGATCAAAAAGTTCACGAACAAAGAAAAAATGATCAAAAAAATCCTTTCCCATCCCAACATATTGAGACCCTTGTCCTGGAAATAAAAATACGATATCCTTCATTTCCAATACCCTAAAGGTTAAAGTTAGCTTTCAATCTTTCCTAGTTTAAATCGGGAATTATATTTCAATTCAAAAAACTAGTGTGCTGTCTCGCAAATACATTGAATAAAATAAGGCGGTCATTCCCGTGTAAGCGGGGATCCTGAGATTAAAAAAAACGGATTCCGGCACATGTCCAAAAGTGCGTATTGGGCCGGAATGGATAATAATGTTAATTAAGTTATTCCTGAGACGAAACCCTAGATTTATCTACAGGCAAATCATTCTCATTCAACAAGAAAGATAGCATAAAAAAATAAAAAAAACATGGTTTTTTAAACGTTTAATCTAAGGATATCAAAAAAAAGGTTTTTTTTGGAGAGGATTTCTAGGGGGGAATTCTCAATAGTCAAAAACAAAATTACGTGACTCGGAATAGCCTTATCAAGCTTTTGTTTTCTGAGAATGATCAAACTGTCCGGGTAACTTTTCCCATCTAAAGAAAGAACGTTTTTCGGAATACTTAAATCGGTACTCAATGCATTGGATAGTGACTCTTCCAAAAGGATCTATAACTTTACATAAAATTTCTCTAACCATTTTTAAAATCCAATCATTTCTCTTTTTTTTGAGCAATTAAGAAAAAATCTCCCGAGAACCCTATTGATTCAGAAAATACATAAATAGACCAAATCCAAAGAAAAGAAAGACCATCTTCGGGGATAAATTTGCGAAAAAATAAAGAATCAGACAGGAAGAAACTAATAAAAAAATAGATACCAAAAATATCAGACTATTCCCCCCAATAAAAATACATAAAATCCCTAATACGCAAAATTAAGACCATAGTTACCATGAGCCCAAAAAAAATAACCAGTATATGAATTTAAATCAGTAGTGTCCCAACGTTGAATGGGTTGCCTGTTCTAACTTATAGAGAAATATTGGTTTTTCTTTTAAAGTGCAATTTTTCGATTTGAAATATTTCTGTCCGATAGGCCACACTTCCGCATACCTGC
>Ga0214472_10004504_pt1 | contig 14716 bp, 16 predicted proteins | sample RVTome_6_FD_207662 | JGI IMG/M metagenome (GOLD analysis project Ga0214472, IMG submission 207662) | Soil microbial communities from uranium-contaminated site in the Upper Colorado River Basin, Wyoming, United States - RVT140D175 | ecosystem: Environmental > Terrestrial > Soil > Contaminated >...
TATGATCACCGGCGAGCCGATGCCGGTAGAGAAAAATACCGACGATAGCGTGACCGGCGGCACGGTCAATGGCACCGGCAGTTTCGTGATGGAAGCGCAGCGTGTCGGCAGCGATACGCTGCTGGCGCAGATCGTTGACATGGTCGCGCAGGCACAGCGCAGCCGTGCGCCGATTCAGGGACTTGCCGATAAAATTGCCGGCTACTTTGTCCCCGCTGTCATCGCGATTGCGGTGCTGACCTCAGTGTTATGGTACGTTTTCGGGCCTGAGCCACGACTGGCTTATGCCATCGCCAATGCCGTGGCCGTGCTGATTATTGCATGCCCGTGTGCCTTAGGCTTGGCCACGCCGATGTCGGTCATGGTTGGCGTGGGACGCGGTGCACAAGAAGGCGTCCTCATTCGCAATGCCGAGGCGATTGAAATTCTGGAGAAAGTCCAGACCCTCGTCGTCGACAAGACCGGCACGCTAACCGAAGGCAAACCGCGTCTGGTGTCGGTGCTAATCGCCGAAGGTTTTGATGAGAATGAGAATGAATTGCTGCAAGCGGCGGCATCCGTAGAGCAGAACAGCGAGCACCCGTTAGCGGCGGCGGTGCTGCGGGGCGCCAAGGAACGCGGTGTGAAGCCACAGTCGATTACCGCGTTCGATTCCGTGACTGGCGGTGGCGTTATGGGTCAACTCGACGGGCGTGAAATCATCGTCGGCAAGCTAGCGTTCCTGCAACGTTGCGGCGTCGACAACGCCTCCGCACTCGAGCAACGTGCTGCCGTGATGCAAGCCGAAGGTAACACCGTAATCTTCATCGCTATCGACGGCAAGGCTGCGGGCTTATTGGCGGTCGCAGATCCTATCAAATCGTCAACCCCCGCTGCCATCGAAGCCTTGCACCGGCTCGGCTTGAAAATCATTATGCTCACCGGCGATAACGCACGGACTGCCGAAGCCGTCGCCAAACAGCTCAACATCGACGACGTGAACGCCGGTGTCGAACCGAAAGATAAATACGAGCGCGTCAAGCAACTGCGGCAGGAGGGGCGTGTGGTCGCCATGGCGGGAGACGGCATCAACGATGCTCCGGCTTTGGCCGAAGCCCACGTCGGCATCGCCATGGGAACCGGCACGGACGTTGCGATGGAGAGTGCTGGCATCACCTTGGTCAAAGGCGATTTGCGTGGCATCGTGCATGCGTTTGCGTTGAGCCGCGCCATGATGCGCAACATCCGCCAGAATCTTTTCTTCGCGTTCGTCTACAATGCGCTCGGCATTCCCATTGCCGCCGGCCTGCTCTACCCGTTTTTCGGGTTGCTGCTCAGCCCGATCATCGCGGGCGCAGCGATGAGCTTTAGCTCGGTTTCGGTCATTGCCAATGCGCTGCGCTTGCGCAGGCAGAAACTGTAGTGCGGTGGATATCCCCATACGGCTCATCTCACGCGTCAGGTAGAATGGGGTCTAACCTAACGGTGCAAAAAATCGAGGCGCATCAGGCAAAAATTCGGGAGCTGGAAGCGCTTCTGCACACCCCTATTCAAGTGGCTGAACTGTGTGATGGAGACGCTTCGCCAGCGATTCATTGCCCCATCCTGGAGTTTCTTTATCCGGATGAGGCAGACCTGATCACTGCCATGCAGTCGGGAAAATAGACCGGCGATTAGCGCCTTGATTAAGCCCGTTGACCCGGGCGTGATCGCGTTTTCGATGCATGGAGCATGATCGACTTGGAGGTCTGAAGGTGACCGCATGTCATCTTGCTGACCGAGCATCTTGTCAGGTATTGAGACAACATGTCATGTCAACTTCTTCTCTGGGGTATAGGGTTTCGGAATCTGAAGATGGCCCGCCCCAGTCAAATCTACCCATAGAGTCCGTAAGGGACATCGATTTCTACCGGTGTCTTGATGCGATGTCAACATGGCATCGTTTTTGCTCTATCTGTCACGAGTGATACTAGGTCACGCCAGGATGTATCGGGTGTGTTCAGACCTTAAAGGATCCATCTATTAGGATGTACGGTTCATCTGCTTGGCGTCACCGCCGTAGATCGTTAAACCATGCAGAATGGAACTTAACTTTAGTCGTTCAAACGAGGCGGATCGTGAACGTGTGTAATCAACCCAAGGCATTAAGTATCCTTGCCGCCATGATCGTCTGCCTGACGATCATGGGTGCGATTGCGTGCCAGTTTCATCCCGCTTCGTCTGACCATGAGCCAGAGGCGCCCATCGGGCATCACCAGGATGGGCATTCGGATGGCGTTTCCTGCCTGAGCGCAACGCTGCCGGAAAACCTGTTGCGCGTCGAGCTCACTTTCGTTTCATGGGCCGTCATGTCTATACGATTACACACCACTTCATTTGCCTCTCTTCTATTCATACCGCCTCGATATCCTGCCTGATCAATGCTTTACCGGTTGCGCGGGTCAGTGTTAGCCGTGCTCGCACGAGCGTGCATGTCTTATACACACTCTCCGCAACTTTCGTGCCGGTTGATCCTGGCCTTTATTGCATGGTTCGACGTGGGACCTGAGTTGCGGTTGATCTACGCCACTACTGTCTTCGTCACGACCCTGATCATTTACCCCGGGTGAGCCTGCGTTGAACGAAGTTGTACCCACGGCCGATTTTTCCGAGGCGGAGGTGTTGCGTCTTTGTTGATAGGTCTAAAGAAGGCCGCACCTGTGAAGCTTTAACCTATTTAGAGGAGGCAAACAACAGACAAATGTATTGGGATTCATGGACGAAATCGCGCTGGAAAATAGATCGTGTAACGAGGGTTGAACAACCATTCCCATGACAGGAGAGACGTATGAACGGTATTACATGGAAACTCACTATTCTGGTCTTGTTGGCATCTCTGACTTTGCTCGGGCGTGTTGAAGCACAACAGCCTCAGCAACACCATCCTGGCAGCACGCAAACGTTGCAAGAACAAGAACCTCAGGAGGAACCGGAATCGCCAACACCAATGCCCATGATGCAGCAGATGCAGGGTATGATGCAACAAATGCAGGGCATGATGCAACAGATGCATGGAAGAATGCAACAAAGGCACGGCAAAATGGGACGGGGCATGATGCGCCGCGGCATGATGATGGGTGCCGAAGATGAGATGGGCCAGGGTATGATGATACAGCGCCGGCTGGAAAGGCTCACCCAGCAGCTTGAACTCACTGAGGACCAGAAGATGCAGGTACAGGCATTGTTGAGTACCGAGGCCAAAGAGGTCATTCGTCTCCAGGCCGATATTGACACGACAACTATCGATCTCCACCAGTTGCTCGACACAGAGACGGTGGATATCGCCCGTGTGAAGACTGCACTCCAAACCATCGCGATGAAGGAGGCGGATCTGCACCTGGCCCATATCACCAAGATACAGGAGCTCCGCAAACTGTTGACGCCCGAACAACAACAGAAATTTCGTATGTCGTGGGCGCACATGATGGGCCATGGGGAGATGATGGGCGAGGAGGGGATGCGCATGCATGGCAAAAGGATGAAACGCAACATGCAAGGTCAAGGTCAGATGACAAATCCTTGTGGTCGGCAGCGGGATAAGCCAAAGAATTAGATCAGTGTCTATACTCCCAAAGCGCCACACTCTGGTTCAAGCCGTTTCTCCTGGCAAGTGACTCTGAGTGAGGCGCTTTGGCTGTGTACAGGTTCAGGAAGACGTGGGCCCGAGTCCCACAGACCAAGGGGGGGTATCATGTCTGCGCACACATTCACGACCTGGAAAAATCGATTCCTGGCAAAAGTATTACGCTACTGTCCGGGGTTGGTACGCCGTTGGGCTCGGCAACAGACCTTTACGAGCAGTGAGCAGATACCCTGGACACCGTTGCAGAAGCCGCTGAGAGAGTGCTGTGTGGCGCTGGTCTCGACAGCTGGCGTGCATTTGCGGACGCAAACTCCTTTTGATATGCACAACCCGCTGGGTGATCCAAGTTTCCGAGAGATTCCCGCCACCGTGTCGCCGGAAGAACTGATGATCACGCACGACTATTACGACCATCGCGATGCAGATCAAGACATCAACATCGTTTTTCCCTGGCAGCGCCTGCGGGAATTGGTCCGGCAAGGTATGGTAGGTGGGGTATCTCCTGTTCACATCGGCTTTATGGGACATATTGATGGAGCGCTCGTTGCTACCCTGCAGCAGCGGACGGCTCCCGCTGCTGCAAAGGTTTTGGTGCAAAGTCAGGTCGATGTCGCTCTACTGTTTCCGGCTTGAGGGCTATGTAATCAGTCCGTCGGACTGATTCAGCGGTCCATTGAAGCAGCAGGTATCTCGACCGTATCGATCAGCCTTGTGCGAGAGATAACGGTCCAGGTTCGTCCGCCACGGGCGTTGTTTTTGCGCTGGCCGTTTGGACACCCACTCGGTGAGCCATTTGTGGTCCCGCAACATCTTCGCATTCTCCGTGACATGTTGCGCACTCTCGAAAGCATGCAAGAGCCTGGTAGCATCGTGGACCTCGGTTACCGCTGGCGGCGGGAGCATTATGATGAGTCGGTATGATCCAAAATGCTTTGTATTTCGGGCCTCTCCGGTGGATGTGCGGGCCAAACAGAGGCAGATCACGTGGCATCGTCAAATCGTATCGTGCTATCGTTGACATCTAAAATGTGATAGCGCTTACCTTCAGCAAGATGGCGTCGAACTGATCATGCTGACGGGAGACAATCGCACCACGACTCAGGCGGTGGCACGTCAGCTGGGCATTGACCGGGTGGAGGCCGAAGTCTTGCCCGCACAGAAACACGCTGTGAGGCCAGTGAAACGGTATTTTGCGCTGAGAGGATGAGGCTTGATCGACCCGTCGCCCTGCAACGATGGTGACGTGCCGACAGCGAAAGGAGCCCGAAGATGAACGTGACGACACCCAGCCCGGAGACGCTCTCGCCCTGGTGGAGGCATGCGGTCATTTTGACCCTGATTGGCGGCTTTACCGTCCTCATCTGGCTGGCCACCCAGTCCTATTCGCAAGCCCCGCCCATCCCTGAAACCGTCATAGGGCCGACTGCGGAGACGCTTTTTACCAGGGCCGATATTGTCGCTGGGCAACAAGTCTTTCTAAAATACGGGCTCATGGACAATGGCTCGATCTGGGGACATGCCGCCTATCTTGGCCCCGATTTCTCCGCCGCTTACCTGCACCACCTGGTGGAGGATACTCGAGTTTTTTTGACCCCACCCAGGGCGGATCACGCCTCGTCACCGCAGGCTGTCACGCCAGCGGTTGCCGCTGGCATCCCACAGCTCTTGAAGCAGAATCGATACGACGCAGCGACCCAAACGCTGGCCTTCACCGAGCCTGAAGTCACGTCTTTCAAGCGTCAACTTGGCATCTGGCGGGATTACTTTTCTCTCCCGACCCACAATCGCGGTTTACCGACCGACTATCTGACTGACGAGGCTGAACTCCGACAGCTCACCGCCTTTTTTGCCTGGACCGCTTGGGCCTCGGTGGCTCCCCGTCCGGGGTCTTCCGCTTCGTATACCAACAACTTCCCATATGACCCAGAAGCGGGGAATACCCCCACTGGCGATACTTTGTTGTGGAGCGCCTTAAGTCTGATCGCCCTTCTGGGTGGGATTGCAGCGGTCTTATTTATGTTTGGTAAGTTTGATTTTTTGGGTTGGAAAGGCGCGAGCGATCACGTCCACCCTCAGATGATCACCGGCGAGCTGACGCCGAGCCAACTTGCGACCCTTAAATATTTTGTACTGGTCACGGTCCTATTTCTGGTGCAAGCCCTGTTGGGCGGGGTCACCGCTCACTACCGAGCCGACCCCGGCGGGTTTTACGGGATTGATGTGTCAGCCCTCCTCCCCAGTCACTTGGCCCGTACCTGGCATTTGCAGCTGGCGGTGTTCTGGGTGGCGACGGCGTATGTCGCGGGGGGCCTTTTGTTGGCCCACGCGATTGGCGGACATGAACCGGCCGGGCAAGTGCTCGGTATCCATATTCTCTTTGGCGCCCTAGCCCTGGTGGTGGGCGGCAGCCTGCTCGGCGAACTCCTCGGGATCAATCAGCTCTTGGGCGGGGCCTGGTACTGGCTCGGCCATCAAGGCTGGGAGTACCTCGAACTGGGACGATTCTGGCAGATGCTGCTCGCAGCCGGTCTCGTGCTGTGGATGGTCTTGCTCTTCCGCGCCGTGGCGCCTGCAAGAAAGCAAGCCGAAAGCCGTGAAATGGCGTCCTTGTTTCTGTATGCCGCAGTGGCTATTCCGGTCTTTTACCTGCCGGCGATGTTCTTTGACGGCACCAGCCACTTTTCGGTGGTGGACACCTGGCGCTTTTGGATCATCCACTTATGGGTCGAAGGCTTTTGGAACTTTGTCGGCGCCGGCATCTTTGGGTTTCTGATCAATTTGCCGATTGTCAGCTACTTTGAAGTGGGGACGTTGCTGACGACCAATCATGGGCATACCGCTATGATGGGGGTGTTTGGCATGCTCGCCATGGCCCTCACCGTGTTTACCCTGCGTCAAGCGTCCTCCGACACCCTCTGGACGCGCCTGGAGCGCTATATTAGGGTGAGCTTTTGGGGCTTGAATCTTGGCTTGGCGCTGATGTCGGTCAGCAATCTCTTTCCAGGAGGCGTTCTCCAGCTCATGGATGTTCTCGAGCATGGTTACTGGCATGCTCGCAGTGAGGCTTTCCTGAATCAGCCTCTGTTTCTGACCTTGGAGTGGCTCCGCTTGCCCGGCGACCTCGTCTTTATCGGCTTGGGAGTGGTTCCTATGGTGATCGCAGCCCTCTGGTGCTATAGGGCGCTCCGGCCCGATCGCAGGCCGGCCCAGACGCCCACCATCTGAACGCTATGAAGGCGACAAGATCAGCTCGGCCGGATAGAGCACGTGTCGTGCATGCCGTCACGTGCTCAGACGATCACTGCCCTGGAGCCTCTTGTCGCTGCCTTGTCCCGGCTGGCTCCCTAGTGGGTCAGTCACGCCCTGCCGGGAAGATGAGAATTGCTATGTCTGCCCCCCCATGACAAGCAAAAAAGCACTATCCTGACGGGCTTCCACACGATGCTTCAGATTCGCCGCGAACACGGCGGCATTCCCCTGGTCCAGGGCGAGGTCTGTCTTCCCCGCTTTTGTCGAGAGGACGATCTCACCAAACAGCGGCAACACGGTGACGGGGGCTGGAGCGTGATGCTCTTGGAGTTCTGCGCCTGCTTTCAAGACGGTTAGCACCACGGTTAACGAGGTGTGGCGTATCAATGTCAGGGCGTTTCGCCCCGACTGCTGGAAGGCTTCCTCGGTCATCAACTGGTGCGCCATCGCATGGATGGGAAAAGCAGTGAAGGTGGCAGCTGTCAACTCAGACGGGCGAAAAGGACGTTCAAAAATTTGCTCCATCGTCGTTTCTCCTTGGATGTGCACCTTGATTGGGTTGGACTTCGCGTGCGGTGTCTTGGGCAAGGTCATCCGCAACACGCCATGTTGAGCCCTGTTCCTCGTATAGTAGAGCAAGATCTATGCCAGACGGGGCCATAAGCCGTGGGCCCCGGGCCGGCTCGGCATGAAGCTGAGTACGGTGTGAGGTCCGCTCTGCGTTTACGGCTTTGCCTGTAACGCTGCCAGAATATTGCCAGGTGACATGGCCTCGTTCAGCGCCCATCCCAGGCCCTGAACGGTGCCGCCCTGCATCTGCCCTTCCACATAGCTCGGGTGCACGGCGAGACCGGCATCGATAAATGTCGTACAGCGCAGGATATCTACATCCACCAGCGTCCCGGCAAAGATGGGACCCACCCCCGTAGAGTCGGCCTTTTCCGGTGGCGCCGGTGTGAGTGATGGAGGGCTAACTGCGATGTGGAGACAAAGAGGTTGAGATAAAAATGAACTAGCATTGCCGACCTGATCGGGTTACTCTCGACCTGTTGATGTTGCATCGTGAAATCGGTGTGGGTGGTGATTCACAGGTGAGTATGGAGGTCTGAACCATGTTACGAACAATGGTCATTGAGCCAGTCAGAGCCTTTAATGGGATGGATGTGCTGGTCGCCCTCGACGAAGATCTGTTTGCGGCGGAAGGTCTCGAAGTGCAATGCGCCAGCCGCGAGCCCGGTGATATGCGCTCTACCGCGGACGGGACGCTTGAGCAACCGGTGTCGGCTCAGGGTCTCCTGCAAAAACGCGGGGCGGCCAGCATGTACCAGGCTTGAGCTTGCGGCAATAACCGCCGGGTGGCGGACAGCATAAGCGGTGTGCGGCAAGTGGGACGCCGGGCCATGGTGGTGTGTGGGGCTCTGATTGTGGCGCCTCACGCATCGATTTATACCCCGCAGGATCTCGCCCATCGACTCGTGGCGTTGGATTATGGCAATGGCACGGCCTACGCCGGCCTGCAAATGCTCGAAAGCGCGATGCCGCGCGAGGCGGTGAACACACGCAGCTTTGACGCCAATACGGCCAAGCGCTTCGCGGCCCTGATGGCGGGTGAGTTTGACGCCACGGTGGTTCAGGAGCCCTGGATTACGGTAGCGGAAAAGGCGGGCTGCCGGTTGGTCTCGACGACCTTTTTTTATGGCACCTGGGTGGCCAATGACACGATAGACGCGGAGACCTATGGCGCGTTTGTACGGGCCACAACGGAAGCAGCGCGACGCATCAACGCGGACAAGCGGAGCTATGTCCGCTACTTCAAGACGCACGATTTTGAACCCACCCCCGAAGTGCAGGCCCTGAGCCTCGACGACTTCAATCTGAGCCGCCTTCAGGTGAAGGCGCCCGAACCCATTCCGGAGGCGGATGCGCGCTGGGATTGGGACTGGATGTCGAGCTGGGGGGTACTGAGCGGCGAGTACGATATCGAGTCTCAGATCAACGTCGCGGTGCAGGCAGCGGCACACGCCGGAGGCTGAGGACCTTGCCAAAAGTAAGCCTGAACGTCTATACAAGATTCATGTAAAAAAGTTGACTTACCCCTCGGCACATAGTAAAAGAGTCCACCGCCGGGGGGCATTCATGCCTTCCGAGAGCCTGCAGATACCGGGCGTATCCCGAGTTGTCTTTCTTGATCCCCGCCTCTGCTCGACTTCGTTTTGTAAAGGAGATTCTGCGATGGCAACGTACTGTAGACTGGCTATGTGTAGCATCATCGTCGCATTGCTACTGGGGAGCGTCATACACCCGGCCATGGCCCAGAAGCCGATGAAAGTGAAGTTCACTTCACCGCTGGCGCCGCCCCCCTTTCTGATCAGCGAGACGTCCAAATGGTGGGCCGATGAGGTCGCCAAACGGAGTGGCGGGCGTATCGAGTGGGAATTCTTCTGGATGGGGGCGCTGACCAAGGCCGGTGAAGAGCTGGAAGCGGTGGAGATCGGACTGGCCCAGGTCGGCAATGTGGCGGCGCCTTACTACGCTGGGAAGCTGCCGCTGAATAACTGGACCTATGCCGTTCCCTTCGGTACCGGCGATCCCAAATTGATCCTCGATGCGTCCAAGCAACTGTATCGCGACGTCCCCGAATTGACCGCCGAGCTGGAACGGTATAACCAGAAGCTCCTGATCCCGATGGTGATCGACACCTACAATCTGACTTCGAAACGTCCCATCGTCAATTTTGAGGATTTTAAGGGCATTAAGATTGCGTCTATTGGCGCCTACCACCCCAAAATTCTGAACGCGGCCGGGGCGTCGGCCATCCATATGCCGGTGGCGGAGCGTTACACCGCCTTGCAAACCGGCGTCATCGAGGCCGAGTTTCTCCCCTGGGATATCTCCTTTGCCTATAAATATCAAGACTACAACAAACATGCGACATGGGTGGATATGGGAGCGGCTATGCCCACCATGTTGACGGTGAATCTGGACTTCTGGAAGAAATTGCCAACAGACCTCCAGGACCTGATGCTCCAGGTGGCGGAAGAGGCGACGCAGCGCAATGCCGACTTGATCAAAAGCCGGCGAGAGGCGGCCATCGCGGGTTTCAAAGCGGCTGGCGTCACCATGCATGAGATGCCCTTCGAGGAACGGGTCAAGTGGGCGAATGCCCTGACGGACATTCCCGCAGAGTGGATTGCGGAGATGGAGGGCAAGAAGCTGGCTGGCCGTCAGGTGATGGTGCGCTATCTCAAATTGCTCGAAGAGAGGGGACACAAGTTTCCCAGGCAATGGGCGGCAGACTATCGTTGAAACGAAAGGGTCGAGGAACGTGGGACACTCTGGTTTCTGGGGCTGGTACGATCGCTGGCTGGGCTGGATGGTGCGGGCTGCCAATCTGCTCTCCGCCGTCTGCGTGCTCATCCTAATGGTCCTGGTGATTGCCGACATCTTTGGGCGCTACCTGTTCAATAGCCCCGTCCCCATGACCTATGAGGTGGGCTCTTTTTTGATGGTATTTATCGTCTTTCTGGGGCTGGCATATACCCAGAGGATGGGCGCCCATATCCGCGTGGAATTCTTCACCCTGCATTTGTCTGTCAGGGTGCGGGCAATCTTAGATATCTTGGCTTCGGGCCTGGGATTGCTTCTCTATATCACTATTGTCTATCAAAGTTTTATCTGGGCGCGGACGTCGTGGCAAGTCGGCGATTATGTGTCGGGTCTGATTAACATTCCCCGCTGGCCCTCCCAGTTTGTGGTGCCCCTGGGCGCGGCGCTATTGTGTCTGCAATTTCTAGCGGATATCGTGAAGCGGGTGAGAGAACTCAGAGCGCTCGGCGCCTTGGACAACCCGCGTAGAGAGGCGTGACATGGACGCAGTGATGTGGGGGGCCGGTGGTTTTCTTGCAGTACTGACTCTACTGGCGCTTGGGATTCACGTCGGGCTCGCCCTCGCGGTGGTGGGATTTGTGGGTCTGGTTAGCATGACCGGCAGCCTCAATCTGGCCCTGGGGTTGCTGACCACCACGCCGTATTCGACCACCGCCGTATTTGCCTTTACGGTCCTGCCTTTGTTTATCATGATGGGGCTGTTTGCCACCCACGCCGGGTTGAGTACGAAGGCCTTTGACGCCGCCTATAAGTGGATGGGTCGGCTCCCCGGGGGCTTAGCGATTGCCACCACTTGGGCCAATGCGCTCTTTGGTGCCTGTACTGGCTCTAGTGTGGTGGCGTGTGCGGTGTTCACCCGCATCAGTTTGCCGGCGATGCGGCAACGCCACTATGACAAGCGGTTTACTTGCGGCACCATTGCCGCAGCCGGCATGCTGGGGATGTTGATCCCGCCCAGCGCCCTGATGGTGGTCTATGGCATCATCACGGAGCAGTCGATCGGCATTTTGCTGATTGCCGGAATTGGGCCTGGCTTGTTGCTCGCCGTGGTGTTTTCGCTCGGCATTATTGTGACTTCCCTGCGCTATCCTCATATTGCCCCGCGCGCCGAGATCGTCACCCCATGGTCTGAAAAAGTCCGCGCCCTCACCGGGGTCTGGGGCATCATAGCCCTGGTGGTGGGCATTATTGCGGGCATGTATCTAGGGTTGTTCACGCCGACTGAGGCCGGCGCCGCCGGCGCCTTGGGGGCGCTCATCCTGGCCCTGCTGTCGCGCGGTCTCTCCTGGACCAGTTTTGTTGCCGCCCTCAATGAAGCCGCACAGACCACGGCGCTGATCTTTTTTATCCTCATTGGGGCGATGATCTTCGCCCGCTTTCTCGTGCTGACCGGCTTGCCGAGCCAATTTTCTACCGCCGTGACGCAGGCCGGCATTCCCGCCATGGCGGTGGTCATCGCCTTTTTGATCATGTATCTTTTCTTGGGGATGTTTCAGGACTCGATCTCGATGATGTCCATCACCCTCCCCATCGTACATCCGATCATTGTGGACCTGGGGATTGATCCCGTGCATTTCGCGATGTTAGTGATCATGACCATCGAAATCGGCCTGCTGACGCCGCCCGTGGGGCTCAATGTCTATACGGTGCGGTCAGTGGCTTCCCAGATTCCCGAAGGCAGTGATGTGTCTCTTGACGATATCTTTTGGGGCATCTTGCCGTTTTTTATTCTCGCCTTCATCACGCTGGCTATCATGATTCTGGTGCCTTCGGTCAGTACCTTTTTGCCCCAAACCATGTTTGGAAAGTAGTTGAATATCACCCGATAAACAGGAGATCACTCATGAACGATGCGCGTCCGGAGATTGCCATTGGTCACGTTCGATTGTCGGTGAGCAATGTGACTGATGCAACGGACTTCTTTGTCAAACTCGGGATTCGAACCCTGGTTGAACGAGAGGATTTTGCCGTGCTGGAACTGCGCGGGGGCACGCATCTCGTCCTGCTCCCCTGGGAGACACCGGAGAGCAATCCTGTCGATTTTGACATCATGGTGGATGACATTGACGCCGCGTATGGGAAACTGAAGGGCTATGGCATGGCGGTCTCCGACCTTAGCCGTGGCCGTATTCACGACAATTTTGAAGTCCAAACCCCGGATCGCCGCGCGTTGACGATTAACTCGTCACACGCCGGAGACCGTGCGGTTTAGGATCGCCACCACGGCTGGCTGAACGGCGAGGATGATGACACGATGGCTTACGCAGAGCTTCCTGGGGTGAATCTTTGGGTTACCGACACCGGCGGCCCCGGCTCTCCGGTGATCTTTCTTCACGCAGCATCAGGGACTAGTGAGAGCTGGGGCTACCAAGAGCCCGCCTTTACCGCGGCGGGGTATCGCTGTATCTGTTATGACCGGCGGGGGTGGGGCCGCTCGCAAATGGCCCCAGCCGATGGCGATCCCGGCAATGTGAGCGACGACCTGCATGGACTGGCCGAGCACCTCGGCCTGGAGCGCTTCCATCTGGTCGCGACTGCGGCCGGAGGCATTGTGGGCCTGGATTATACGTTGTCGTATCCGAAGCGCGTTCGCAGTTTGGTGATCGCGACGACGATCGGTGGTGTGGAGGACCCTGACTACCAGGACGTGCAACACCGGCTGCGACCCTCAGAAATACAGGCGTTGCCCGTTGAGTTGCGCGAGCTTGGCCCCTCCTACCGAGGTCTGAATCCGGAGGGGACCCGCCGCTGGATCGATATTGAGCGGTCGAGCCGACCCGCAGGGCACGACGGGCCGCGGCAACCGCTGAAGCAGCCCATGACCTACGCCAGGCTGGCGACCATGCAGGTGCCCGTCCTGGCCATCGCCGGTGGCGCCGACCTGCTATCGCCGCCAGCCTTGATGCGACTCCTGGTAGCGCATCTCCCGGGCAGTCAATTCGTCACCATACCCGAGGCGGGGCATGCGGCATTTTGGGAGCAGCCCGAACGGTGGAACCGTCTCGTCCTGGAGTTTATCGACAGGTACAGAGCATAACCTGGTGAGGTTGGAGGGCAGGTGGATGTCACAACGTCATGTCGGCATCGTCAATGGCAATGCGCTAAAGCTCGGCGTCTTTGGCGCCAATTGCTCCAGCGGTCGCACCTACGCTGCGCTTCCCGAGAGCTGGGATGCCAGTTGGGACAATAACGTCAAATTGGCGTCCCGCGCCGAAGATCTCGGTTTTGAATGCCTGATACCCATTGCTCGCTGGAAGGGTTACGGTGGTGACTCCAACCCCAATGGCTGCAGTTTTGAATCCCTGGCCTGGGCGGCTGGCATGTTGGCGGCAACGCAGCGCCTCACGGTGTTTTGCACGATGCACGTGCCCCTGCATCATCCCCTGGTCGCCGCCAAGCAGATGGCGACGGTCGACCACCTTGGCGCGGGACGCCTCGGCGTGAATATGGTCTGCGGCTGGAATGAAGACGAGTTCCGCATGTTTGGGGTCTCCGCCCGGGAACACGATGCGCGCTACGCCCAGGGCGAAGAGTGGTGGGAGATTATCAAGCGGCTCTGGGCCGGCGGTGAGCCATTCGATTTCGCGGGCACCTACTACCAGCTCAGCCGGGCCGAGGGATCGCCAAGACCTTACGGCGAGACCTGGCCTCTGATGATGAATGCCGGCAGCTCTCCAGCCGGGCGCCAGTTCGCCATGCGCTACTCGGATATGCACTTCGATGGCGTCCATACCCCGGAAGACAGTATCGAGCGCCTCGCGGAGACCAAACGATTGGCGCGTGAGCAGGGCCGTGCCATGCAGGTCTGGACGCCGGTTGGGGTGGTGTGCCGCCCCAGTCAGCGTGCAGCCGAGGCGTATGTCCAGTATGTCGTGGAGCACGCCGACTGGGGCGCGCTGGGCTATCTCGCCGACTCCCACGCCAGGGACGCCAGCGGCAGGACCGATGCCGAGGGCGTGTTCAGGCGCGCCGGCTCCGGGCCGATTGAGCGCCGGGTCCTGGCACGTGGCGCCTACTGTGCCATTGGGGACCCGGACCGGGTGGTCCAGGAGTTCGCCCGGCTACACGCCGCGGGTTTCGACGGTCTGGCCCTCAACTTTGTTGACTACCTGGCAGAGTTGCCATATGTGGCCCAGGAACTTTTACCACGGCTTGAGCAGCTCGGGCTCCGCGCTCGCCTGCACTCCTGATTATCTCTCCCGTCTCATCTCTCCTTCATGGCGAATGCCGTAGCCCATGCGGTCGGAATGAGTCCGTACCTCGGACGCGGGAGCCGACAGATTTGACCTCCTCCCCGCCCTAAAGGACGGGGATTCCGGGGACTCGCGTCCCCCGGTGTCTCTCCAAAGAGAGACGATTTAGGGTGTCCACCGAGGACGGCCTCGGCTTCAGACCCAGGGCTGGCCTCCAGCCTGTCCCAAAAAATTGGGTATCTGTTGGCCCTAGCACACACCCGGAGGCGGCCAGTGCCAATGGGGG
>Ga0214472_10004505_pt1 | contig 14712 bp, 5 predicted proteins | sample RVTome_6_FD_207662 | JGI IMG/M metagenome (GOLD analysis project Ga0214472, IMG submission 207662) | Soil microbial communities from uranium-contaminated site in the Upper Colorado River Basin, Wyoming, United States - RVT140D175 | ecosystem: Environmental > Terrestrial > Soil > Contaminated >...
AACGCGACCGGCTACGTCGTGTTCACGAAGCGTCACGGGTCCTTCCGCGGCGGCGCAGCCAAGGCGCTGCCGGCCACGATGGACTGGTCGGCCCTATCCTACTCCGAATCGGGGCTGTGGCCAAGCACCTGCCCCGACGACTACTAGTTATATGGGGGCCCGCACAAAGGGCATTTCCGCGTTCGGATCCGCCTTCGTCGTCTTGCATTTGCGACCGCGTCGAACGCCGACCAGGCCGTGGCGCATGAGCCGTTCGACGGTGCAGCGAGCGCACGCGATCTTCTCGCGGAGCAGATGCTTCCAGACTTTGCGTGCGCCGTACACGCCGTAGTTGTCGTCGTAGACGCGTCGGATGTGAAAGTGTCGTGCCCGCACCCCTGTCATCGTCGACGCGTACTCGGATCCCGGAGAAGCAAGTCGAGTAGATGCCGACAGGCATCGTCTTCAGAAGCGAAGGTCTGTTCGCCTGATCGAAGGCCGCGCTCTGAGTAGTAGACCGCCCATCCTTCGGAAGTCGCCTCCAGACAATACGTCTCGTCCCGCTGACCTCCCTCGAGCGAGTACGCCGCGGGGTCGATTTGCTCCCGATCCAGAAGGGCCTTGAGGGATACGCGATCCATCGCTAATTCACCCTCTTGAGGAGACCTGCCTCCGGGTCCGCACACTCACTCATCGAAGACCTTCAGCTGAGCTTTTGGATCCCAGCCATCTGCAGGCGGTTCGATATCAGCGTTGTGCCATGGCATCCCGCGAGCGATCCATCGGCTCCGAAGCTCGCGGTGCCGCGCCTGCCTGTGGTCCGCCTGCCCGCCAGCGGCGTCGTCGTAACCGAAGTGCGTTCCACACGACGGACAGATTTCATCTGAAGCAGACTCGTTGTTCCACGGCGGTTCGCTCAGCCTGTCGTACCCGCACACGGGGCAGAGGTAAAGGTCGCTCATGGCGCATACCCTGGCTGGGAGAGCCAGTAATCCCAGTTGCTCGCGAACCCGTGGACTGAGGGATCCGGCTTGAAGATGGTGCGAGTCGTACCCGAAGGGTTGAAGGCGCCGAAGGTCGTAGTCAGTGCCCTCGCGACAGGCGACCTGACGCCCGCGCATGCGATGACTGCGGCGCTGACGACAGGGAGCCATCGCCATCGCGCCGTCATGACTCGTCGTTCTCGAACGTAAGCTCGCCTACGAAGAAGACCTCGAACTGGAAGTCGTCCGAGTTCGCCCGCTCAACATCGGTCACTACGTCGGAGAGCAGGTGGACACTTCGCACGAAGGCGTGTATGTCCGCTCCCAGCAGGGCGTCCACCCCCATGACGATCAGCGCGGTGGGACCAACCCCCTCACGGAGAAGATCGCCAATGCAGTCGTCGAAGGCAGCCCAGTTCGCGCCGTAGTAGTCCGGGAACGGCAGAGCATCACCCAGCGCGACAAGGAGACTTCGCTCGTCGGTGCAATGGTCCGCATCGGCCTCGAAGACCTTGAACCCCGCGGCTCGCAGTTCAGACCGAAGGCGAGAGAGGTCCGCTGGCGCGACGAAGTATGGCGGCGAGTTCAGCCACGGCACTACGTCGGGGACGGCGATCCAATCCCTCGGCATCAGCGGATCCGAACGAAGTCGTCGTAGTGGGTCGGCGTGTAGTACACCTCGCCGCCGCGGCCGAAGACGAGGCGCTCAGCGCCGCGTTTGATGCCGCCGCCGGACAGCCAGACGTCGCTTTCGGTGTAGTAGCCGAGCGACTGTTTGGGAAGCCCCTGACCTCCGTAGGTGCCGTTTGGATAGTTCTTCAAGCCGCCCTGAGCGACGCCCGTAGGTGGCCTGCCGAACTCATCAAAGTGGCGGACGACGTCGTCGACCTGCGACCTCAGGCTGGCGTCACGGAATGGAAGATTGAGCGAGCGTGCTGTGTTTGGGGCTCCAATTCCGGGGCGTTGGGCTGCGATCTTGGCGCCGCCTGCGGCGATGAGTGCGGCGTCGATGGTGGCGATGCCGCAGTTGGTGATGACGCCGGTGGTGTCTCCTCGTCCGGAGGCGTCTCCGCACGCTTGGACTGCCAGGCGGAATTGTTCGATTGGGTTGAGTTCGTTGATGGCGGTGATCGTCTTGTCGAATTGTCCTTGGCGGATGGCGTCGGTGGCGTCGAAGAGTTGGCTGATGACGGGGATGCGATGGATCGCGTTGCCTGCGGCGCGATCTGCGTCTCGTAAGGTTTCTCGGGTGAAGAGTTGCCTGAGCGTGGAGGTGCCGCCGCTTCCCGGATTGCGATGGTCACGTAGGAACGCGGATCCTTGCCGGGTAGCGTGGAATGTTTTCTTCTTGTGGAGGGTCCAGGAGTCGTAGTTGGACGGAATTCCTTGGCTTGCGAGGTAGCGTTGGCGGGCGGCGATTCTTGATGTGGAAGCGGCCGCTTGCCGGTCGGTACGGTCGTTCCAATCGTTCGACACTGCCCGGTGGCCGTCGGGATCGAAATACGTGAGGGGGTTGTTGTTTGCGTACGTGTAGCGGTTGAGGCTGACGGGTGTGCGGAGTTCGCCGTTGTAGGTGTCGCGGCTGCGGAACGTAGCGTCTGAGGGTGCGTACCAGCGGGCGCCCATCCAGACCTCACCGTCGGCTGTGTAGTCGCTCTGGTAGCCGGCGGCGGGGAGTGTTCCCGTCGCTGCGAGTGTGACGCCGTATGGATCGTACACGGCGGTCGCGTTGAGGTCGCCTGCGGGCGTGATGAGTGCGGTGAGGTCGGTGTGTCGATCGAGTAACGCGAGTGTGGAGACGCCTGCTTGAGTGACGGAGAGCATGCGTCCTGCGGGCGTCTGGGTGTAGGTGGCGGTGTCGTCGCGGATCGGATCATTGCTGGTGGCGTTGTAGAGGAATGTGCTGCTGGCATTGCGGGTCGCAATCCGGTCGAGGCTGTCGTAGGTGAAAGTCGTGGCGCCGCGATTCGTGAGTCGTGCGAGGCCGTCGAACGTGTAGGTGGCCGATCCGATGCTGTCGATGGTTCCGCGTGGCGTCCACACGTGCGTGCCGTCGGGGCTTGCGGTGAGTTGATTTCGCTGGTTGTACGTGAAGGTGGCGTCGCCGGCTTGGGTGCGGTTGCCAGCCTTGTCGTAGGAGTAGTTGATGATGCTGGTATCGGGCTTCGTCCAGAATGCGAGTCGTCCAGCACGGTCATAACCGTACGTGTTCATGCCTGCGCTGGCGTTGCCGGGCAAGTCGATGGTCTTGCTGGTGATGTTGCTGTCGGCATCGTAGCCGTAGGTGGTCTGCGCGGTCTGCGCGTTGGACGCGTTGCGGAGCGTATCGTCGGTGAGGCGCCCGAGATCATCGTAATCGTAGGTGCGGGTGGCGCCTGCGCTGGTAGTCATGCTGGTGGGTTGTCCGGCGTCGTTGCGCGCGTACGTGAGTGTGGCGCCGGTCGCGGGGTCGGTGACGGTTTGAAGTTCGCTTCGATTCGTCCACGTGAATGATGCTGTGCCGGCGGCGTCGGCGCGTGTCGTTGGGCGTCCGGCGGCGTCGTAGTTGTAGGTTGCGGTGCCGGCGGGTCCGGTCTGACCGGTGAGCAGACCACGATCATCGTAGGTGAAGCCGATCGTGCCTGCGGGATGCGTGAGGCTGGTCCGGTTACCGGCGGCGTCGTAGCCGAAGGAGCGGCTGGCGCTGGTAATCCCGCTGCCGCTACCTGCTTCTTGCGTGAGGCGTCCGAGGTTGTCGAAGGTGCGGTTGATCGTCACGCCAGGCTGCGATTCTTGAATGGGAAGGCCGCCCGCGTCGTAGCTGGTGGTGAAGGTGCGATCCGCAGCGCTCGGGTAGGTGATTGTTGATGGTTCGATCGTGTCGGCTTGCTGATTCCACGGCGTGTAGGTGGAGAGGGTCGCGTGGCCTTCGGCGTCGGTGAGACGCGTCTGATTTCCGGCGGCGTCGTACCCGTAACTCGTCGTCGCTGTCGTGGTCGCATCGATCGGAACGGCCACACTGATCAGGCGGTTCGCGGCGTCGTAACTGCTTGTCGTGGAGTAGCCGCGTGGCGTTGTGACACTCACCTGATTTCCGACAGCGTCGTAGCCGTAGCTGGTCGTGGTCAGGAGCGTCCCGTCGGCCTTGTGGCGCGTCTGCGCAGTATTGCGGCCCGCGAGGTCGAATGTTGAGCGGGTTTGACGGCCAAGCGGATCGGTGACGCGTGTCGTCCGCCCGGCGACGTCATGCTGATACGTGGTGGTCTTGCTGAGCGGATCGGTGCTGGTGAGCATTTCGGAGGCGCCGGAGTAGGTCCATGTGGTCTGGTTGCCGGCCGGGTCTTGTTCGAATGTTTTGTTGCCAAGATCGTCGTAGTCGGATGTTGTCGTGTGACTGGTGGTGCTGCCGCCGGGTTGACGGACGATCATGCTGTGTATGCGGGCTCGGTTGAGTTTGTCGTAGGAGGTTTCGGTGCGTGCGCCACGTTGGTCGGTACGGCTGGTCGTGTTGCCGGCATCGTCGTAGCTGATGCGCGTATCGCCGCGTGGTGCGCCGCTGATGGCGGCGGGGTCGCGTTGCTGCACGACGCGGTTGAGCATGTCGAACGTGTAGTCGGTTGTCTGCCCACGGCGCGAAATGTTGGAGATGAGGTTACCGACATGATCGTAGGTCCATGCCTCGTACGGAGTGAGGGTCGTGCCGCCGAGTGGCGTGTAGGCGGGATGATCGATGCGTACGCGTCGTCCGAGCAGGTCATAGGTCGTGATCGTCGTGTTGCTGCGAGGATCACGAGTGTGCGTGGCTTGACCGAACGTGTCGTAGCCGACCGTCGTGGTGGGCCGCCCGGTGGCAGCGTTCCCTCCGGCGGCTTCGATCGATACCGGAGGTAGTTGCGTGGAGGTGACACGGCCGAGCGCATCGTTCGTTAGGGTGGTCGCGTAGTCGGCGGCGGTGGCGCCGGACGCATTGCCGCGTGGGTTGACGGTTTCCACGAGTGCGCCGCGCGTGTCATACGTCCACGTGGTGATCAGGTCTGTGGCACCATTTTCGATCGTTTGGCTGATCTTGCGGCCTGCATCATCGTAGGTGGTTCGCGTCTCTTCGCTGCGGGTGCCGTCGGTGAGCGTCTGCCGCGTCGGATTGCCAGCCTGATCGTAGGTGTAGGTGGTGGTCCGGTTCAGGCCGTTGGGATCCAGGATGCTGGTGAGTCGGCGGCTCATCTGATCGTAGGTATGGACCAACTGTCGTTTCCCGCCGCCGGATGTTTCGGTGAGCGTGTTTCCTGCCGCGTCATACGTTTTGACGTTCAAGATAATGTCGCGCGTGGTGTTGTCGCGGTTGACGAAGCCCCTCAGCGTCGTCGACAGGACGCGTCCGGTCTTGTCGTAGGCGATCTCGTGGACGCGGCTCAACGCATCAGTCTGACTTGTCTTGCGGCCGGCCGCGTCGTAGCCATACTGCTCGACGGTGAGGTCGCGTGGCGTGGAGCCGCCGATCGGGTCATCGACGAAGTTCTTGAGCACGACGCCGACCGGAAGGTTGCGAGAGTTGTAGGTAGTGTGACGGACGCGTCCCTCTTGGTCGGTGACGTGCGTGACGTTGCCGGCTGCGTCGAAGACGCGGGTGAGGACGCCACCTTCAGCGTCGGTACGCGAATATTCACGATCCATCGCATCGTAATGGTAACTGGTGACGCGCGACGGGTCGCCGCCCGTGAGGTCGGAGATCGCCTCAGACGTGACGTTCCCATTCTCATCGTAGGCGCGAGTGATCTTCTGGCGATGAATGACGCTCGACACCGCGTTGGTGACGGCGGGTCCGGTTTCGGTGAGGACGTGTCCGAGCGGATCGTACGTGTAGTCGGTGCTGACACCCGCCGGGTACGTGTCGCTAATGATGGTGCGCTGGGCGAGCCGGCCGATCTGATCGTAGGTGTTGCGGGTAACGAGTCCGGCCGGATCGATCGTTTCGCGCAGGTCACCGGCTGCGTCATACGCATTGGTTGTTGCCTTGCCGCGTTCGTCGATGCTCGTGCGGAGGAGTCCCGCTGGCATCGTGCCGGATCCGCCGAAGGCAGTCTCCTGCCCGGTCGTGTATGTCCACTGCGTGACGACGCCACTCGGATACGCAGTCGTAGCGGGACTGGTCTGCGTCAACCGGTTGCCGGCGTCATCGTAGGTGTGATGCGTCGCGTAGGTTTCGTCGCTGCTGGAGGCTGATCGTGGATCACGGTCGATGGTCAGATTGTTCGCTCCGTCGTAGGTCATGAATCGTGTCTTGCTCTCCGGATCGACGGTGGCGGTCACGTTGCCGCGCACATCGTAGGTCATTGCTGTGATGTTGCCCAACGGATCGGTGATCTTGGACCGGTTGCCGTTCGCGTCATACTCGTACGAAGTCTCTCCACCGGCGGGATCGACGGTCTTGGTGACGCGATATTGGCCATCGTAGTGGGCGGTCGTCGGATTGCCCCGCGCATCGGTCACGATACTGCTGGTGGTGTCCGGATACGTGAACGTCGTCCGGTTCGCGAGCCCGTCGGCGCGCCAGTCGACGCGTCCGCTGGGCAAGTAGGCGAGTTCCACATCCGTGTTGCCGGCGGGTTTGACGATCTTGCTGATCTTGCTGCCCGTCCACGTGTACCGCGTGCACATACCCGTATACGAGTTGTCTCGCGGATCGCAAACGCGGTCGAGTTGCCCGAACGCGTCGTAGAAGTAGTTCCACGTCAGCGCGTTCCCGGCGATCGGGTTCGTCGCGACCGAGGACACATGCTGACCGTTCCAAGCGAACTGCAGGTACCGTCCAGATGCGGAATCGGTGACCCGGTCAAGTTTGTCAGCCTCGTAGGAGAGCGTGAGCGTATGACCGTTCCGGTCGAGAATCGACGTGAGACGTTTCGAAGAGTCGAACTGGTAGACGATTCGCTCCTTGCTCGTAAGCCGATATCCCGATCCATCCTGCGATAGGGTTGAGAAGTAGCCTTTCGGTGGAGTGAACGTGCCGTCGCCGCTGCGTGTGTGCACTTCGCGTCGACCGTCGCCATGCAAGATCGCGATTCCGCCGACACCGACCGGCTGCCACGTCATCTCGTAATCGGATGACCAGCCTTTCCCGAAGAAGCCGTCGCGCGTGTCGAGACTGTTGTAGGTGCGCGTCACATGCAGCGGCGGACCCGCCGTCGTAATCGTCGCATCGGTCGCCTCGTTGACGAAGTTTCCTAAAGGAGCGTTGACGTCGTCGAAGAAGCCACCGTAGCCGTCCCAGCCGAACTGCGCAGCACCGGCGGTGAAGAAACTCAAGTCGGCGACGACGCGGATACGCCCAGCGTCGGTTACCCACAATTGGTTGCCGTCGGTGGCGATACCAGTGATGTTCGAGAACACTGCAGCGTTGCCGACCCCGTCCGCGTAGCCCTGCTGACCGGTGCCGGCAACGTCGGTCATCGCGCCACTACTCTTGACGATCCGGCGGAGCATGGTGCCGCCGAACCCGGCCGCCCACAAGTCCTCGCCAGCGGAAGTCAAGACTCCCAAACTCAGGTCGGCTGCCGTGGCCAGCACGGTCGGAGCGCCGCCGGTGAGAGGGAAACGTTGAATCTGCTTCGTGGTTCCTGTATTGATGATCGCGAAGATCGCATCCGTGTCGGCTGCGACTGCGTGCGCGCTTCCCGTGATCGTCGCGAACGTGGAGGTCACTCCTGTGGTGGGATCAAGTTTTAGGATCGTGTGACTCGGACCGGTCGAAACATACAGGAAGCCGTCGGGTCCGAACGTGAGGTGATCCGCTCCTGCGATATTGGCAACCGTCGACGTCGCGCCGGAGACGATATTCGTTCGTGAGATGCGAGGATATTGGAATTGGCAATCGCTGATCCCGTAAATGTAGTGGCCGTCGCTGGCGACGTCGGAGAGTTGACGGAACTGAACATCCGCGTAACTCGCGGAATCGACGCAGTCGAGCGTCCAGTAGTACCACCAGCTACCGGGACCGATCCGAGCCGTCTCGCCCGTCGCTAGACTCAGGCGACGAAGCGAACCGGTCGTACCCGCATAGATATTCGTGCCGACCGCGACCGCACCCTGCATGTTGATGAACTGGGCTTGCGTCCACGACCCATCGACGCTCGAGCCTCCGCCAGCGACCGTTACCACAGCCGGCACAGAAATCGCAGTCGTCGAAGAAGCGACGGGTGAAAGGGCCGCAGGCAACGCGGACGCGTCAACGATCTTGCGGAGGCGGCCGTCCACGACCCAGAGTGTCGCGACACCATCAGAGGCGAGGCCACCAATGGAAGTGAACCATGCGTCGGTACCGACCCCATTCACGGAGCCGCTCGCATTCGTACCCGCGACCGCGACCCAGGAGCCATCCGCCTTTGCGTAACGGCGGATCGCCGTATGCGAGCGCGTCGCGACATACAAGTAGTCGCCCGCCGAGATCAGGTTTCCTGCACCGAGACCAGAATCCAACGGCCAGTTCGAGACTATCCCGGAAGCGAGCGTGATCTTCGAGAGTTGCCCCGACAAGCCTTCCGTCGGCTCCAGTGTCGAAACCCACAATGCCGTCGAATCCGACGTGATGCCGTCGGCGCGGCCCGGCAGCGTCGCGAACGTCGAAGACGAGCCTGTCGCCGGGTCGACGCGCAGTACCGTCCTCAGCGATCCCGTCGAGACATACAGGAAGCCGTCGGCTGCGAAAACGGCATCCGTTGCTTCCGAGATCGGCGGATGCGCAACCGTGACGGAGGCACCCGTTCGAATCGAAGTGCGCAAGATGATCGGGCCGCCATTACACGAGTAGAGCGAATACAGGAACGTTCCATCCGTCGTGATCGCCTGCCCATAGGCGAGCGCAACCTGCGCGGGCTGCGACGAATCCGCGCAAAACTGAGAGAATGCGCCGCCGGCCAACGTCGACACCACACCCGTCGACAGATTCACCTTGCGAATCGCACCATTCGAGGCGACATACCCGTAGCCGCCCACCACGACCACGCCGCCCGAGAAGGAGCCGCCGTCCGCGAACGTCGTCACCGCACCCGGGTCGATCGCGACAGTACTCGTAAGCGTGCTGCTCATCGCCGAAGGTAACGGATCACCATCGGAGACGCGACGCAACGTGTTCGCCGTCTGATCTGCGACCCAAATATTCGACCCGTCCGAGACAAGGCCGCGAATCAGGCTGAACCACGCTTCTGTCGCCGTCCCATCGACCGCTCCGCTCGTCGGATTGCCGGCGACGAAGAGCACAGCACCATCGGACTTGCGGTAACGCCGAAGACTCGCTTCAGCATTGCCAGACGCGTACAGGTAGCCGCCGGCAGAAGCCAACGCACGCGTACCAAGCGCCGCGTCCGTCACCAGCGTGGAGACAGACGCCGAAGGAATCTCGATCCGGTCGATTCTCCGTGTCGAACCCGAGGACGCGAGCAGCCAAAGCGCATCCGAATCTGACGTAACGGATGAGGCGACACCCATCACCGTTGCAAACGAAGACCATGAGCCGGTCACCGGATCGACGCGGCGAACCTCGCCCGCTGCGGCGCCGGCCGCGTCTCCCATCGCCACATACAGCGCATGATCCGGTCCGAACGTGACCGAACGCGCGCCCGCAAGCGTCGCTAGCGTGGACGTAGCGCCACCGTCGAGAGCCGTGCGGCGAAGACGAGTCGTTGCCGAGCAGGTCCCCAACCAATACAGGTAATGACCGTCGCTTGTCGCCGATAGCGTCGCTCCCAAACGCACCGCTGATCCTGTGAGACTATCGACGCATGAGGTGCCCGCTCCCGTTCCGATCAACGTCGAAGCGACACCGAGCGCCCGATGAACTTTGCGGATCGCGCCTGATTGCGCAACATAGACGTAGTCCCCATCCACGACAGTCGCGGTTGGACCGGCGAACGCGGCTGCGAATCCAGGACCATCCCGCGTCGCTGACGTGCCATCGCCGACGAACGTGGTTACGCTGCCCGGATCAATGGTGAGTGTCTGACTCGCGGCGGGATCCTGCGTCGACGGCAGCGGCGCAGCATCGACAGCGCGGCGGACGCGGAACTGATCCGCCAGCCACAATGAGTCGCCATCCGACGCGACTGCCGTCACACCCTCCAGCCACGCGTCCGTTCCGGCCGCATCCAACCGTCCCGCCGTGCCGGTTCCCGCTGCCACGCCCCACGCGCCGGTACTCTTCTGGACTCGAAGCAGAAGCGTCCCATTCGCACCCGCCGCGTACAGCCACGATCCGGCCGACTCCAACGTTGCGCCACTCAAGCCTGGGATCGTTGCCGCGGTTGTGGCGGATCCGTCGGCCAATGTGACGCGCTGAATGCGTCGATCACCCGAGGCCGGAGTGATAACCGCCCACAAGTCGGTCGCGTCCGACGACAGAGCACCACCCGTTCCCGCAAGAGACGCGAATACAGTCTGCACACCGTTACTCGGATCGAGCCTGACGATCGAAGATCCCGTCGTCGCGTACAACATCCCATCGGGCCCGAAGGTCAAACCCACTGCGGACGCGACGCGCGCGATCGAACTCGTCATACCCGTCGCGATCGACGTGCGACGCACCGTCGCCCCCCCCGAACACGAATCGATCGAATACAGATAGTAGCCGTCGGTCGTCAACGCCGACGGAGTCACGAAGCGCACCGTGCTCGGAGACGCCGCATCCACGCAGGCCTGATCAGTCGCGAACCCGGCCAGCGTCCCTACCGCTCCCGAGGACCGGTTCACACGCCGCAACGAACCAGGCGTGGCAAGAAACACCTCGTCGCCCACCGCGACAGCGCCGTTCGAACGGGCCACCCGAGCCGCCGTCCCCACCCCATCCACAGAAGCGTCTGCTCCGTCGCCCGCGACCGTAGACACAGACGCCGGATCCAACAGCAGAGACGTCGCCGCAGTCACAGACTGCGCCGAGGAAAGCCCAGCAGCATCCACACCGCGTCGCAGACGACGCACACCCTGATCGGCGATCCACAATGAAGATCCATCGGACGCCACTGCATCAACATTCGAAAGCAGCGCATCAGGACCAGTCGCATCGACCAAGCCGCCCACACTATTCCCTGCCACGTTGCGCCACGCACCCGTTGCCTTCACAAAGCGTCGCAGCGTCCGGCCGTCACTACCCGCGCCATACAAGAAATCGCCCGCCGACTCCAACACGCCAAGATCCATATCCGCCGAAACGAACCACGTCGACACCACCCCGTCGCTGAGCCGGACACGCTTGATGGCGCGGCCGCCCGCCGCATCCACGGTCACCCAAAGGTCCAGAGCGTCAGACGTCAGCGAGTACGCTGGACCGCCGAGCGAAGCGAACGTGGTCACCGCACCCGATACCGCATCGACACGCACTATCGAAGAGCCAGATGTCACATACACATATCCATCAGGCCCGACCGCCAGATGCCGAGCGCCTGCGACAGCAGCCACCGTCGAAGTCGCCCCGTCCCCGAGCATCGTCTTCCGGATCTCATGACCAGCACACGAAGGATTCACCGTATACAGCGCGCCACGCCAAGCCGCGATATCGCTGATCGCAGAGAACTGAACCGCCGCCGCGATCTCCGCATCCAGACACAGCAACTCCAACGTGGCATTGCCCACCAACGTGGAGACCGCGCCCGAACTGCGCTCCACACGCCGAATCGAACCCGAAGTCGTTACGTACGACGCCTGCCCAACGATCGCGATACCACCAAAATCCTTAAACGAAGCAGCCGCACCTGCGCCGTCCACGGTTGCCCGCGTCCCGTTCCCAGCCACCGTCGAAAGCGCAGCTGGCGAAACATCGACCGACAAAGCGCCCACAAGACCAAAACCGAAATCGACTCCAGACCGAGCCTCACCCAAACCAATCGAAAGATCCACAGGATTCGACGTCGTAGCCAGCCGACCCGCCAAAGCATCCTCATCCACAGTCACCCGATACGAACCCGGCGCAAGCGGATCGAAGACGAACGAACCATCCCCAGCCGACAACTGAGATGGAAAGCTCACATCATCAATCGAACCGAACGCGCCATCCGCGCCCGCGAAAATCAACGAAACAGGCGCAGCCGCCACGCCCGACTCCGCACCATCCAACTCCTCACTACCGTTATCGTCGCCGAACACAACACCACTAATCGAACCAAGCGGAGTCACAGACGCCGACGCAAAATGCAAAGACAACGGAATTGACACAAACGCGGCTGCGATCACCCAACGAAGCGAACGACGATGAAACTGGCTCATTGAAAAGATCCTCTCGGAGATGAACACCCGAGACATCATCGGACGACTCAACACGCGGCCTGAGCCGATCTCCTAACCAAGGAAGCGATGATCAGCAATGACCAGTGCCGTACATAGTCTGTTGTCGGCAAGCAGCGTCAGAGTGTGCGCTAGAACGACCGGTCACGTTTGGCTTCTTACCCCATGGATTTCGATGACCACAGCGCCGGAAGTAGCGTCAATCACGCTGGCCCGCATGCTCTTCTCAGGCCAAGCATCTGCCCCGACGACTACTAGCTACGCGCCGGCTGCTTTCTTGAGTTCGTCGACGGCGGCGAGCAGGCCTTTGGGGAGTTCGTCGATGTCGGGGACGGCGTCCCAGTCGGTGGTGAAGCCGAATCCCATCACGCCCGACAGCGATGTGACCGCGACCGACAGCGCGACCGTCTCGCCGAGGGGCATCACCGGATAGGTCACGAGCATCTTCGCCCCGGCAAGGTAGAGCGGCACTTGCGGACCGGGCACGTTCGACACCACCAAGTTGATGAAGCGTTGCCGCGCGATGGCGCGCGCGGCCATGCCGTGAATCGTCGGCGGCGCCCACTGTCCGAGGTTCATCAGCAGCCCGGCGGCGACGGCTTGATGCGACTTCTTGACGTCCTTGGTGGCGGCGACGATCCGGCGCAGCCGGTCGACGGGGTCGTCGGCGCCGATCGGCAAGTCCACGAACAGCGACGAGATCTGATTTCCCATCGGTGACGTCGCTCCACCCTCACGCGTGGAGACGGGAACCATCGTGCGCAGCGTCAGATCGCGCGTGTCGATGCCGCGGCCCTTCAACAACCGGTCGAGCGCGCCGGCGACGGCGGCGAGCACGACGTCGTTGACCTTCCCGCCGAGCGCGTTCTTGATCAGCTTCGCATCCGAGACCGGCACCTCCGCCATCGCGAAACGACGGTTCGGGCCGACCTTGACGTTGAACGGCGATTGCGGCGCTTGACCGCGCGCGAACAGCGCCGCGAAGCCTCCGAGGGTGCGCTGGAGCGTGTCGATCGCCGCTTGCGGCGCACGGAGCGCGCCGCCCACCGTCTCGAGCGCCGAACGAACCGGATGCGCGACTTGCTCGGCGAGCGACTGCACGAACAGATCGCGCGACGACGGCTCGGGCTGCGGCTCGTAGGGCTGCGCTTCGACCTCGCGCGGCTCCGGCGTGAAGTCGAACATGACCGTGGCGATGTCGATGCCGCTCATCCCGTCGATCATCGCGTGGTGCGACTTGGTAAGGACCGCGACGTGGCCGTCTTCGAGTCCTTCGATGAAATACATCTCCCACAGCGGCTTGGAGCGGTCCAGGGGCCGCGAGTGGACGCGCTGGACCTGCGCGGCAAGCTCCTTCGGACCGCCGGGCGCGGGAAGCGCCGCGTGGCGGATGTGGAATGAAGGGTCAAAGTGCGGATCGTCCACCCAGACGGGCCGGCCGATCCCGAGCGGCGACGAGACGATCTTCTGGCGGAAGCGCGGCACCTGATGAATGCGTTTGCCGATCAGATCGACGATGTCGTCGATGGTCAGCCTGCCGTCGGGTCGCGTCGAGGGGTCAAGGATCGCGATCCCGGCGACGTGCATGTGGACCTCGGGGCGCTCGAGATACAGAAACTGTGCGTCGAGCGCGGAAAGGCGCTGGATGGTCATCTGGAAGGCCCCTTTCGTCCGCCGTGCCGGTTAGCGTCGATGATCGGGTGGTCCCGGGTCAACCCGGCCGCTCGACGGGGAGGAACCCGGCCCGGTTGGGGCGAATTGGACGGCGACGGAAGATTTGTCCATTCGGGAGGACCCCCAGATGAGAAAACGACTGCTTCGCATCATGCTCGCAAGCCTGCTGCTGTCTGCCGGCCTCGCCTCGGCCGATACGCCGTATCCGGTGATCGGCGATCCCGAGCTCATGGAAGGCACGCAGTGGATCGAGACCGACTGGGGTTACCAGTCCAACACCCTGACGTTCGATACCAGCCGCGAGTGGCCGACGAACTTTACGATGGAGGGCTACGCCGGCGCCTCGCGGCCGGCGCCCAATGCCTACCTTCGCATGGACGACGGCGAGTTGATGGCGCTTCGCATCCGCTTCGGCGACGGACCGGCGCTTCCCGGCGAGCGAGGCAACTACGCGACGGTGCAAGCCTCGACGCGCGGCACCGAGTGCTCGGGCGGCAGCTTCAATCTGTACGACAAGCGTCACGCCTGGGACGGCCACCACATCATCGAGTGGATCGGCACGTCGGAATGGTCCAACGGCAACGTCGGCATGTTCGGCTCGTCGTTTCCCGGACAGACCGGCTATTGGGTCGCGGCGACCAAGCCGCCGCACCTGAAGGCCGTCAGCGCCAACCTGCTCCACTCCGACATCTACCGCGACATCTTTATGCCCGGCGGCGTCCAGAACTATCTGTTCCCGACGCTTTGGACCTACGCGGCCGGCCCGCATCGCCTGCCGCAGGACTCGTTCGAGAACGGAACGTTCCAAGCCGACGAGATCTGCCAGCAGAAC
>Ga0214472_10004506_pt1 | contig 14711 bp, 17 predicted proteins | sample RVTome_6_FD_207662 | JGI IMG/M metagenome (GOLD analysis project Ga0214472, IMG submission 207662) | Soil microbial communities from uranium-contaminated site in the Upper Colorado River Basin, Wyoming, United States - RVT140D175 | ecosystem: Environmental > Terrestrial > Soil > Contaminated >...
CGAAGGCGCTGAAGTCGCACGAGAAGCATGCGGAGATGCTTCAGGAGCTGGATGCGCGGGTCGCGGAGGTGGTGAAGAAGCTGAAGGACCGCGGGTTCGTGAGCCCGTATCTGCGCGCCTTCGTGGTGGCGCGGATCAATCCGCTGCGCTTCATTCAGGGCGAGCCGCCGGCACTGGAGGAGGTGCTGAAGACGATGATTGGGAGGGCCGGGAAGTTCAATAGCGAGAAGGTGACGCAGGAGGATCTCGCCTCGGCAGCCGGAGCGCCGGACTCGGGAGACTAGGAGCGACTTGACGTCTGGACGTCTTTCGGGCTAGCATGTTTTTATATACAGTACCGGTAAGCACGAATGAAAAGACGGCCAGGCGAAGTCCGCGATGCAATCGTCACAGTTCTTTCAGCGAAGCCGCTCGGCGCCTCGGTAGCCGATATTTGCTCCGAGGTATCCTCGATTATTGGCGGCGTCCCCGCCTCTTCGGTGAGATCCTATCTGAGGCTCAATACACCCGTCCTGTTCGCCAGGATGGATCGTGCGCAGTATGTTCTGAAGGAATTGCTGGATCAGCCGCAGCGTGAGGACAGGCTCCCGGACGCCCGCACATTCGCAAGCGGGCGTACGAAGCTGATCAACACAGACTGCATCGGCTGGTTGCAGAAGCAGCCCCCAAATGCTTTCCATGCTGTCGTCACGGATCCACCGTATGGACTGCTGGAGTATTCCGAGGGCGAGCAGCAGAAGTTGCGTGCCGGCAAAGGCGGTGTCTGGAGGATTCCACCTTCGTTCGATGGCTCAAAGCGCGCACCCTTGCCCAGGTTCACGGTCCTCAAGTCAGCCGACCTCGACGCGCTTGAGCAGTTCTTTTACGTGTGGGCGCGAAGACTGATTGGAGTCGTGGTGCCTGGCGCAAACGTCATTGTGGCAAGCAATCCGCTCCTGTCCTACTTGGTCTCGGGTGCGCTATCAAGAGCCGGATTGGAGAGGCGCGGGGAGATCGTACGTTTGGTCATGACTATGCGCGGCGGCGATCGTCCCAAGCACGCCCATGTAGAGTTCTCAGATGTAAGCGTAATGCCACGATCCATGTGGGAGCCATGGCTCGTGTTTCGCAGGCCGCTCGACGGACGCGTCCAAGACAACTTGCGCAAATGGAGTACCGGCGGCTTCCGCAGGATCTCCGAGGATCGGCCCTTTGGGGACGTAATTGAGTCCGCGTCGACTCGGGCGAGTGAGCGTGCGATAGCACCCCATCCCAGTCTCAAGCCTCAGGCATTTCTGCGTCAGGTAGTTCGAGGGGTGCTTCCTCTGGGTAAGGGAATCTTGCTGGACCCGTTCGCCGGATCGGGTTCGACGCTCGCTGCGGCGGAGGCGATCGGCTACGAAAGCGTTGGGGTTGAGAAGGACCCGGAATACTTCCGTGTCGCCCAGAATGCGATACCAGCGCTCGCGCGCCTGCGCTGCAATGGGGCCTAGAATCGGTAGACCCAGCGTTGAACTTGCCGATGTCTACCGCATTTCGCTTCAGAGCCATTGTTCGTTGTCAGCTTGCGGTCCAGGAATCTCGCAGAGTAACGGTTCGATTGAATAGACCGCCTATCCTGTCAGCGACAAAGTATCCATGGCGTTCAAACTGCCATGTTACGCCGGGTATCGCGCCAGAAAGCGATGCTTCAATTCGCCCGTCGATGGTGCGGCTTGACGAAGGATTGAGGCGGGACAGATCCTGTGGGTGCGAGACCTGAAATAGTCTGTCGTACATCGCTATTCGCGCAGGAAGCGATCGCTTCACGCTGACCCAGTGAATATTCCCCTTCACCTTGTACTTCTCCGCCCCTGCCGTCCCTGACTTCGAATCCGCATAGTAGGCGCACCGCACCGTATCCGTCGCCTTGTCGTACCCGGTGCACTTCACCACGTATCCAAACCGCAGTCGCACGGTGTTTCCGGGATACAGGCGAAAGTATCCCTTGGGCGGCACCTCCTGGTAGTCCTCCCGCTCGATCCACAATTCACCCGAAAACGGCACCTGCCTTTTGCCCATCTCCGGCTTCCGCGGATGATTGGGCATTTCGACCATCTCTTCGTGTCCCGCAGGGTAGTTCTCGATGACGAGCTTTACCGGATCCAGCACCGCCATGCGCCGCGGAGCGACTTCGTTCAGGTGCTCGCGCATGCAGTCTTCCAGAACGGAAAAGTCGATGACCTGATTCGCTTTCGACACGCCGATGCGCTCGGCGAACAACTTGAATCCCTCGGGCGTATAGCCCCGCCGGCGCGCGCCGGCCAGGGTCGGCATGCGCGGATCGTCCCAGCCGTCGACGTGGCCTTCCTCGACGAGCTGGATGAGCTTGCGCTTCGACAGCACGACGTGGGTCAGGTTGACCCGCGCGAATTCGATCTGCTGGGGGAGCGGCCGCTTTAACAGTCCGCCGTCGGCGAGCTTCCCCAACAGCCAGTCGTAGAAAGGCCGTTGATCCTCGAATTCCAGCGTACACAACGAGTGGGTCACGCCCTCGACCGCATCCTCGATCGGGTGCGCGTAGGTGTACATGGGATAGATGCACCACTTGTTCCCGGTCCGGTGGTGCTCGGCATGCTTGATCCGGTATAACGCCGGATCGCGCATATTGATGTTCGGCGAGGCCATGTCGATCTTCGCCCGCAGGACATGAGCGCCATCCGCATACTTCCCATCGCGCATGCCGCGTAGAAGCGCCAGGTTCTCGTCCGGCGTGCGGTCCCTGAACCGACTGTTCTTCCCCGGCTCGGTGAAGCTGCCGCGGTTGTGCTGGAGCTCCTCCGCCGACTGGCTGTCCACGTAGGCGAGCCCCGCCTTCACCAGGTACCCGGCGCACTCGTACATGAAGTCGAAGTAGTCCGACGCATACAGCGCCTTGCCATAGTCGTACCCCAGCCACTTCACCATCTCCTGGATGGAATCGACGTACTCCTGCTCCTCCTTCTCCGGATTGGTGTCGTCGAAGCGCAAATTGCACCGCCCGCCATACAACTGCGCCAGCCCGAAGTTCAACACGATGGACTTCGCATGCCCGAAATGCAGGTAGCCGTTCGGCTCCGGCGGAAACCGGGTGACGATGCTCTTGTGCTTGCCCGAGGCGAGGTCCGCCTCGATGATCTGCTTGATGAAGTTGGACGTGGAGGGTGGCTGCGGCTTGTTCACGCCCCGGATTCTACTAGCGGGGTAACATGCCCCCACGATGAAAGCCGTAGGCCACTACAAGTACCTGCCGATCGAGCACCCCGAGTCGCTCGTCGACGTCGAGATCGATGCGCCGCGGCCCGAGGGCAGGGACCTCCTCGTCGAGGTGCGGGCCATTTCGGTGAACCCGGTGGACACCAAGCGCCGCGGCGCCGGCGCGCGGCCGGCGAGCGAGCTCAAGATCCTCGGCTGGGACGCGGCCGGCGTGGTCGCGGCGGCCGGGCCCGAGGTGCAGCTCTTCAAGCCCGGCGACAAGGTGTACTACGCGGGCAGCAACCAGCGGCCCGGCGCGAACAGCCAGCTGCACCTCGTGGACGAGAGGATCGTCGGCCCCAGGCCCGCGAACCTGTCCTTCGCCGAGGCGGCGGCGATGCCGCTCACCACCCTCACCGCGTGGGAAGCGATGTTCGAGCGCATGGCCATTTCCAAGTCCGGCACCCACGCGGGCAGGCGCCTGCTGATCCTCGGCGGCGCGGGCGGCGTGGGCTCGATCGCCATCCAGCTGGCGAAGAAGCTGGCGCGCCTCACGGTGATCGCGAGCGCCTCGCGGCCGGACTCGATCGCCTGGGTGAAGACCCTGGGCGCCGACGCCGTCGTCGACCATACCCGGCCGCTGCCGGAGCAGATGGCGGCGCTGGGCGCGCCCGAGGCGGACTACATCTTCTGCTGCAACAATACCGATGAGGTGTTCCCCGTACTGGCGCGGCTCATCGCGCCGCAGGGCCGCATCTGCTCCATCGTGCGCACGCTGCGGCCGGTGGATCTCGCGCCGCTGCAGGAAAAGAGCGCGAGCTTCTCCTGGGAGGGAATGTTCACGCGCTCGACCTTCCAGACCCCGGACATGCAGGCGCAGCACAACCTGCTCGAGGATGTCGCCGGGCTGCTCGAGGCCGGAACGCTGGCGACGACGTTCAGGGAGAACCTGGGCACGATCTGCGCCGCCAATCTCAAGCAGGCGCACCGGCGCATCGAGTTGGGCCACATGATCGGCAAGCTGGTGCTGGAGGGCTTCTGATTTGACCTGCGTCAAGCTGCGCCCCGCGGCAAGGCGTACATAGGTGGCGTGAACCGCCCGGCGATCCGCACCCCGGCCGAGCTCTACGCGCACGCCATCGCCATCGAGCGCGAGGCCGCCGAGCGCTACGCCGAGCTGGCGCAATTTATGGCCGACCTGGGCAACGACGAGGTCGCGGCGCTGTTTCGCACGCTCGCGGTATACGAGGCCGAGCACCTCGACACCCTGGAGGCGAGGACCGCCGGCATCGCGCTGCCGCGGCTCGGGCCCGGCGAGTACGCCTGGCTCGACGCGAGCGCGCCGGAAACGGTGGCGCGCGAGCTGGTGTTTCGGCTGCTCACGCCGCGCCACGCGCTCGCCATCGCGCTCGACGCCGAGCGCCGGGCGCAGCAGTTCTTCGCCGAGGTGCGCGCCAGCGCCGAAGACCCGGCGCTGCGCGCGCTCGCCCAGGAGATGGCGCTCGAGGAGCAGGGGCACATCGCCATGGTGGAGCGCGCCCTCGAGCGCACGCCCGACGTGCACGTGGACTGGAGCACGGTGTTCGGCGACTAGCGCCGCCTTGCGCGGCTGCGTTCTGGACTGTATAGTCCAGAATCATGGCGCGGCCGCGCGAGTTCGAAGCCGATCAGGTCCTGGAGCAGGCGACCCGCGTTTTCTGGGCGCAGGGCTTCGAGCGCGCGTCGCTCGACGACCTGTGCGCGGCCACCGGCCTCAACCGCTCGAGCCTGTACGGCGCCTTCGGCGACAAGCGCGCGCTCTATCTGCAGTCGCTCGCCCGCTACGAGCAGGGCTCCGTCGAGAGAATTCGCAGGGCCTTCGACGGCAAGCCGGTGCGCGAGGGTCTGCGGGATTTTCTTGCCGGCCTGGTCGACGCCATCGTCGAGGGCCCGGGCCGGCGCGGCTGCTTCATCGGCAATTGCGCGGCCGAGATGGCGCGCCTCGACCGGGCGGCCGCCGCGCGCGTCAGGCAGAGCCTCGAGCGCATCGAAGAGAGCTTTCGCGCCGCGCTCGAGCGCGGCGGTATCCCCGACGCCCGCGCACGCGCGCGCTTCATCACCGCGGGGGTGCAGGGCCTGCGCCTCTACGGCAAGGCCAATCCCAACCGCAAGGCGCTCGAAGACGTCGCGGCCATTCTCATGCAATGCCTTCACCGCTAAGGAGCACAGCAATGCCTCTCATGCCCCGCAAGCCCGTCCCCAGCCTCGAGTTCGATCTTCTCGGCGGCGGCCGCTGGTCGCTCGAGGACGACACGCCCGAGCGCTTCAACATGCTGGTCTTCTACCGCGGCTTCCACTGCCCGATCTGCCGCAGGTACACGAGCGAGCTGAACGGCATGATCGGCGAATTCGACAAGCGCGGCGTCTCGACCGTCATCACCAGCAACGACTCCGAAGAGCGCGCGCAGATGGCGAAGGACACCTGGGGCCTGCCGAACCTGAAGATCGGCTACGGCGTGCCGGTGGAGAAGTCGCGCGAGTGGGGCCTGTACGTCTCCACCAGCCGCGGCAAGACCTCGGCCGGCGTGGATGAGCCCGCGCTCTTCGCCGAGCCGGGCCTGTTCCTCGTCAAGCCGGACAAGACCCTGTACTGGGGGAGCATCTCTACGATGCCCTTTGCGCGCCCGCACTTCCCCGAGATCCTGCAGGCGATCGACTTCGTCGTCAGCAAGGACTACCCCGCGCGCGGCGAAGCCTGATTGGGCGAGAATGGGGCGATGGCGCGCCTGTTCTCAAACCGCGATCGCCCCTTCGACCTCGGCCCGCTGCCGGCGGAGCTCCTGCCGCGCGACGCGGCGGCGCCGATCGCGGACGCGCGCCAGCCCGCCGACGCCTCGCCCGCCGGGCCCGAGTCGATCGCCGCGGCATTTCCGGAATACCGCGAGCTCTTCGCCCGCCACCTCGACGGCGAGGTGGCGCGTACGCGCGCACCGGTCCCGGACGATCTGCGGCGGCGCGCGCAGAACCTGAAGGCCTCGGCCTACTTCCTCGACGTCACGCTCGCGGGGGCCTGCCGCATCGGCGGCGAAGACTGGATCGCGAAGGCGCATCCCGCGCACACCCACGCCTTCGTGTTCCTCATCGAGTTCGGCCGCGAGACGAAGCCGGGCGAGGCCGGCGACGAATGGATCCGCGGCACGAACGCCGCGCGGTCCGACCTGCGCTGCGCCGAGATCGCGGTAGTCATGTCGGGCTACCTCCGCGCGCTCGGCTGGAGCGCGCGTGGCCACTTCGCGAGCGAGACGCTGGTCTCGATCGAGCGCCTTGCACAGCGCGCGGGCGTCGCGAAGGCGGTGCACGGCGTTCTCGCCGCGCCCTTCCTCGGCCGAGGCTTCCGGCTCGGCGCGGTCACGACCGACTACGAGCTCGAGCCCGACTCGCCGCTCGCCTCGCTCGACTGGCCGAGCCTCGAGGCGTACATGGGCACGACGGGTACCCGGCCCGGCTGGGCCGAGGCCGAGGAGAACAAGCGCCCGCTGCATCTCGGCAGGTACGAGATGGAGCGCATCAAGCGCGTGGACGAGCCCACCACGCTCGTGCTGCGCGACGAGATCAGGCGCATGCCCAAGCGCGCCGACCTTTTTTCGCGCGCGCTCGCGGGCGACCTCGGCGAAAAGCCGGCGCGGGAGCGGCGCCGCTTCGCGGTCAAGCATCCGCTCGCCTTCGCCATGACGCCGCTCATCCGCAACATGGTGCCGCTGCAGGGCGGGCGCGAGCCGCTCGCGGGCTCTAATCTCACGGACGCGAAGCGCAACGCCGAGGCGGTCAAGGCGCTCGGCTACTACCTGGGCGCGGACCTCGTGGGCGTTTGCCGCGCCGAGCCGTGGATGTACTACTCGCACGGCGACGAGGCGGGCGAGGCGATCGACGCCTACCACCCGTGCGCGGTGGTGATGCTCATCGACCAGGGCTTCGAAACCATGGAGGGCAGTTCCGGCGACGACTGGGTCTCGGGCGCGCAGTCGATGCGCGCCTACATGCGCGGCGCGCACCTCGCCGGCGTGATGGCCGCGCACCTCAGGCGACTGGGGCACTCCTCGCGGGTCCATTCGAACGCCTACTCGGAGCTGCTGCACCTGCCGGCGATGCTGATGGCGGGCCTGGGCGAGATGTCGCGCATCGGCGAGCTGGTGCTCAACCCCTTCATCGGCCCGCGCTCGAAGTCGGTGGTCTTCACCACCGATTTGCCGCTGGAGGTCGACCGGCCCATCGATTTCGGCCTGCAGGCGGTGTGCAACATGTGCCGGAAGTGCGCGCGCGAGTGCCCGTGCAACGCCATCCCCTTCGGCCCGAAGGTCATGTTCAACGGCTACGAGATCTGGAAGCCCGACGTGGAGAAGTGCGGGCGCTACCGGCTCACCAACGCCAAGGGCTCGGCCTGCGGGCGCTGCATGAAGACCTGCCCCTACAACCGCGAGGATCTGGTGGAGTCGGAAAAGCTGCTGTGGCTTTCCATCGAGGTGCCGGCCTCGCGCCGCGCCTTGATCGACTACGACGACGCCATCGGCGGCGGCGCGAGGAATCCCGTCAAGCGCTGGTGGTTCGACCTCGAGATCGTGGACGGCGTGGCGGTGAAGCCCGCCGCGGCGAACGAGCGCGACTTGGACCTCGGGCGAGGGGAGAAGCTGGCGAAGACGCAGAAGCTCGCCTTCTTTCCTCCGGAGCTGCAGCCGAAAGGCGGCACGACGCTGAAGGAAGTGGTGCCGATCGACCGCGAGGCCGGGCTTGCGGCCTACGCGGCGGCCGAATCGCCGATGGCGGCAAAGCGGCGCTATCGCGAGCCGCCGCCGTAGACCTCGGTCTGCGGGAAGAACGCGAACCAGCCGAACCAGTAGGCGAGCTCGCCCGCGAGGCGCGGCAGGCGCTCGCCTGCGGGCCCGACGAGCGCCTCCTCCGTGGCCTTCCACGGCCGGCCCTGCTCGTCCAGCAGTGCATCGCGCGTCTGTCCCCTGAAGCGCTGCGCGCCGCGCTTCACGGGAGCTCGCGCACGATTTCGCTTTCCGGATTGAACGCCAGCCAGGCGAAGGCGAAGTGCACGCCGCTGTCCACTGCGGCGAGGCGCCGGCCCTTCAGCGGCCCCGCCACTGCCTCGCCCAGGATGTTCCACCGCGATCCGGTGGTGGTGTCCACGAAGGCGCCGTCGCGCAGCTGGAATTCCAGCACGCGATCGTCCACGCGGCGTTCAAATGCAGTCGCCGCGGCGATGAGACGGCCCTCGGCGATGTTTCGATGGTCGAGCGGCGACGCCATGCCCGCCTTGGAGAAGACGACATAGGGCAGCCGCGCGAGCGTTCGGTTGGCAACCGGATGTTTCTCCAGCAGGGACAGGGGATAGAGACGGTGCCTGCCGCCGGCGCTCACCGACAGCACGCGCTCCATCGGCGGCAGGCGGGAATCCGGGGCGGAGGACAGCAGGAACGGGCTCTGCCGGATGTCGTCGTAGCCGACGTAGGGATTGCGCCCGTAGGGACGGGCATGTCCGGTTTCGCGAGAGAGCACGAGTCCCAGCGGGTGCGCCGCGGAAAAGTCTGCGAACGAAACAATCTCCGACGGCAGCCGCGCGAGGCGCGTCCCGGCAAATTGGCCGACGATCCCGGCGCCGGTGAACTGCTGCCACCAGGATTCGGTCTGCCGGTCGTACATGACCAGGTCGGAGTGCCGCAGGCGCCCCGTGGTGCCGAAATCTAGGATCCGTCCCCCGACCTCGCGCTCGAAGACGATGGACGCATTGCACAGGGGACAGAAGGTCACCGCCACCGGCCGGCCTGCGATCTCGTCGTTGACGATCTCGTGGAACATCAGGATCTGCAGCGGATAGGCACGTGCCTCGCGCGCCACGCGCAGCACGATCACCGGCTCCTCCGGCCGCAGCCAGGCGAGCGCCGCGCGCGCGCCGACGAAGCGCGGCCGGTCGATCGCCGGGATGCCGTCCTTCGGGGGACCGCCGGATTCGATCTCGGCGAGATCCACCGTGCGGCGGGAGAAATCGGTCTTCGGCCACTCGCGCAGGTCGTGCGCGCTCTGCGCGAACGCGGCGCCGGCGGCGAGCAGCAGCAGGCCGCAGTGGAGGTACGACGCGCGCGCGGTTTTATTCACGTGAATGCCGCTGCTCCTTCGTTCCGAAGAACGGCCGCAGCCGCAATCCCACCCAGCACCCGGGGAGCGCCGCGGCGATCCACAGCCATCCATGCAGGCTCGTGCTCGCAACCCCGGAGAAGAATGCGCCGACGTTGCAGCCGAAGGCGATGCGGGCGCCGTAGCCCATCGCCAGGCCGCCGACGAGCGCCGCCGCGCCAGCGCCGGCGGTGAGCTTCGCCCGCGGCGCGAAGCGCCCCGCGAGCGCCGCCGCCGCAAGCGCCCCCAGAACGATGCCGAAGTCCATCACCGAGGTGACATCGGCGAACACGCTGCGCTCGAGCGCGGCTGCCTGGAAATCCGCGCCCCAGAACGGCTCACTGGCCGGATCCCAGCCCAGCAGGCGAGCGGCCTTCGCGCCCCAGAGGGTGAACGCCCAGGTGATGCTCCATGGGTGCCCGGCGAGGGCGAGCGTCGCGAAGTTGGCAAGCGCGAGAAGCAGCGCCCCGGCGGCGAGCGGCCAGGGCCCTTGCCAGAAGAACGCAAGGCCCGGCGCGCGCGGCGGGCGCGGCCCGCCCTCGGCCCACCTCGGCAAGCCAAGCAGCGCCCATAGCGCGCCGAGCACGGCAAGCTGCAACCCGACCGCGAGCGGCCAGCCGAGCGCATCGCCCGTCGCAAGCGCCTCGGGCGCAGGCAGCCGCGCCCAGAAATCCATGTGCAGGCTCGCCCACCATCCGCCGCCGCAGAATGCCGCGAGCGCCAGCAGCATGCGCGGCTGCCCGCCGCCGGCGGCATAGAGCGTTCCCGAGCCGCAGCCGCCGGCAAGCTGCATGCCGATGCCGAACAGGAACGCCCCGGCGGCGACCGCGGCGCCCGCAGGCGCGATTGCACCGACGATCTCGCGCCCGAACAGCGTGCCCTGCGCGAGCGCCGGCGCGAACAGCAGTGTCGCCGCGGCGAGCATGAGAAGCTGCGCGCGCACCGCGCGCGTGCTGCGGCGCTCGAAGAGCGCGCGATACGCGGAGGCGAAGCCGAACGCCGCGTGGTACAGCGTCAGTCCGATGAAAAGTCCGAGCGCGAGGAGCGCGAGCATGCGCGCGCCCTGATCGAGCGTCACCGCGGCGAGCGCGAACGCGATCGCCGCGGCGAGCGCAAGCGGTCCGGGCTGCGGCGCTGCGACCGCCGTCGCGCTAGCCGCCCGCGGCATCATTCACGATGCGCGCGAGGGTCGTATCCAGCTCCCGCGCGAGCCGTTCAACCTCGGGATGGCGGTATCGGGCGAATACGGCGCTCGGCAGGCGATAGCTGATGGCCGCCGTTCCGTCGGCGTTCTCCGTGACGTAGATTCTCAGCGGCGCCTCGATGCCGGCGGGCACGCTCGCCTCGAGCAGGCGCACCGCAAGGTCATTTCGAAACACCATCACCACGGCATTGCCGGGAATCTTCACGCCGCGGGCCGCCGCGCCGCGCGAGGCGCTGGCGAGCGCGACCACGCCGAGGCCGTGCTTTGCCACCGCGCGCTCGAGGCGCTCGAGCAGTACGTCGAAGCGGTGCGGCGTTTTCATGTTCGTCGGCTGCGGCTCGCTGCCTACCCCGGGTGCGGCGTAAGCGGCAAACAGCGCAATGGCGACCGCGACGATGAACTTGCTCATTTCTCCGCTGCTCGCTCTTTAGCGCACGACCAGCTTGTAATCCGGCGTCGGATTGAGCGGGCACGAATAGACGTAATTCCCGGGTTTCAGCTCGATCTCGTAGTCCTGCGTCTTGCCGGTCGTGAGCCCGCCGCCCGAGACGCTCGGCAGCCGCGCGCGATCGACGAGCGAGGCGCCGCGCATCCAGAACCCGAGCTCGTAGGGAACGTTCTTGTTCGTGACGCGAAACACGTACTTGCCGGGCGCGAGCTCCAGCGTTTTCGCCTCGGCGAGGCGCTGCTTTGCGCTCGTCGCGTTGATCGCCTCGCAATCGGCGGCCCGGGATGACGTGAAGCCGCGGTTCCTTTCGCCCTCGCTCTCGAGGAACTGGCAGGGGATCTGCGTGAGGGCGATGACTTTCGGCTGCGCCGCGACAGGGCTGGCAAGCGCGGCGAGCGCCACGGCAAGGGTAGCGCCTGCACATGCAGACTTCATAATTCGCTCCTCAATCGACATTCGGGAAAAAGCGTGGGGTCAAGCACGGCGATCGTCTCGTCCACCGAGATCGGCATGTACGACAGAGTCTCGATATCGCGGCGCTCCAGCACGTCCTCGTGCGGCAGGCGGGCACGCCAGGCGGCGATCGCGCGGTCGCGCTCGACGAGCAGCGCCTCGATATGCGGGCGGTAAAGGACGAACATGGCGCTCAGCCAGCGGTTTACGGGCCACGACGGGTACGCATGATCCACCCGGAACCCGTCGAGCATGGCGATCGTGTCGCGCGCCGCGTACCAGGTATCCCCGGCGACCCAGCGGTTGGGCGCGAACAGGCCGATCGCCTCGCCGTAGGCATCCATCGAGATCCCGATCAGGTGGGCGAGCGCCGCGTCGCCTTCCGGCCAAGGCTCCGCATGCGGCCAATCGAGCCGCGTGATCGCCGGCGGCATCCCGGCACGGCGCATGAAAGTGTGGAAATGGCCGTGCTCTCCCGCCCGATGCGCATGGTAGTAGTACTGCGCATGCGTCTCCGGGTCATAGACATCGTTCGCCGGGTAGTGGTTGTTCTCGTAGAACGTGCCCTGGCCGCGGAGCACCTCCGCGACGATGTCGAGCCCGCCCTTCGAGAGCACGCGCCGGCACTCAAGGATCTCCCGCGCCGCGGCGCGCATCGCCCCGAGCTGCGCCGGCGGAAGCGAAGCGAGATCGGGCGCAGCCATGGGCGCGGACCAGGCGCCGTCCGGTGGCGCGGCAGCCGCATGCGCCTCGTCCGGACCGCGCCCGGTCACTCCGCACATTCTCAGGTACCGGCTATTTCCGCTTCGCCGCGCAAGGATTGGCGGCGCAGGGGTTCTTTGCCGCGCAGGGATTGCTTGCCGCACAGGGGTTTTTCGCCGCGCACGGATTCATCGCCTTCGCTTTCTTCTTCGCCGCACAGGGGTTTTTCGCCGCGCAAGGATTCTTTGCCGCGCAGGGGTTCTTCTGCGCGAGATGCATGCGCGGGCGCGGCGCGCACGGATTGCACGGGCTCGCGGAGACGAGCGGAGCGCCGAGCATCAGCCCGGATGACACCATTCCCGCGACGGCGGGGCGGAAGTTCAGTTTCATGCGATCTCCTCGATTTGGATGCAAAAGCGCCGATTTGCGTCCGGGCCGGCGCCTTTCCCGGGATTCACGCGCTGCAACGAGTGGCCTATTTCCTGGTTGCGGCGCAGGGATTCTTCGCCGCGCAGGGATTCTTCGCCGCGCAGGGATTCTTCGCCGCGCACGGGTTCTTCGCCATGGTCTTGATGAAGTCCTTCTGCACTACACCGCTGTAGGCGGTCAGTGCGGCGAGCTCCTTGGAGCCCCAGGGCAGCGGCTTGGCGGCCATCGGCACGATCATGCAGAACTGCACCATCTGCTCCAGCGTTATGCTCTTCAACTTCGACTGCTGCTCTGCCATCGCGACCCGGTGCGGATACGGCTTGGCGAACGTGGGGCCGAACGCCGCGTTGCCCTGATGGCAGGTATTGCACGACATGCCGTTGGTGCTGAGCTTGGTATCGCTCCAGAGCTGCTTGCCCTCGCTCACCAGTTGCGCGCGCGGCGCCGAGAACGGCTTGGTGCCCTTCGGACGCGTCACGAGCTTGCGATCGACGCCCGCCGCGGCGCATGGGCTTTTCGCGGCGCAGGGGTTCTTCGCCGCGCACGGATTCCTCGCCGCGCAAGGGTTGGCCCTGGCGGCGCACGGATTTCGCTTTGCGGCGCAGGGATTCTGGGCAAGCTGCATGGGCGTGCGTAGCCGGGACGAAGACGGGCTGCAGGGGTTCGCAACCGCGAGCGGCGCCGCGAACACCAGCCCGGAGGACACCATGGATGCGACGGCAGGACGAAGTCTCAGGTTCATTTGCTTGTTCTCCTCTTGAGTCGGTTAGGCGACCAATGCCGTCGATTCCCTGGACGCATGGGATAAGACCGCGAGCACCCCGAAAACCTTACAACGGGCACCCGCGTGACCGATCGAGGGCTGGCTTCGTCGTGGGCCCGGATTCGAGCCTGTAAGGTCTGGCGTTCCGCGCGGGTCTGCTACAGGATGGCAACAGCAAGATCCGCGGAACTGGCGCGCCTGCGCCCGAAACTCCTGGCGTTCGCGATGCGGCGCGTCCGCGACCCTGAACGGGCCGAAGACGCGGTGCAGGAAGCGCTGCTCGCCGCGCTGGAGGACCTCGACACCTACGCCGGGAAGTCCTCGCTTGCGACCTGGCTCTTCGGTATCCTCAAGCACAAGATCGTGGACGGCGTGCGCCGCAGACCGCTGGAGCAACCGCTGGAGCAGGATATTGACGCGATGGCGCACCACGCGCCGGGACCGGAGCAGAGTTGCGCGAGCCGCTCCGTCCTGTCGCTGGTGGACCGTAGCCTGGGCAGGCTGCCGCGGCGGTCCGCCCAGGCATTCGTCATGCGCGAGGTCCTCGGCATGGAAACGGACGAGGTGTGCAGCATGCTTGGAGTGACGCCGACGAATTGCTGGGTGCTGGTGCACCGCGCCCGATTGCGCCTGCGCGCCTGCCCGGATGTCGGTCAGCTCGCCGCCGAGGCCGGCTAATGGGCTTCGAGGACACCGTCCGTGCGCATGCCGCTGGTCTCTTTCGCTATGCCTACTGGCTCACGCGCGACCGCGCGCAGGCCGAGGATGTGGTACAGGAGGCCCTCCTCAGGGGCTGGCGCGCGTTTCCGCGGCTGCGCGAGCGAGCCGCGGCCAAGGCGTGGCTCTTCTCCATCGTACGCAACGAATACCTGCGCGCCGCGGGCGCGCCGGCGCTGGAAAGCCTTGACGGGTTGGACCCCGCGGACGAGCGGTGCGACCATTCCGGACTCGAGATGCGCGACGCGCTTCTCGCCCTGCCCGCGTCCTACGCCGAACCGCTTGCGCTCCAGGTGCTCGGCGGCTTCAGTTGCGCGGAGATCGCGCGCATGATCGGTGCGACCGAAGGCGCCACCATGACGCGCCTGACGCGCGCGCGCCAGGCGCTGAAGCGCCTGGTTGCGCCCGCCGAGCGCAACGTGGGCCGCCCATGAACTGCCTCGACTACCGCCGGGCGCTGCTCGCCGGCACCGGCGAATCGGACGCCATGCGCGTGCACCGCTTGCAGTGCGCGGGCTGCGCCGCCGAGTGGCAGGAGCACGGCGAGTTCGAGCAGGCGTTGCGCGAAGGCCTGGAGGTACCTGTGCCCCAAGGCTTCGCCGCGCGCATGGCGAACGCGCAGGCCGTGAGCCGGCGGAAGTTCCTCGCCG
>Ga0214472_10004507_pt1 | contig 14711 bp, 14 predicted proteins | sample RVTome_6_FD_207662 | JGI IMG/M metagenome (GOLD analysis project Ga0214472, IMG submission 207662) | Soil microbial communities from uranium-contaminated site in the Upper Colorado River Basin, Wyoming, United States - RVT140D175 | ecosystem: Environmental > Terrestrial > Soil > Contaminated >...
TTTTTCGACACGGACGCGGGAGTTCCCGGCATAATGAGTGCAAGGAGAAGATGAGGCATGAAAACCTTTCGGCGCGAGCTATGGATTGAGGCGCCCACGCGACGGGCGATGATCAACATCACACCCCAGGTAGATGAAGCCCTGCGCGAGAGCGGTATTTCGGAAGGTCTTTGTCTGGTCAACGCCATGCACATCACCGCCAGCGTATTCATCAACGACGATGAGCGCGGTTTGCATGAGGACTATGAATACTGGCTGGAGAGACTCGCGCCGCACGAGCCCGTCGGGCGGTATCGCCACAACGATACGGGCGAGGATAACGCCGACGCACATCTCAAACGTCAGGTCATGGGCCGGGAGGTTGTGGTAGCGGTGACCGATGGAAAGCTGGATTTTGGGCCGTGGGAACAAATCTTTTACGGCGAGTTTGATGGAAGAAGAAAGAAGCGAGTCTTGGTGAAGATCATTGGGGCGTAGGTGCCGTTCTTGAGGCAGTTGAGATCTTGCATGTGTTTCTGCTTTCTTGCGAGGAATTACCATGAGAATCAACATCAAAGCGTTCGCACTGACATGCGGCTTGTTGTGGTGTGTCGTACTGTTCTTGATCACCTGGTGGGTGATGCTCTTGGACGGTGCCACGGGTGAGCCGACTCTGATCGGCAAGTGTTACCGTGGGTATAACATCAGCCCGCTGGGAAGTGTCGTGGGCGGTATTTGGGCATTGGGTGATGGTTTGATCGGGGGGGCGGTATTTGCATGGGTCTATAACACATTGGCAGAGCGCTTCGAACGTCCAGCCAGTGGATGAGTTCGCAAATATGGACCGAGCGGTATACCGCGTCTCAGAATCTCGCCGCGACTCAGCCGAGCGTACTCCGTTTGTCTGCGGTTCGTTTCGGCGATAGGATGGTGTCAATGAGTCAGAAAATACCATTCGTTGGGAAAATCTTCTGGACGGTGTTCGTCGTGGTTGGCGTGCTGGGCGTGGCGGCTTGGGTTGTCGCGATCAAGGTGTTCGCCTACGAGATGCAATCGCAAGATTACGGTGGCTCGGTTATCACCTGGGTTATCTTCTCTTACCTCGTGCATCTATGGCTGTTGCCGGAAGAGCAACCTCCGCAGGACCCATGATGACGGGGGTGGGGGCGCAGCGCACTTCTCAGATGTGGTGACCCGTCTTTGGCAGGTTTTCTTATCGCAGTACGACTAGGGACACCCGATCGACACGTCGAGCGGGAAGGGGTTGCCGGCAAACCCACCAAGACTCTGTAACACATCTGAAATCGTAACCCTGAAGTCAATGCTGCCCGGTTCGATGTCCGCGCGAGACTTGTTGGGTGCGCAAAATGAATTCTGAAATTTCTTGAGCAACGCTAGGACATCTGTAATAGCGTTCAGCCCTTCCGCCGGGGCGCAGGGGCAGTCCAGGCAGTTGCTTACGATGTCGCCCCACTCGGCCGTTTCGGCGCGAAACGATTTCGTACACGCGGAGACATCTGCATTAAAGCAGCCCAGATTGACAGCCTTCACATCGTAGACGCCACCGGGAATGATCGCATCGCCATAAGCGGATATGGCTCCGTCAATTGTCCAATCTCGAAATACGGGCGAGCATGCCAACGGTGCGGCCATAAATGATTTGTTGGCCAACCCCGGGGCTGGTCCGCATCCTTCGACTGGTGGAAAAGTCTGGCCGGAGTTCTCGCAGATCTCTTGGGGCGCGCCCAGCCACATCGTCGTTCCGATCTTATCCTGATAAGGCGCGGGTAGGTCGAGGATGGTTATGCTGAGTGCGGTTTGTTGGCCGGGGTTGGCTGGGTCGAGCGTCAAGTAGCGGTTCTTAGCTGTGTAGGTGTCCAGCGCAAGCGTCAGCGGCGGAACGGCCGGTTCGCACGGCAGGCATTCACAGAAACCCGTATTGGTGTTGCAGAGGCCCGGATTGCATGTGGCGTCGTCCGTGCAGGCGAGCGCGTTGATCTCCGTTGAGACGCAATTGCCGGCTCCGTCGCATTCGCCGTCGAGTGTGCAGATATTGCCATCGTCGCAGAACGTGCCAAGTGCCACATTGCCGTATACGCATACACCGGAGCTACAACTGTCGGTGGTGCAGAGGTTATTGTCGTTGCAATGCGAATCAAGTTGGCAATCGACGGCGGCGGAAACGTCGAGAACAAACAGCCCTGTGCCTTGATCGGATATGAGCACGTTTCCACTGGGTAGATCGGAATAGACCCCCCAAGCGCCGGAGAAACCAGGATTGTCATGCCCCGGAAAGGTATCGAAGAAACCCACCTCTTGCATGTTGTTGACATCGCTGACATCGACGACGCGGAGACCGGACGAGTAGTTGGCGGAAAAAACGTAATTGCCGCGCACCATCAGATTGTGATCCGACGACGTGTTTCCGTTTGAATAGAAGGTGATGTACTGCGGATTCGCTAGGTCCGAGACGTCGGCAGCGTGCAGTCGCGTGCCGAATCCATGGCTCAGTTCGTCGAGTTCGTCGTCGAAGAATATCTTGGTTTTGTCTTCGCTCGCCCAACCTTGATGGCAGTATCCTATTTGCGGATAAGTCATCGTGCCGATGGTGACCATGTTGGCCTTGTCCGTCGCGTCTACAACCCACATGCCCGAGCCACCGCAGAACGCAAACGCGATCTCACAAGGACCGCTTCGACCACTGTAGGGGCAGTCGGCGTAGTTGGTTACGTAAACGTCATGCACGTACCGATCGGTCCACACGCCGTCGATGACCGGATTGGCCGGATCGGAAAGATCAATCGCCACGAGTCCATTGGAAGGCGCGTTTGCGCCGCACAGATAGGCATGGGCACTGTCCGGATTGACAAAAACATTGTGCGCTCGGCGGATTCCGTTGTCCGTATATTCTTGGACCAGCGTCACCAGCCCGATGTCGATCTGCGTCATATCGATAACCTGCAGACCGTTCGCTGACTCGTTGACGTTATAGGCGTACTGTTGGTATACCGCCATGTCACTCCATGTGGAGCCGGCGTCGGGAATGACGGTCAACAGGCACGGTTGAGTCGGATCGGTCACTTCGACGAATGCGGTCCCATCGTGCAGACCCACGATCGCGTATTCCCGGCCCGACGGCGACACATAGCCCCAAACATCATTGGCACTACTTCCGAGATCGGCTCCGGATAGATTACTTTGTAGGTTTACGTTCAAGTTGGGAAAGTCCGCGGCTTGTAACTGAAGGCCGGCATCCACAACCTGCGACGCCGGCAAAACGGCCGTGGTATTTACACCGCTAGTCGCCGTGAAATCCGGTGGATACGCTGATACCGTTGAGGTCATCGTGACCGCTACGTAAGTGACAACGATCGACATCACAATTGATTTATACATGCGTAGCGCCTTCCCTTGTTCCATGGAGAACCCCGTGCCGTTGGCGTGAACCGGCCCGCACCATAAATCCATCTTATCAGAACCGCCACGAAAAGAAAACCGTTACCGGTCGCAATGGGATAGGCCGGTTGGTCAACGTTCGTTGGTCACAAACTCAAGTTATAGTTGAAGTCGGGTTGCGCTCAGCGGTGAGGCGAAGGAATCGTTGGTGATTCCAGACCCGTCGTACGGCATATTCTGCCGGAAACCGGTGGTTCATTTCGGGCTGTTCGTTGACCGTCACCCTTGCGCGGCGGTACAATCATGCGGCTAATCTAGGGGTTTATGATCGAGTATCCTGGAATAAGGTGCGTATCTGGATGATACCCATCGGACTGAAATCCAAGTGTCGTGCTAGACGTGCGCCGTGGGTGTTGCGTGCGATCGCTTTATGTCTATCGATTACATGCTTGATTCAGCCTTTATCGGCCCATATCTTCATCTCACGGACTTTCCGGGCCGGTGCCTACCCGTCGCACGATGGACAGGGGTGGATCGGAGAGGTGTTTCTCAACATTCCGAACTTCGATCTGGCCCATCTCCGAATGCTGCAGAATTGTATGACCGGACCGGGAAAGACCTACGACGATGGTGCATGCTTAGCCGGAGATTTGCTGGCCGACCAGCGCGTCGATCTTCGCGACATGGCCCGATTACAGATCCAATTCAATAATCCGCATCTTGTGCTCATGGAGCGGTTAATCCCGGATCGTGAGCCGGATTTCACGTTTCGTACGGATTGGATTGATTTTCCCGCCGGCCCGATCGATTCCGGCTTGGATGCCGAATTCGGAACCCTGGGCGATTTCTTTGATGCTTACATTTACGATGTCTCCGATCCTGCCAAGTTGGACGAGCCGTTCGGCGCATTCTTAGTGAAGTTTAAGGGGTTGTTGAAGGTCGGTCTGGAGGATGAGATTCGTGTCGAAAATGTAACCGGATTGCCGGTCTGGATTGATGTCGGAACGATGGCCTATGACGCCTATCGCGTCCGGATCGGCGAGATTATCTACCAGCGCCCCAACGTGAAGTGGACGCGACCCTTCTACAACTTCGGCCCCGCCGTTGAAGTGCTCGGATTGTTTCCGATTGAAATCACCTACGTCAATATTTACGACCCGGCCGCCCGATTCCAAAATGAACGGGCCGGGGTTGAAATCTACAGTTGGCATGGTGACGGTCTGCCCTGGCCGGCGGGTATAAATATGATGCATGAAGTTCGGGGGCCGGCGACGCTGCTGCCGCCTCGGGCCATTTATCAACAAGAAGATATCGAATTCGTCCATCCTGGCGATTTTGAGGCTGACTTCGACATCGATCTAACTGACTTTCAGTGGTTTCAATTCTGCGCTGATCCAACGTTCTTCTTTCTGCCGTCGTTCTGTCGCATATTTGATTTCAATGGCGATGACGTCGTAGACCTGGAAGATTATCGGTCCTTGTGGTCCTTGTCGGCGGGGCCGGGGCGAGAGCCGAATCGGGTGCGCGATCCGTAAGGCCATCGCGTACAACGTTTACGCCCGTCGATGTCGATAGTTGTCTGCTTAGGGTCGCGGACGGCGGGAGACAGCGCTGTTTTCCGTTTGGAATATGCCGTTCGTTGGAGTATGATCGCCGAGATGGGGATATTGGTAATGACAAATCTGGAATCGAGGGGGTTCGCCATGCGCTTGCGCACGTTGCTGGCTTGTCTATTGGGTTTGAATGGTTCAGTGGCTTGGGGGCGTCCCCTTCCGGTGGGGGAAAGTACGACGACCGTTTCGTACACCACGGCAACCGAGCTGGGAACCGAGACGGTTAGTTTTTCCAACTCGCTCGATTATACATCGCAGAACGTGTCGGACGCGGTATCGCTGGTTGACGCGCCGAATATATGGTCGTTCAATTCCCTTAACGCGTTTGGGCGTCGCACGATGCTGGCTCAGAACGGTATGCCCGTTATCGATGCCGAACTAGAGTCACTCATTGCCCATGCGTTTTTCAAGGGAACCATTGGCGACGATTATTTTCCGGACCTGATCGAAAACGGCAGCATCACCATTCAACTCGACACCATCACTTTCGACCAACCGGTTTACCTGGACGATTCGACGCTCATGGTCCACGCGTTTTGGAAATTGGAGCAGTCTAATGAGTTGTTCGAGCCCTACATCAATATCCACGACCATCACGTTCCATCCGGCGTATTTCGAGACTTTGACAACTTTTCGGGTATTGTTTTCTTTGAAGAACCCGTTCCCACATACCGATTGAGTGATTCGGCTGTCGATTGGACGATCAGCGGTAATGGGACCACAACACTGTCGTTGAGTGTCACATTTCCCTATGACTTGCTCAAGAACTTCGAGGAGATCGGGCAAGTGGTGGGTCCGGGACTTCCGGCGCCGCAAGGCTTTCTCGAACCCTTTCATTTCCACATTGAATACCTGGTGACGTCGGACCCCGCAACGTTGCGGTTGCCACTGCTTCCGGTTCCGGCGGAGAATCCGATCACGGAACCCAAGCGCGTGCTTGGGAAGATTCTGTTCTGGGATGAGCAGCTCTCCAGCAATAATATGGTAGCGTGTGGAACGTGCCATCTTCTGTCGGTGGCAGGAAGTGATCCCAGGCTGGGGCTCAATCCCGGTCCCGACGGTACGTTCAATACGGTCGACGACATCATCGGGTCGTTCGGTGTGCCTCGCGCCGATGCCGGCAACACGCCCGTCAAGGATCCGATATACGCTTGGGATCCACAGGTGACGGGACGGGCGACTCCGTCCATGCTGGGTAGCCAATATTTCTCGGAGCTGTTTTGGGATGGACGTGCCGGGAGCACATTTCTCGATCCGGATACGGGATTGGTGAGCATCGCCTCGGGGGGCGCCTTCGAGAATCAGGCGCTCGGCCCACTCTCTAGCGACGCCGAGATGGCACACGAGAGTCGTACTTGGGCGTCGGTTACGGCGAAACTAACAACGGCGGCTCCCTTGGCGCTGGCCACGGATCTGCCGGCCGACGTCTCGTCCGCGCTGGCAATCAGAAACAACTATCCCGATTTGTTCGCGGAGGCCTTTGGTGATTCCGCCATAACCGCCGAGCGCATCGCCTGGGCCATAGCGACCTATGAGCGCACTTTGTATCCGAGTGAAACGCCGTGGGATCGGTTCATGGCCGGTCAGTCAGGTGCCATGACCGCCAGTCAGATCGAAGGGTGGGAATTCTTTCAGTCCACGGAGTGTGCCGAGTGTCATGTTCCGCCACTGTTTACGGATCACTCTTTCCGAAACATCGGATTGCGGCCCGTTGGTGAAGATGGTGGCCGGCAGGACGTTACCGGGTTGCATGAGGATCGCGGGAGGTTCAAAGTGCCCATGCTGCGCAACACGGGCCTCAAGAAGAAGTTCATGCACAACGGTCAGATTAAGCGCGTTCAGGACGTGCTGGCCTACTACATCGGTGCGTACAGTCCGCAGTTCGCGGATAACCTGGACCCCTTGATTCCTATCGACATTCCGTTGCCAAAGATGGGTCCGTTGGCGGATTTTCTGCGGAACGGTTTGACCGATCCACGCGTCGTCGCTGAGACCTTTCCGTTTGACTATCCAACGTTACGCGGTGAGCGGATGGCCGATGTTCATGCACTTACGGATTGCATGTCCGGACCGGGGGGTGAGCCCAGTCCGACGCCTCCGCGATTGCTCGGCGAGTGTTTGGACTTGTTCGATACGGATGGTGACAGCGATGTCGACATGACCGACTATCAATCGCTGCTCTGGAACTTCCCGCGACGGTAGAGGGAGCCTCTTTACACCGTAACGCACGCGGCAATCATTGCTGGATGCAAAACAAGTGGTGCTGCGTACGGATGATCAGGGCTCCATCGGAAATCGCGGGCGTGGCCATGCACACCTCATTCATTTTGTTGACGGCGATCAATCGCGGTTTGGATCCTGCGCTAATGACATAGATGTCACCCTCCTCGCTGCTGAAAAAGACCTTATCATCACCAGCGACGGGTGAGGCCGTAAAACCCGTGCGTCCGCTACCGAGTCGAACACTTTTCAAAACGGTTCCTTTCTTAGCGTCGAAGCAGGTCATTACGCCGTTGTCGCGGCAGGCGTACAAATGGTCCCCGTATACGATGGGTGTCTGCATGTACGTGCCGCGCCGCGCGTAACTCCATGCGATATGCTGGTTGGTCAGGGTGTTTTCTTCCAGAGTAATCGAGCCGGTAGCCGTGGGATGGATGGCGTACAGCGGTGCAGCGCCGCCGTGGGCGTTGGTGATGTAGATCAAGTCGTGGGCAACGATCGGCGTCGGGACCGGAATGTCTCCGCCGCCTTCCATCCACCAGAGCTCCTTGCCGGATTCCAGGTCGTATCCCCCGATGTGGCGGTATCCGTTGAAGATAACCTGCTTTCGGTCGGCGTCTTCGTGGACGGTGGGGGTGCTCCAGGTTGGCACTTCGTCGCGTTTCTTGCGCCAGATTTCCTTCCCGGTCTTGACGTCGAGCGCCGCCACAAATGAGTCGCCCTGAACGTCGCACTGAACGATTACCTTGCCCTGGTGAATGATGGGGGAACTGGCATATTCCCACTGAGCCTCGGGGACTTTGTAATACCCGGCGTCGAGCACGCCGAAGTCTTTCTTCCACAGTTGTTTACCGGCCATCGAATAGCAATACAACCCTTCCGATCCAAAGAAGGCAACGACGTGCGTACCATCGGTCGCGGGCGTGCTGTTGGCGTGCGATGACTTCGTGTGTCGCTTGACGGCGGGAGCACCTTCGTGAGCGGTTTGTTCCCACAGCACTTTCCCTGTGTCTTTGTCGAGGCAATAAACGCCCCACTGGTGAACCGTGTCATCCTCGACCGGGGCGATGTTGCCATACAATCCCACGCGTAATTCGGAGTCATCCTTTCCACTGATGCACGTCGTGACGAATACGCGGTTGCCCCAAACGATGGGTGAGGAGAGGCCCAGACCGGGGATCGGTGTTTTCCACTTGATGTTTTTTCCGGATGCCGCGTCCCATTCCGCCGGTAGGGCGCCGTCCGCGACGCCTCGCGCAAACGCTCCACGGAATTGCGGCCAATTTGCGGCTGATGCCGGAGTGGCGCTTGTCTCATCCCCGCCGACCGCGGGAAGGACCGTCATCGTTAGAAGAGAGCAAAGTATAAAGTTCGGTGCCAATTTCTTGACCTTCAATAACGGCGTTTCCTGCCCCGGATCGTCCTGCCGGAGAAGGCAGGTGGGTGGACCCACGATTCTCTACGCCCGCCGCAGCCTCGGGCTCAGGTCGGAATCTAAGGGCCGGCGACCCACAATTCAACCAGTTGGGACTGGTCGCAAAGACGGCTGCGTCTAGTATCCGGTTTGGCCGATACCGAAATCAATGCCGGAAATGGGGCGAAAAGGTGGAAAAAGCCCCATTTGCAGGAGAACGAGGGTTGCGTATAATAAATGGTCTTGCCCAGTGAGGGCCGCTTGTGAATTGTTGGTGTCTACGCCCCGTTGAAGCCGGGTGGATGACTTTTCGATATTGAGGTGAACTATGTCGCGTGTATGCCATTTTACCGGAAAACGCACCCGAGCAGGCCGATCCATCGCTCGTCGCGGTCGAGCGAAGTATTTGGGCGGCGTGGGTCGCAAGACGACGGGTATCACCAAGCGAAAGTTCAAGCCCAACATTCAGCGTGTCCGGGCTGTGATTGATGGCTCCGTCTGTCGGATCAAGGTATCGGCCAAGGCCATCCGTATGGGATTGGTCGTCAAGCCGCCGAAGCGCAACTGGAAGCCGGATGACACGGCGGCTTCTGCTTAGTCGTAAGCGCTCTCGGAAGACTGAATTACCTCATCCAAATTCGCAGCAGAATGGGTGCCCCTTCCTTCGCTCCTTGCGTAAGGCTAGGGACTCGAATGGGTTCTGGATTCGCCTCCCCCACCCCACGGCTAAAGCCCTTGTCCTTACCCACAAGTCGCGCCGACCGTCACCGCGATGCTGGAAACAGGGGCGTCCTGGATGCACCCCGCCGAACGTAACGCGGTTTCCAGGGTGTTGCGGGCAGCCCTTCCCCCTGCCGGGGAAGATGTAGGTAACGACAAGGGCCGAAGCCATGGGCCACCCGTCATCCCCAATAGACAGTCTCTCCAGACGTACCTACAATATGCCCGAAACTTGATGCATCAGTGCGTCGGGGCTCCGTGTTGCGCGCGGTGCCGCGCGTTCGTCTTTATTGGATTGTATCACCTGCCATGATTGTCGTGAACACCGAAACCATCGCCGGGTATACGATTCGGGAAGTCAAGGGGTTGGTCCAAGGCAATACCATCCGCGCCAAGCATCTCGGAAGAGACGTAGCAGCGGGATTGAAGAATCTCGTGGGCGGCGAACTGGTAGGCTATACTGAACTGCTGATCGAATCCCGGCGGCAGTCGCTTGAGCGCATGCTGGCCCAGGCGCAACAGCTCGGTGCCAACGCAGTGGTAAACGTTCGTTTTACCACCAGCGCCATCACACAAGGAGCCGCGGAGCTATATGCGTATGGCACGGCCGTCGTTGTGGAGTCGGAGACGTAAGCGGTGCCCTGGCCCCTCATCATTCAGTTCGGTACACTGGCCGCGCTTTTGACGTTCGGTTTCACGATCGGATCGTGGGTGGAGCGTGCCCACTTCAGGCGGCTTGCGATTCGTGAGCAAGCTCTTCGTGATATTTTGGTGACTAATCTAAAAACCGTTCCCCGAGATTGCGACGTGAAAGCGTTTGGATTGGTCACCGGTGAAGTGGTCATCGCCTCGGATTACTTCAAGACGTTTGCGGCTTCCTTGCGAAAACTGATCGGGGGCGAGCTTCACGCTTTTGAATCGCTGATGGAACGCGCGCGGCGCGAAGCACTGCTGCGCATGGTCGAATCCGCCAAGGGCATGGGAGCCAACGCGGTGGCGAACGTTCGATTTGAGTCCAGCGACATCGGCAGTATGCGGCGTAAGAGGGCGGCCGCCATGGTCGAGATGTACGCCTATGGCACGGCCTATCACCTGACGCCTCATTTGCCCAAGGGCACGGAGTAGGTGTTTCGTGGCCCGCTCCCAAAAGCGTCATTCCATAAGCGCAGAACCCCATCTTCAAACCGAACATTTTCGCTGCGATGCATCCGAAGAAAAGGCGAAGAAACGCCTGGAACATGATGCGGTGTCCGCCGATCTCAGCGAAGAACGTGCCAAGCATTCCGTTTTCGACGAGCCGGGAACCTTACCCAATCGAGGATCGATACTCATCGAATCGGATTGGTATTGTCGTTCCTGTGGATACAACCTGCGTGGTCTCATGACCGGGCACCGCTGCCCCGAATGTGGCACGGTCGAGTTATACGAGCCGCCGCGCGAAGGCGAAGTGACCTATGCGCAATGGGTGGCGGAAAAGACCCGGCGTGCTTCGACGCCACGAACGGGCCTCTTCGCCTTAGGGCTGGCACTGGCGGGATTGCCGTGCGGGGCCATCGGTGCGCTGCTTTGCGTGGAGTACGCCGGCATCTTGAACTTCGTGCTGATCGGTCCGGTGGTGTCGGAATTGTTGAAGACGGCGGGCGCGGTCATTCTGCTGGAACGGGGTTCAGCGTTGATTCGACGTAGCGGTCACCTTTATCTGCTGATGATCGCCTCCGTTGTCGGGTTCGTCGCCGGTCAAAACGCGGTGTACTTGCTGTTGCTCTACAAGAACTCAGTGATGGAACTTCTGGTTTATCGTTGGATGCTCGGTCCGGTGTTGCACGGCATTTGTGCTCTGGTGGCAACCCGGGGCTTGGTTCTTGCCTGGCGACGGGCGCTAACGGAGCAGCGAAGAATTACCCTGGCGACCGCCTATCCCTACGTTCTGACGGCCATTGTCATGCACGGGGCGTTTAACGCTTGCGTCTTTTTGCGCGGCGATCGGGGCTACGGGTTTTAGCTCGACGTATCAACTTGTTCCCACCGGCGAGAAAGCACCGATCAGTCTAGCCCCACTACCGAGATCGAGTGAATCGATCCAGTTCGTGTTTCTCGAATCTCGCCTCATTTCTCATCCCGCCAACGATGAGCATCCGTTCAGTCCGGCCTGTCGAACAATGGCTGCCTAACTGTGGCACCGGAATCTTGCCGATGAAAACGCTGGTTGGGAGCCGATACCGAATTTTCTCAACGGGCCGTTGGGGATTCAGAGCGGAACCTTGACTCGCCGCACGATTGCTTATGGGCGTGTTTTCGGATCGCGGTTGGTTTTTTCCGAAGCCTCCGTTCCACCTTCTGCATTTTCGTTGGTTTCGTTGGCGCGCGGCCCCGAGGTGGCGACGCTCTGCCTCGGTCCTTCGGGATGCTCCTCATCGTACATGTCTTGGGGCATTTTGCCGGCCCACCATGCGGGATTCATCGGATAAACCGATGGGCTGAAGACCGTGGCGTACATATGCCAGACAAGGATGGCCAACGTCGCAAGCCACGCTTCATAATAATGGATGACTTGCGAAACGTCGAGGACCACCTTTCCCAGATTCCATTCTTCGACGAAGTAGTTCTCGAACCACAGCAACACTCCGGTTCCCGCCATGACCACGCCGCCCCACATAAGAGCCCAGTACTCCGACTTCTCCATGTAGCTGAATCTACCGAAGCGAGGTTGCGCACGCGATCGCCCGAGGAAAAAGAGGACGTTGTCCTTGATTTGCTGAAGATCGCGCTTTGACGCCATCATATCGCGTAACCAACATCGCCCGCGCCGGGTACAGAGATAGAGCACGTGCCAAACCGCCCAGATCATAAACACGACGGCCGCCACACGGTGTACCGTCCCTCGGATTACAAAACCCGCTCCGCCGCCCCAGCCGAATAGGATCTGAACCCACCAGGCATCCGAAAACCGAAGCGAGAACCCGGAGATCACCAGCACGATGAACGAGGTCATCAGAAGCCAATGCTGTGCAACCTCACCGGCCGTAAGGCGGACCACCTGTTTGACCTTCGAGCGCAGCTTCACGTGTCGCAACCAATGGGCCATGTTATGCAGCAGCATCAGGCCAATCGTCAAGCCGATGAGCCACATGTAGAGGACCGTGAAGAAGCGGGGCCAGCCGTTGTCGCTCTCGGCGCCGCGGTCATGGATCGGGGTTTGCGCGAGTACGTCCGAGATGCCCGGGTGGCACGCCCCGCAGGTGTTCTGCAGATTGCTGGGATGGATTGAAGAGCGGGAATCCGAATGGGAAAGGATCTTGTGGCTACCGTGGCACGAAGCACAGTTCGCTACATGGACCTCGCCGGCCTTTTTCTTATGGCCGTGATAAGAATCGACGTAGGATTTGAGTTCCCCACCCGGTACGCCGTATCGTTCATTGAGCGCCACCGATTCGTGGCACGGGGCGCACGTCGCTTCCGCCAAGCGGGCTGCGCTTACCGGTGACCGAAGATCTGATACCGGCAGAATCCCATGTTCACCGTGACAGTGCGTGCAAACCGGTGCGTCCATTTCGCCGCGCTTGACAAGCTGCCCGTGGATTCCGTCCCAGTATTCCTGAGTGATCTGCTTGTGGCATTGACCGCAGGTGTTCGGAATGGTGAAGTGGTGAATCGTGGATTCCGGGTCGCTAGAATCCAGAATACGGTGCGCGGTTCGATGGCCTTCTTGATCGATGGCGGAGTGACAGTCGTTACATGTGGGTGCCGCACTGAGTCCGTTCTTACTGGCCCGACCGTGTACGCTGCCTTCGTATAGCTTGATCGGTTCCTGCCGCAGGTATTCATGCTTCTTAAGCAAATCCACGTTGGTATGGCACGTGCGACACGTTTCGGGCAAATTGGTGGGATACACGGGGGATCGTGGGTCGGACGACGCAACAATTTCGTGCTTCCCGTGACAGCTCGCACACGAGGGCAAATCGGGATCGGCACCTACCTGCAACCGGCCGTGCCTCTGATAACTCTCATGCTCTTCTTCATGGCATTCGCCGCAGCGGACGGGTTCGACTGAATCGCCATGCGCTGTGGATGATGTCGCATCCCACTTGTCTTTCTGTAGCGAAATCGTCTCATGGCAGTCCGTGCAGTCCAGTTCGGCGTGCACGCTTTGGGCGAGGCGTTTCCCATCGACGAACCATGAAACCTCCCGTCCGTTGCGCTCCAGCTTGAGCCCCTCGGTGGCGTGGCATTTCAGGCAGACGCTGTTTTCCTGAGCGCGGGCCGGCATTACGAATACCAAGACCAAGATCATGATGGTCGCACCGGTCCACGTTTTTCCGATCAGATCCGTTCGTACCACGAAACGCTCCTCTTTGATACTCCCGCTACGGTTCAGGCGCTACTGGCCGGGCGGATTCCTGAGTCAATGAACGCACGAGGATCCGCGTGGCTTCGATGTTGTGCATCGGGCCGACTGCCCGAAGGGTTTGAAGGAGCTGTCGACCTCGGTTGTCGGTACGGACTTCCGCGTCGCGGAGCAGTTGATCCACTTCCCGACTCCAAGATTCCAGCATACCCTCGAAACGCTCTTCTTCGTCCTCGTGGCATTCCATGCAAACGGCGTCGATCGTTTCAATGTCGGTGGGTTCAGACAGGTCGTGGCAGCCGTCGCAACCGACGGCCTCAAGCATCGGATCAGGGGGCATATTGAACGAGGCGAAAGCAGTCAGCTTGCCGGCCCGGAAATCATGCTGCAAGTTATGGCATCCTTCACAACTGCGCGACGGCGCAACGCCACCAGTGTGACACATATTGCATCGCATCGCAGCGTGCGAGCCCACCAGCTCCACGGGGTGGACAAACCCGGTCATTTTGACCAGCGAGAAAGAGTTTTCGGCTTCTTGCGGAATGAGGAACTCGTGACAAACCGAACACTTATGGCTGATCAAGTTACCCTCACCGTCAACGTGATTCCCTTCGTGACAGCGGAAACATCCCGGGAAGATCTTGTGCCCGATGTTGTTTGGATAGGTGCGCCAATCGACTCTCATCTCCGGGAAGAAATTTGTGCGGTAGATTTCAACGGCCGCCTTTTCCAGACGGTCGATGTCGCTTCGACGCGTTTCCCAAACGTCGGGCATCTGCTTCTGATAGAACTGTTTGATGGATGCCGGCACACCGGACAAACCGTCCGATTTGGAATCATACGGATGAACCAGCGCCCGCACGGCTTCGCGCTTGGCAAACGGAAGCGACTGAAGCCATGGATCAACATTCAAGGCCACATTCATGGCGCTGTCCGCGGAGCGGAAAATGTGTGTCGGGCGATTGTGGCAATCCATGCAATCGACCACGCGGCGGGTTCCTGCAGGTGGTGGATCAGAAATGGA
>Ga0214472_10004510_pt1 | contig 14707 bp, 9 predicted proteins | sample RVTome_6_FD_207662 | JGI IMG/M metagenome (GOLD analysis project Ga0214472, IMG submission 207662) | Soil microbial communities from uranium-contaminated site in the Upper Colorado River Basin, Wyoming, United States - RVT140D175 | ecosystem: Environmental > Terrestrial > Soil > Contaminated >...
ACAGCGGTCAACCAGCCGCTCGATCACATAGGCCGCTTCCGGTCGGCCGGCACCGCGATAGGCGTCGACCGGCGTGGTGTTGGAATACACGCCCTCGACGCTGACATGGATCGAAGGAATGTCGTAGACGCCGGGCGTCATGGCAGCGCCAAGCACGGGGATAAAAGGCGCATAGCAATGCAGATAGGCGCCCATCGCCGCCAGCAATTCGACTTCCATGGCGAGGAAGCGGCCGTCCTTGTCCATCGCCATGCGCGCGACAGTGACATTGTCGCGACCGTGCGCATCGGCGAGGAAATGCTCGGCGCGGTCGGATACCCATTTCACCGGCCGGCCGGTACGTTTCGCCGCCTCAAGGCACAGGGGATGTTCGCGATAGGCGAATGCCTTCGTGCCGAAGCCGCCGCCGACATCGCCGGTGCGCACGCGAATGCTGCTTTTCTCGACGCCCATGACGCCGGCGACGACGTCGCGGATGCCGTGCACGCCCTGGCTCGGCGCCCACATCGACCAGCGATTTTCGTCGCCGTGCCATTCGGCGAGGCAGGCGCGCGGCTCCATGTAGTTGCAGATCAGGCGATTGTTGATCAGCCGGATTTCGGCGACCTTGGCCGCCTTGGCGAACGCCGCCCTGGTCGCCGCGGCATCGCCGATTTCCTTGACGAAGGCGACGTTGGATCCGGTGTCCGGATGGACCAGCGCATCCTTCGACTTCGCCGCGGCCGCGGTATCGGTAACCGCAGGCAACGGCTCGTAGTCGACTTCAATCATTTCGGCGGCGTCGCGAGCGGCATTCAGACTTTCGGCCACCACGAACGCGACCGCGTCGCCGACACAGCGGACGGTGTCCTTGCAAAGTACGGGTACGCCAGTGTTCGCCTTGGTTGCGCCGGCGGGCACCTCGACCGGAATCAGGCACGGCATCGGCTTGAAATCGGCGATGTCGGCGGCGGTCAGGATCAGGTTCACGCCCGGAGCCGCGCGGGCGGCATCCAGGTCGCCGATCTTGAAGCGGGCATGGCCATGCGGCGAGCGCAGGACATAGCCGAACAGCATGCCCTCGACTTTTTGGTCGTCGGCATAGTTGCCCTGCCCGTTGATCAGGGCATTGTCTTCGAGGCGGCGCAACGGCGCGCCGATGCCGAACTTGGCATGGGAAGTCTTGTTCATTGCAAGGTCCTGAATTTGTGGAATTGCAGCAAAGAAAAACGGCAGAACCCGCCCGTATGGCAGCGGCCGCCCGCAACCGGACCATATAGGAACAAAGCGAGCCTCGGCAACGGGCGGAATGGCGATCGCCGATAACGAGCCGCAAGTCACCCAATCCGGCGAACCGCCGCCGTTTGCGCCGCCGGGCGCGTTCTGCCAGTATCGACCGATCTTGTCGACGCTCATTTCCCCGCAAGCCGGTTCCGCCAATCAGAACCTGAAGGCCGCAGCCGTGCTGCTTGCTGCCGGCCTGTTCTTTAGTGCGATGACGGCGCTGATCAAGCTGCTCGGCGAGAACCTGCATGTCGCGCAAATCCTGTTCGTGCGCCAATGCGTGATGACCGCGATCGTCCTGCCAATGATCGTTCGCGGCTTTCCGGGCGTGCTGGCGACCGAACGTCCCGGCCTGCAACTGGTGCGAATCGGATTGGCTCTGGCGGCGATGTTTCTCGGATTCACCGCCGTCGTGCACCTGCCGCTGGCCGAAGCGACCGCGATCGGCTTCGCCAAGAGCTTTTTCGTCACGCTTTTTGCGGTCTGGATGCTCTCCGAAACGGTCGGATGGCGGCGCTGGTCGGCGCTCGCGATCGGTTTTGCCGGCGTGGTGATCATGATCCGGCCGGGCGCCGCGGGCTTCGGCATCTACGGGCTGATGGCCATCGGTGGCGCTGCCAGCGCCGGACTGGTGATGGTGATCATCCGCATCCTGTCGCGCACCGAGCGGCCGACGACGATCCTGACCTGGCAGGCGGTTGGCGTTGGACTGGCGACGGCGGTGCCGGCCGCGATCTACTGGCGCTGGCCGACGCCCGTTGAGTGGGCGTTGCTGCTAGCGATGGGCGCGGTCTCCTATGTCGCGCAGATGCTGAACATCATGGCGTTCAAATGGGGCGAGGCCAGCGTCATCGCGCCATTCGACTATATCCGCCTGCTCTATGCAACGCTGTTCGGCTTCGCGCTATTCAGCGTGTTGCCGGACGCCAACACCTGGATCGGCGCGGCGGTAATTGTCGCCGCGTCGGTCTATACGCTGCATCGCGAGGCGCGCCTGCGCAAGCCGATCGCGGCGACCCCGGAGGGGCGCGGCCTCAATCCCTGAGCGTTATTTTCGCGATAGTCGCCGATAGGTTCCGATCAGGCCGGAGGTGGAGGAATCGCGGCCATCGAGCTTGCCGCCGGCGAGCAGCGGCTCGATCTCGCCCGCCAGCACCTTGCCAAGTTCGACGCCCCATTGGTCGAAGGAATTGATGTTCCAGATTGCGCCCTGGACGAAGACCTTGTGCTCGTAGAGCGCGACCAGCGCGCCGAGTGTTGCCGGCGTGAGCTTGCGGTAGAGAAAGGTGTTCGAAGGCCGGTTGCCCGGGAACACCTTGTGGGCGGCGAGCGCGCGCACTTTCTTTTCTGGCATGCCAGCCGCGCGCAGCTCCTCGGTTGCCTCCGCAAGCGTCTTGCCGCGCATCAGCGCTTCGCTCTGGGCAAGGCAATTGGCTACCAGCATCGCGTGATGCTCTCCCAAGCGCTCGTGCGGCTCGGCGGCGATCAGAAAATCGCAGGGCACGACATCGGTGCCCTGGTGGATTAATTGATAGAAGGCGTGCTGGCCGTTGGTGCCGGGCTCGCCCCAAACGACCGGCCCCGTCGAAACCGCGACTGGATTGCCGGCAAGCGTGACGCGCTTGCCGTTCGATTCCATGTCGAGCTGCTGGAGATAGGCCGGAAACCGCGCGAGGCGGTTGTCGTAGGGCAATACCGCATGGGTGGCGAAGCCCCAGACATTGCGGTGCCAGATGCCGAGCAGCGCCATGATTACCGGGATATTCCGGTCAAGCGGCGCGGTGCGGAAATGCTCGTCGACCCCAAACGCGCCGTCGAGCAGTTCATCGTAGCGGCGCGGGCCGATGCCGATCATCAGCGACAGGCCGATCGCCGACCACAGCGAATGGCGGCCGCCGACCCAGTCCCAGAAGCCGAAGGTACGTTCGGGCGGTATGCCGAATTTCTCTGTCGCCGCGAGATTGGTCGAAAGCGCGGCAAAATGCTTGTCCGCATCCTTCTTGCCGACCACCTTTTCGACCGCCGCACGCGCGGTCCGCGCATTGGCCATGGTCTCGGCGGTGGTGAAGGTTTTCGAGGCGACGACGAACAACGTGGTCGAAAGATCGAGGCCCTCCAGCGTATCGGCGATATCGGCGCCGTCGACATTGGAGACGAAATGCAGACGCGGGCCGTCGGCATAAGGCGACAGCGCCCTTGCGGCCATCGCCGGGCCGAGATCCGATCCGCCGATGCCGATATTGACCAGGTCGGTCACCTTGCCGCCGCTGACGGCGTATTTGCCGGCGCGAACCGCGCGAGCGAAACGCGCCATCGCCCGGTGCACCTTGCGGATTTCCGGCATGACATCGGCGCCGTCGACGAACACGGATCGGTCCGAGCGGTTGCGCAACGCGGTGTGCAACACCGCACGCCCCTCGGTCGTGTTGATTGCGGCGCCGGCAAACATCGCATCGCGCTTTTGTTCAACGCCGGAGATTTTCGCCAGGACCAGCAGCCGGTCCAGCGCCTTTGCGTCGATGCGGCTCTTCGAAAAATCGAACAACAGGTCGCCGAGTAAAAGCGAAAATCTCTCGAAACGTTTCGGATCGCCCGAAAACAGGTCGCGCATCGGGATCGCGGCGAGGCGCTTGCGCTCGGCGCGAAGTGCGGCGAGCGAGCGCTTGATATCGGCGTTGGCGGCTTCGGACGGCATGCTGAACTCCAGATCGTTTGCCGCGCGGTGCGGCGACTGTGAAACTCTTCGAACAATCGAAAAAAAGCCGCAATCCCGCCACGCGTCGAACCTGTGAATCCACGATGTAGAGACTTGCATTTTGCGATCGAAAGCCACTGGACAACGCGAATCGATCTGATTCAAATGCAAGTGATTCGGTCGCGCGGCGCGGCCGGCCCGCGAAAGCGGAAAATCGAGGAGGCCAGCATGGCGCAAGCGGGGGCGCGGCGCGCGCAGGCGCACGTGTCCACCACAAGCGTCCGCGACCCGAAGATCAATATCGCGGGTTATGCGCGGATGCTCAGTCCTCCGGCCTATGAACGGCTGGTTCGCGCCGAACGTCCGCTTCGGCGGTTGATCCCGGTTCTCATTGTCATTTTCCTGTCGATCGTCGCCTCGGCGCGGTGGATGTCGCTGTCGAATTCCGCCGTGCAGCTGCAAAGCGCCGCCAATGCCGAAATGGAATTCATCGCCGAATTGCTGGCCGATCGCATCCAGGCCTTGGCGGGAACCGCGCAGATCGCGCGCAACCCGGACGCCCTGCAAAACCTGATCGCCGACACGGTTGCCTCGAAATATCTGGCAAACGGGCGCGAGGTGCTGATCACCGGCGAAGACGGCCGCATCGTCGCCAATTTGCCGTTCGAGCAAGCCCGGCAGGGCCTGCCGCTGGAACATGTCATCGACGACGTATTCCTGCTGACGACCTTCGGCAAGCGCGCGGACATCCGCGCGGTGCGTCTGCGCGACGGAGAAACAGCGATCGCCGCACACCGGATTCTCGACGGCCCGGTGACGGGCGTCACCATCTTCCAGCGCGAGGTGCAGATCTTCGCCGGCTGGCGCAATGACGTTTCGCTGAACGTAACACTGTTCGTCGGTACGTCGAGCATATTGTTGATCGTACTTTATGCCTATTTCGCGCAAAGCACGCGGGCGCAGGAAGCCGACGAAATCTGCAACATCGTGCAGAGCCGGTTCGACACCGCGCTGACGCGCGGCCGTGGCGGCCTGTGGGACTGGGACCTGGCGCGCGGGCAGATCTACTGGTCGCGCTCGATGCACTCCATGCTCGGTCGCGGGCCGCGCGAAGACAAGCTAGGCTTCGCCGAGGTCGCCGACCTCGTTCGTGAAAAGGACCTCGATCTCTACCAGCTTGCCAATTCGGTGATCGTCGACAATTGCGCCTACGTCGACAAGGCCTTCCGCATGCGACACGCCGATGGCGGCTGGGTCTGGCTGCGCCTGCGCGCCGAAGTGGTGCGCGACGGCAATGGCGATGCGCATCTGATCGGGGTCGCCAGCGACATCACCGAGGAACAGGCGCTGAAACAGCAAAGCCGGCGCTACAACATGCGCCTGCATGATGCGATCGAAAACCTGTCGGAAGCGTTCGTGCTTTGGGACGCCGACAAGCGCCTGGTGATGTGCAACTCGAAATACCAGGAACTGCACGGCCTGACGCCCGAGTTGACCAAGGCCGGCGCCCGCTACGACGACATCATGGCGGCGGCGCGCACGCCGGCGGCCAACAGCAGGCTGATCTCGGGTTCGAAGGGCGAGGAAAACGCCCGCACGCTGGAAGCGCAACTGGAGGACGGGCGCTGGCTTCAGATCAACGAGCGCCGCACCGAAGACGGCGGGTTCGTTTCAGTCGGCACCGACATCACCACGATCAAGCTGCACGAGCGCAAATTGATCGATTCGGAACGCCGCCTGATGGCGACGATCGCCGATCTGAAAAAGTCACGCCAGACACTCGAACAGCAGGCGGTGCAATTATCCGAACTCAACGACAAGCTCGAGCGCGAACGCAACCGTGCCGAGGCGGCAAACCGGGCGAAGTCGGAATTCCTCGCGAACATGAGCCACGAACTGCGCACGCCACTGAATGCCGTGATCGGTTTTTCGGAGATCATGCGCACCGGCATGTTCGGACCGCTGGGCTCTGAAAAATACAACGAGTACTGCCGCGACATTCACGAAAGCGGCCGGTTCCTGCTCGGCGTGATCAACGACATCCTCGACATGTCCAAGATCGAGGCCGGACGGTTCACGCTCGATTTCGAGGCGATGCGGCTCAACAAGATTCTCGGCGAGACGGCAAGGATCGTGAAGTTCCAGGCGCACGACCGCGGCATCGAGATCGTCGCGGACATGCCGCAGGCGATCCAGATCGAGGCCGACCGGCGCGCGCTCAAGCAAATCCTGATCAACCTGCTTTCGAACGCAGTCAAATTCTCGCATGACGCCGGCCGGGTCTTCGTCCGCGCGAAAACAGTCGGCGACAGCGTGGTGATCAGCATCGAGGATCACGGCATCGGAATTTCGCGCGCCGACCTGATCAAGCTCGGCCGCCCGTTCGAGCAAGCCCAGAACCAGTTCACCAAGAACCACAAGGGCTCCGGCCTGGGCCTGGCGATCGCCAGATCGCTCGCGCTGATGCATGGCGGAGCGATGAAAATCCGCTCCAAGGAAAAGAAAGGAACGATCGTCTCGGTGCGGTTGCCGCTTCGGCAGAAAGCGCCCGCACCACAGCGCGAGAAACGTACGCGCGAGGCCAAGGTCGCCTGACTACCAGTTCCCTGCCTGCCTTGACGCCCCGGAACGCTTGCGTTCCGGGGCATTTTTTATGTTGCGGTTATTCGCGTCCGCGCCAAAAGTGGCGGCCGTGATTGCGGCCGGGGCCCATGCGCCGCAGTTCGGCGACTTCGACCTTGCCGTCATCGTTGCGGTCGGCGAGCGCGAACACCTTCTTCGTTCGGTTTTCGATTTCGCTCAGCGCAAGCTGACCGTTGTCGTCGAGATCGAGCTGCTCGAACAACCGGTCGGCAATGCGCCCGGCATGGCGGCGCGCACGCTCGATTTCGGTTTGCGCTTCGACCGCGGCGACTGCCTCGGCCTTGGTCAAGGCGCCGTCGGCATTTGCATCCGCTTCCGAAAAGCGTTTGGAAATCGCTCCAAGCACCTCTTCGGCGGTAATGGCGCCGTCGCTGTCGGCGTCCACCCGTTCAAACATCAATTGGCCGACACGGTGGCGCTCACTGTCGAATTGACGGCGTACGCCTTCGGCGGCGAAGGCGGTGCCCGCCGTTGCAGCAATCACGGCGCCCGCGATGATCCATTTGGTAGTCGTCTTCATTTCAGTCTCCTTTGCATCATCACCCCCGATGCAATCCCGCAGCCGGGCGTTTTCCCTCGCCTTTAGCGTGCGGAAGCTTTCCCAAAAGCCGCTCGAAGATCGTGCGGACTGCCTTCTGGTCGTTTTTCAGTTGCGCCACGGCGGTCGCCAGGTCGGGCAAGTCGAGGGCGCGGCAGATCATGCGCTGCAGGCCAGGTGAAACGGTTTTCGGCTCGACCTTCTCGTCGGTGCAAAGGCGCAGGATGTGCAGCAATTCGCTGCAGCGTTCGTGCGCGCGCAGCAGTGTTTCACGCTTCGCGGCACCAAGCGTTTTTTCCGGCAACAGCGACAGCATCGCGGCGACCGAACCGCGGTTGGCGCCGGCCGGCCGCTGGTGCGTGGCCAGCACCGCCCACTGGCCGATGAACTCTATATCGGTAAGGCCGCCCGGCACGGTCTTGACCTCGAAGGGATTGTCGGTCGGCTTCTCGCGGTCGATCATCGCGCGCATTTCGCAGATGTCCTGGCGAAGCGTCTCCGGCTCTACCGGACGGGCAATGGCCTCGGCGATTTCCCTTTCCACGCGCACGGCGATCTGCGGGTCGCCGGCGGTGACGCGGGCGCGGGTCAGCGCCTGGCGCTCCCAGGTCCATGCTTCCCCTGCCTGGTATTTGGCGAATGCGTCAATATGCGTGGCCAGCGGGCCGGCATTGCCGGACGGCCGCAACCGGAAATCGAGCGGATAGATCACGCCCTCGCCGGTCGGCGCGCTCATCGCAGCGATCAACCGTTGCGCTAGGCGCAAGAAATAGAGCGAGGCCGGCAACGGTTTGCGCCCGTCCGATTGCTCGGCATCGGGGTCGTGGTCGTAGAGCAGGATCAGGTCAAGATCGGAGCCGGCGTTGAGTTCGCGGCTACCGAGCCGCCCCATGCCGAGAACGCACAATTGCACGCCGGCGATTTCGCCATGCCGGCGGGCGAATTCCCGGCGGACCTCCTCCAGCATGGCGGCAATCAGGGAATCGGCAAGGTCGGAAAACGCGTAGCCGGCGCGACGGCCGTCGACGGTGCGGTTGATCAGGCGGACGCCGATCAGGAACTTCTGTTCCGCCGCAAAAACCCGTGCTGCGTCGAGCACTGCCTCGTAGTCGCGGGCACGGGAAAGCGCCGCGTCCAGCCTTTCTCGGAACTCGGCGGCAACCGGCGCGCCTGCCGACACCGAGGGGTCGAGCAGGCCGTCGAACACGTGCGGACGATATGTGATGATCGCGGCAAGGCGCGGGGCTGCGCCAAGGATCAGGATCAGCAATCGCAACAGACCGGCGTTCGAGTGCAGCAACGAGAACAACTGGATGCCGGCCGGCAGGCCGGCGACGAAGCGGTCGAAGGCATAGAGTGTCGCGTCGGCGTCGCCGGAACCGGCGATCGCCTCGAGCAAGGCCGGCGCCAGCTCCGTCAGCATCTCGCGCGCCTGGGCGCTACGTACCGAGGCGAAGTGGCCATAGTGCCAGCCGCGCACGATCTTGATGACTTCGCGCGGCTGGGCAAAGCCCATACGCGACAGCGTCTCGACCGTTGCCGGATCGTCGTCGCCGCCAGTGAAGACAAGATTGCCGCCCTGCCCGGTCAATGCCGGGGAAGTCTCAAACAAGCGGCCATAGGTCGATTCCACGGTGCGCAAAACGTGCGTCAACCTCGCCGCGAATGCGTTCGCCGAATTCTCGCCCATCATCAGGGCGATGCGCCTGAGACCTTGCGAATCCGTCGGCAGTTCATGGCTCTGTTCGTCGGATACCATCTGGATTCGGTGCTCGACGGCGCGCAGATACCAGTATGCATCCGCCATCCGGTCGCGATCGCCGGCGCTGATCCAGCCGTTTTCGGAGAGCGCGTGCAATGCTTCGATCGTTCCGCGCTGGCGCAGCTGCGGCATGCGGCCGCCAGCGATCAATTGCTGGGTTTGCGCGAAGAACTCGATTTCGCGGATGCCGCCGCGGCCGACTTTTACGTTGTGGCCGGCCACTGCGATTTCGCCATGGCCGCGATGCGCGTGGATTTGGCGCTTGATCGAGTGGATGTCGGCGATTGCGGCATAGTCGAGGTGACGGCGCCAGATGAACGGCGCCAGTTCACGCAGAAAAGTTTCTGCAACCGGAATGTCGCCGGCGACCGGGCGCGACTTGATCAGGGCGGCCCGTTCCCAGTTCTGGCCATAGGCTTCGTAGTAATTCAGCGCGAGGTCCGTCGGCACCGCCAGCGGCGTGGCGCCCGGATCGGGACGCAGACGAAGATCGACGCGGAAGACATAGCCATCGCCGGTGCGCTCCTGCAAAATCCGGATCAACGACTTCGCGAACCGGGTGTAAAGCGATACAGGATCGTCGGTGCGCAGCGCAGGCGCCTCCCGATCGAAGAACAGGATCAGATCGATGTCGCTCGAATAGTTCAGTTCGCGCGCACCATACTTGCCCATGGCGAGCACGATCAGGCCGCTGCCGATTTCCGGAGCGCCGGCCTCCGGCGCGGAGAATTTGCCGCCGCCATCGAAATCGCGGAGCAAATGCCGCGTGGTCGCGCCGACACAGGCGTCGGCGAAATCGCTGAGCGCGGCGGTGATCCGGCTGCCGGCCCACCAACCGCCGAGATCGGCCAAGGCGATACGCAATGCGGCGCGGCGGCGCGCAAGCCGCAACCGGGTCATCAACTCCGCATCGGATTCGCAAGCCAATCCCGCCAATGCCGCCTGTTGCCCGATTTCGGCCAGACCCTCGTCGAAGGAACGCGACAGCGCTTCGCGCAGATCGGACGGTTCGCTCAGCATGATGTCGCGCAGGAACGGCGATAAAGTCATCACCGCTACGGCAAACTCGGCAAGGCCAGGATGATCGCGCAGGAACCGGGTCGTCGCGATGTCATCGGTGTCGCGCAATCTCCGGTCGAGTTCGGCGTGCCATTTCCTTGCCTGGGCCGCGCTCAGAGGCTGAATCCGCCGGGGCGGAGCGCGCAGTTGCGGTTGCTCGCCGACACGCAATGGCGCCGGCTGCCGGCGTTTCCCGGTCGCGGTCACGGCTTTGCCTCCGCAGCCAGCGGCAGGACCAGCTTGGAGCGCAGGCCAGGCAGGTTGTCTTCCAGGACCAGCGACCCGCCGTGCAGTTCAGTCACCGCGCGCGCCAAGCTCAATCCAAGCCCGTTTCCGGGTAGCGTCCGGCTCTTTTCGAGCCGGGCAAATCGTTCGGTCGCCCGCTCGCGATCCGCCGGGGCGATGCCGGGTCCGCGGTCGGCAACGACGATGTGCGCGTTATGGTTTTCGGCCGAAACCGAAATAGACAACTCGCGTGCGCCGCTTTCCTCGAAACCATATTTCAGTGCATTCTCCGCCAGGTTCGACAGCGCCTGCGAAAGCAGCTCGCGGTTGCCGCGAATCCTAATATCCGGCTGCACCGCGATTTCGGTGGAGAACCCGGCCTCTTCGGCCACGGGCTCGTACAGTTCGGAAAAATCGGCCACCAGAGCCGAGAGATCGAGCGGCGACAATTCGGCGGCAGCCGAGCCCGATTCCACCCGCGAAATCATGAGCAGTGCGTCGAAAGTCTTGATGATGCGATCCGTGTCGGCGATGATTTCGTAGATCGCCTGGCTGGAAGTCTGCGGCTTCGTCAACGCGGCGTCGGCCTTGTTGCGCAGGCGCGTCAGCGGCGTTTTCAGGTCGTGGGCGATGTTGTCGGATACCTGGCGCAATCCTTCGTCGAGGCGCTCGATGCGGTCGAGCATCGCGTTCAACCGTTCGGAAATGCGGTCGAACTCGTCGCCGGCGCCGGTAACCGGCAAGCGCTCGTGGCGATCGCCGGACAGAATTCGTTCGGCGGATCGCCCAACCATGTCGAGGCGCTTGAGGGCCCGCCGGCCGACGAACAGCCAGGTCGACAGTCCGAACAGCAGCATCGCCAGCAACGAAACGATCAGCGAGCGGCCGACTACCGCGCGGTAGCGTTCGGGCTCGCCGAGATCACGGCCGATCAGCAGGCGCATGCCGTTGGGCAGCGGGAATACGCGCGCCACGGCATTGTACGTTACTTGCCCGCGATCCCGCAGGCGGGAGTACTTGAACGGATGGCGTGTCCAGCCATCGCGATCGATCACGCCGGATTCGATGTCGCCGATATTGGCGGCGATGATCTGGCCGGCGGGATCGGCGACAACGTAAAGGTTCGCGCCGGGCGCGGCGGCGGCGCGTTCGATGGTCCGGAAAAACTGGTTGAGGCCCCCGGTCTCGTAGATCTGAACAAGGTCGGCAATCTCGGTGTTGATGGAAGTCTGGATTTGGCGCCGAAGAATGCCGACAGTGCTGCCGGTCATATAGAGGACGATCAGCACGGACATGATCCCGAAGATCACGGTAAAGGCGATCGAAAGCCGGATTGCGGTGATCGAGAGTATCGTGCGCAGCCGCTGCATCGGGCCCAGCGTCAAGGTTCGCGCAGAACGTAGCCCGCGCCGCGCACCGTATGAAGAAGCGGAACCTCGAAATCCTTGTCGATCTTCGAGCGCAGCCGCGAGACATGGACGTCGATCACATTTGTCTGCGGATCGAAGTGATAGTCCCAGACCTGCTCGAGCAGCATCGTTCGCGTGACGACCTTGCCGGCATTGCGCATCAGGTATTCGAGCAGCCGAAATTCGCGCGGCTGGATGAGGATGTGCTTGCCGGCGCGCTTGACGGTGCGCGACAGGCGGTCAAGTTCCAGATCGGCGACGCGCAGCACCGTCTCGCCGTCCTCGGTTCGCCGGCGCCGGGCAAGGACCTCGATGCGGGCCAGCAATTCGCTGACCGCATAGGGCTTCGTCAGATAGTCGTCGCCGCCCGAGCGCAGGCCCTCGACGCGGTCGTCGACCTGGCCGAGTGCCGAAAGGATCAGGGCCGGGGTGTCATTGCCGTCGCGGCGCAGTTCGCGCAACATGGTCAGGCCGTCGAGCTTGGGCAGCATGCGGTCGACGATCATCACGTCGAAACTGCCGGTTCGCGCCAGATGCGCTCCGGCCGCCCCGTCCTCGGCGTGCTCGGCGACATGGCCTGCTTCGCCGATAGCCCGCAAAAGCCAGCCGGCAGCCTCCCTGTCGTCCTCGATCAGAAGAATCCGCATGGACATGATAGTACCGGGCCGGATGGCGGGTGCCAAGAAAAGCGAGACGACGGAAAAGGCAAGGTGACGGGCCGGTTTGGGAAAAGGCCCGTCACCTCTCACACGCCGCGCCGGGGGCGACCGATAAAAGCGCGACGCATAGTCGAACCGGTCAGCCGCGGCCGATCGGAACCGCGACGAAGCGCGATTCCTGACCACGGCGGACCTGGAAGAGGGCAGCCTTGCGGCCCTTGTCGCCGGTATCCTTTACTGCGTTCAGGATCGCTTCGGCCGAATCGACGTTTTCGCCATTGACGGTAAGGATGACGTCGCCGACGCGGATGCCTTTTTCGGCGGCTCCACTGCCCGGCACCACATCGACCACGACGACGCCGCCGCCATTGGCAGTCTCCACTTCAAGACCGAGGCGGGCAAGCGAGCGCGGCTCTTCGTCCTGCACGCTCGGGCGGCTCGCCTGCTGGTCGCTCGCGAGACTGCCGAGCGTGACTTCGATGTCCTGGCTGGCACCGTCGCGCCATACCGAAACCTTGACGTTGGAGTTCGGCTCGAATTTGGCGATCATACGTGCGAGTTCGCGCGGGTTCTTGACCGGCTGTCCGTCGACGGCAGTGATGATGTCGCCGGCGCGGATGCCCGCTTTCTCGGCGGGGCTGTCTTCCTGCGGGGTGTTGACGATCGCACCGTTTGCGTCGGCGAGCCCGACGGAATCGGCGATGTCACGCGTCACCGGCTGAATCTGGACGCCGAGCCAGCCGCGCACAACCTTGCCATTGCGCGTCAGGTCGTCGATCACCTCCCTGGCGGTGGTAGCAGGGATCGCAAACGCGATACCGACATTGCCGCCGGAAGGCGAAAAGATCGCGGTATTGATGCCAATCACCTCGCCCGACAGGTTGAAGGCCGGACCACCGGAATTGCCCCGGTTGACGGCCGCGTCGATCTGGATGAAGTCGTCGTAGCGGTTGGACGAGATTTCGCGGTTGCGAGCCGACACGATACCGGCCGTCACCGTGCCGCCGAGGCCGAACGGATTGCCGACAGCGACGACCCACTCGCCGATGAGCACCGGCTCGTCGGACAGTTTTACATAGGTGAATTTGCGATCGGCTTGCACCCTCAGGACCGCGATGTCTGTGCGTTCGTCGGCGCCGACCAGCGTCGCCTCGATTTCCTCGCCGTCATTGGTGACGACGGTGAATTTCGAACCCTTCTCGATCACGTGATGGTTGGTGACGATCAGGCCATCCTCGGAAATGAAGAATCCGGAACCCTGCGACATGCCGAAGCGGCGCGGCGCTTCGCGGCGCCGGCCCTCGCGCCGGTCATCCGGTCCGTCGCGGAAAAAAGGATGATCGCGGAAAAACGGGAAGCCGCGATCCCGGTCCTCGAAAAACGGCTGCCCGAACCGGCGCTGGTCGTCGGAAGCAGGCTTGAATTCGGATTGCACGCGCACCGACACGACGGCCGGCGAAACCGCCGTGACGATCTCGGCAAAGCTCGGGATTTGGGGCCGTTCGACACGCACAGGTTCCGCATAGGCATTGTCGACAAGCGGGAACCGGTTGCGGTCGATGGCGACGCCGAGTACGGCGGCGACCGCGGTGCCGGCGAGCAGGACGCGCCAGATATGGCGGCCGGTGATTTTTTTCGAGGTTTCGGTTTGCATGGCTCATCCTTCTTGTCGGCGAACGGGCGGAGGTGCCGTTTCGCTGCGTGAATCGATGAAGCCAATATGGGGAATGCCGAATTACCGGCGCATGTCCGGGAGATTAATTCTCGGTAATCTATTGGCGGTCGCGAAGGATCGCCGAAATCCGCGCATTTTCGCTTTCGGTAAGCGCTACAACGGCCGCATCGGCCTTTTGCTTGCGGCGCGCCGCCAGGAAAACGACGGCCGCGCCGGCGGCCAGCAACCCGAACGGCGCCAGCCAAAGCAGCGCATTGCGCGCCGAGAATGCCGGCTTAAGCAATACGAATTCGCCATAGCGCGAAACCAGGTAGTCGAGCACTTCGGAATCGGTGTCGCCGCCCTTGATGCGTTCGCGCACCAGCAGGCGCAAATCGCGCGCAAGATCGGCGTCGGAATCGTCGATCGACTGGTTCTGGCATACCATGCAACGCAGTTGCGCCGAAAGCTTGCGCGCACGCAGTTCGAGCGCGGGATCGGCCAGCACCTCGTCGGGAAGCACGGCTTGCGCCGGTGTGGCGATCGCACAAAGAAATGCAATCGCAAAGGCCCGGATCAACCGGCTAGGCATGGGCGCCCCGCATCCGCGCCGCCGATGGCCGCGGCGCGCCGACGCGCAGGCGCCGGTCGCTCAGGGAAAGCATTCCGCCGAGAACCATCGACACGGCGCCGAGCCAGATCAGGGTCACCAGCGGCTTCCACCAGACACGCACGGTCAACGCGCCGTCGGCCTCGATGTCGCCGAGCGAAAGATAGAGCTGCGAAAACCAGCGGGTGGC
>Ga0214472_10004511_pt1 | contig 14707 bp, 17 predicted proteins | sample RVTome_6_FD_207662 | JGI IMG/M metagenome (GOLD analysis project Ga0214472, IMG submission 207662) | Soil microbial communities from uranium-contaminated site in the Upper Colorado River Basin, Wyoming, United States - RVT140D175 | ecosystem: Environmental > Terrestrial > Soil > Contaminated >...
ATCTGCTCACGGCGCCGTGGCTGGGAGGCGGCATTAGAGCACAACGTGATTCCGTCTCTGCCGGAGCACGTCACGGCCGTGTGGCTGGAAAGCCCGGGAAAACTGGCCCACGTCGCCCGTGTGGCTTGTCGAGCACATCTGCGGCGGGCGACCCCGTTTATAGCGATGGTGACGCGGTTTGGGATCCGCACCGCGCCGTTGAATCAACCGCTGCTGCCCTTCAAGGGCCACGGCAAGGTATCGCCCGACGCACGCAAGCACGCCCGCGCGGTGATTGACGCGGCGATGGTCGATTGGTCATGCCAATAGAAATCGAAGTCATCTTCAGCTTTGTGTTGCTTTCGGCGCCGGTTTGGGTTCCAGCGGTCTTGGTGTTCTTGCCGGCGCGGGTGGCCAAATACTTATTCCTCGCAAACGCCGTGGTGGCACTGCCGGCGATGGTTTTCTTTTTCAAGCACGGCGTCGATGATCAATCACGCTGGCAATGGGAAAGCGCAGGCATCTGTATGAGCGCTTTTTGGTGCCTGCTCGCCGTCGGATTGGGGCTGGTTGCCATTCAACTCCGTAAACGTTATTGGCCTGGGTTCGATTCGAAACGCGACGCCCCATCTTTTTCCGAAACCGACGGCTCGCCGGAGCCAATCACTCCGACCGACTCGGAAAACCCGTATCGCTCGCCCAGGACGTAGGCGGCCGAATCGCCGCCACAGTCTGTGCCGCCGACTATCTTGAGCACGTGACGCGCCGGCCGTACAATGACGAGCCTGCAAGATCATTTACGTCCGTAGTCAAATGATCTCGCGGCTGTTTCGCATTACTGTCAAAGGAGTCAATTCAAAATGGGCGGACCGATTGTGCGTTCGGGAGCAAGTCCCGAGTTTTCCAAGAACTGGGAAAATATCTTCGGCAAAAAGAAGAAGGCGGCCAGTTCCACCGGCGCGACGAAGGCGACGAAGAAGATCAATAAGCGCAAGGCGAAACGTTCCTGATCCCTCTGGCGACGATCGGCCGCACCGCTTCCGACGCGTTGCTCAATTATTGTATTCCAGTCCGTCCGGCAATACGCTTTCAGGTCAAACGTTATCGATCAAACCAGCATGGCAAAACCCTATCTGTCCTTGGCGCCCAGCGAACAGGCGGTCACCCAGGCGGCGGCCGAGATTTACGCCGCGTATATCGTCGCCGGCCGAGTCCCGGCGGGCGAAGAGGCCAAGTGGCGCGAACAAGCAATTCGCGAAGCCATCGAAATCGCCAAGGCGGTCGACGCGTCGGTCCACGCCGCCGGCGAGATGGCGTAAAGGTTGAAATCCGAATCTCGAAATCCTAAATCCGAAACAATTTCGAATTGCGAATATCAAAACGATTCGATTTGGCTCATCACGTTATGGACATTTGAGTTTTGGATTTCTGAATTGTTTCGGATTTCGTGTTTCGGATTTCGTGTTTTGAATGGTTGGCCGCGGGTTTTCACGATACGACGGCGCCTCCGTCTACCACGTGCTCTGCGGCCCCAGCAGTTCCTGCAGGCGGCCGATCGAACGGGTGAGCATCACGCGGACCGCCCCGTCGGATTTACCCAGCCGCTCGGCGATTTCTTTCGACGGCAGGCCTTCGACGTAGCGCAGCCGCAGCGCTTCGCGCTGCTGGTCGGGCAGTTGCGCCAGCGCCTCGCGCAGCCGCTCATGTCGCCGATCGCGTGAGAAGGCCTGGCTGGGCGACGTCATGCTGGCCACCAGCATATCAATCAGGCCGGCCTGACTGCTGTTGCCACCGCTGCCACCGAGGCGCACCTCGCGCCCCGCGTCGCGCTTGGCGGCGCCGAAGAATCGCCGATGCGCGTCGACCGTGCGCCGTTGGGCAATCTGGCACAGCCAGCCGAACGGATCGCGCTGCGATAAATCGACCTGCCCCAGCGCTTTCACCGCGTCCGCGCTGACCTCTTGAAACAGGTCGTCGGCCTCGACCTTCTTGCGCAGAGCAGCCCCCAGTTGATTCTGGATGTAACCCAACAGATGAGGCCGCCGCAGTTCGACGTACGCGGCCAGTGCTTCTTTGTCACCCTGCCGCACCCGCTCGATCAGTTTGTCTTGATCCTTGTCGTCGGCCATTTGCCATTTCCCGGAAGTTGGCAGGGTTAGCGAAACCCGGCGGCAACGCCGCGTGGGCATATGATACCACAACCCGGCGAAAGACGGCGAGGCGGGAGGCCGCAGGCGGGAGACTGGAGGCAGGAGGTCGGAGGCTCGATGCTGGGTCAACTCATTGGTATTAGCGGAAGTTACAGTGTGAAAACTGAAGCCGCCCGGAGGCTGGCACATCCTCTACCCTCCCGCCTCCCGCCTCCAGCCTCACACCTCTCGCCATGACCAATCGTGCCGAAATCTGCTAAAACGGTAGCTGTCCAGTCTTGCCGGGATCGCCATGACGACCACCGACACCAACGACAACTTCGGCCCGGAAAACGCCACGCAAGTGTGGGACATGCTTTCCGAGCGGCTGGAGGCCTTTGTCACCGCTTGGGAAGCGGCCGACGAGCCGCCGCCGCTGCGCGATTTTTTGCCGCAGCGTCCGCTGGCGCTGAAGCACCTGGCGCTGGTCGAATTGATCAAGGTCGACCTGGAATACCGCTGGCGACAGCCGGAGAGTCAGCGGTTCATCGAAGATTACGTGACGGAGTTTCCCGACCTGGAACACAGCGGCGCCATCCCCTGCGACCTGCTGTACGAAGAATACCATGTCCGCAAGCAGTCCGGTGAAGCGGTCGATCCGCGGGACTACTTCGAACGCTTTCCCAGTCAGGCCGAAGAACTGGGCCGCCTGTTGGGACTGGAGGCGCCCGAACTGTCGACCGCGCTGTTCTCCGGAGAACGGGCGGCGGAATTCGAGGTGGGCGATCAGATTGACGACTTCGATCTGCTGACCGAGTTGGGCAAGGGGGCGTTCGCCACGGTGTTTCTCGCCCGGCAGCGCTCGATGCAACGGATGGTGGCCCTGAAGGTCTCGGCCGACCGCGGCACCGAAGCGCAGACGATGGCGCAGTTGGACCATCCCAACATAGTGCGGGTGTACGATCAGCGGATTTTGCCCGACCGGAAGCTGCGACTGTTGTACATGCAATACATCGCCGGCGGCACGTTGCAAGCTGTCGCGCAGTTGGCCCGCAAAATGCCGGCCGACGCCCGCAGCGGCCGCACGCTGCTGGAAGTCATCGATCAGGCGTTGGTCCGCCGCGGCGATTCGCCGCCGTCGGATTCGGGCTTGCGGCGGCGGTTGGGATCGGCGCGCTGGCCGGAAGTGGTTTGCTGGCTCGGGGCGCGGTTGGCCGCCGCGCTGGACTACGCGCACAAACGGGGCGTGCTGCACCGCGACATCAAGCCGGCCAACGTGCTGGTCGCCGCCGACGGCACGCCCAAGCTGGCCGACTTCAACATCAGCTTCAGTTCCGGCGTCTCCGGCACCACGGCCGCCGCGTATTTCGGCGGCAGTCTGGCCTACATGTCGCCCGAACAGCTCGAGGCGTACCACGTGGGCCACGAGCGCACGGCCGAAGACCTGGACGGCCGCAGCGACGTGTTCTCGCTGGGCGTGTTGCTCTGGGAATTGCTGACCGGCAATCGGCCCTACCTGGACACGATGCTGGACGGACCGATGGCCGAGACGCTGGACCGCATGATCGCCACCCGCCGGTTGGGCGTCGGCCCCAGTGCGCGCCAGCAGTCGCCCGGCGACTCACCCGAAGGATTGGTCGACGTGCTGTTGAAATGCCTGGAACCGGACCCGGTGAACCGGTTTCAGACGGCCGGACAATTGGCCCGCCAGTTGGAACTGGTCATGCAGCCGCGCGCCCAACGGCTGCTGCGTCCCCGAGCAAGCCGTTGGAAAGACCTGGTGCGGCGTTTGCCCTCGGCCGCGATCGTGTTGGCCGGATTGTTGCCCAACATGGTGATGAGCCAATTGAACATTCAGTTCAATTTTGACAGTCTCGAGCAGCGGCTGCGGCAGTTGAAGGGCCTCGACGTAAGTTGGATCTCGGATTTCTTTTCCAGCACGCAGGTGTTGGTCGTCAACGCGATCGCCTATCCTGTCGGTATTGCGCTGGTTTTTTGGCTGGTCATCCCCCTGAGCCGCGCGATTAAACGGGCGCGCCGCGGAAAACCGCCCGACGCGGAACACATGGAAAAGACGCGCGATCGCAACCTGCGGGTGGGCGATTACATGGCCCGCATCGCGCTTGCGTTGTGGTTGATTACGGGGCCCGTGTTTCCGATCTGGATTCACTACAATTTGATGAAGACCGGCCAGGACGACGAGGTGCCGGCGTCGTTGTACGCGCATTTCCTTACGTCGCAGTTCATTTCGGGATTGATCGCCGCCACCTTGACGTTCTTCTTCGCCACGTTCCTGTGCGTGCGCTTCCTGTACCCGATGCTTTTGCAGGTGGAAGGTGACGACGACCACGCCGTCGAGCAACTTGCACGCTTGAGCCGGCGGCTGGGGTATTACTTTGTCTCCGGCGTGTCCGTGCTATTCGTGGCCTTGGTGTTGCTGGCGATATTCGGCGTGGACAACACCGGCCGTCCGGAGGATTCCGCCACGTCGTCAACTCAATGGGCGCTGGTGGTCGCCGCCGTGGGAGGTCTGGTCAGCTTCGGTGTTTCCTATCTGCTGATGCGGCTGATCCGCGAAGACCTCAGCGGGCTGATCATCGCCGCGCTGCCGCCCGGCGAAACGGTAACGTTGTCGACCGACACGGCGGATACCTTCTGGAGCGGTTCGCGGCGGTGACGCCCGGGGTCCAAGGGGCGGCACCCAGCATGGGCGTGCTTTTCGCGCCCTTAATACCGAATACCACAGGCCGTTTGCGCCCGGTGCAAGACTTCGATCGCCTTCTTGCGGGCCCGCGCCGCTCCGTCTCCCAGAATCTCGCGCAACTGCGCAGGATGCGCGGAGAGTTGCTCGCGCCGCTGCCGCGGTTCCGATAAGAACCGCTCGGCCTCGTCGGCCAGCGCCTTTTTAACGTCGCCGTAGCCGAAACCGCCGCGTCGATAAAGCGCCGCCATTTCCGCAATTTCTTCCCGCGTCGCAAACAGCGAATACAGTTGAAACAAATGGTCGCTCTCCGGCGGCTTGGGCTCTGCCATCGGCCGCGAGTCGGTCTGAATCCGCATGATCTTCTTGCGCAGCGTTTTCGGATCGTCGAACAACTCCAGCGTGTTGTTGTAACTCTTCGACATCTTCTCGCCGTCGGTGCCGGGCACCTTGGCCGTGTGCTCAAGCACTTTGCCCTTGGGCAATACGAAGGTTTCGCCGAAATGATGATTGAAGCTGGCCGCGACGTCGCGGCAGACCTCAATGTGCTGCAGTTGATCCTCCCCGACCGGCACGGTGTCCGCGTCGTAAGCCAGGATATCGGCGGCCATCAACACGGGGTAAGTGAACAGCCCCGCGTCGGCCGCGACGCCGCGGGCCTTTTTGTCCTTGTAGGCGTGGCAGCGTTCCAGCAGCCCCATCGGCGTGCCGGTCATCAACAGCCAGGTCAATTCGACGACCTCGGGAACGTCCGACTGTACGAACAGCACGGCCTGCTGCGGATCGAGACCCAGCGCCAACAGGTCCAGCGCGGCGTCTAGCGTCAATTGCCGCAACTCGTCCGGATTGCGGACGGTCGTCAGCGCGTGCAGATTGGCGATGAAGTAGTAGGCTTCGTCTTCATGTTGCAGGTCGATGTATTGCCGGATGGCGCCGAAATAGTTGCCCCAGTGAAACCGGCCGGTCGGCTGGATGCCTGATAGCACTCGCATCTTCCATCACCGCTGGTTGCTTGTTTTGCGGACGAATTGGTTTCGTCCATCCCGTGGACCGTTCTTTGTAATACCCAAGCTGACGATCAATCAATCGCGGCTTGCCGCGGCGGAAGGAAAGGCTGCGGGCCCGTTTTTGATCGACGATTCCGCCCGCAGCGTGCCCACCACGTCGCCGACGCTCCGCGCGTTCAATTCCGCAAGTGCCCCGGGCAGCGCATCCAAAATTTGCACGGAAACCGTGGGGTTATAAAAGTTCGCGGTGCCAATCTGCACGGCGGCCGCGCCGGCGACTAAGAACTCCATCACGTCGTCGATCGTGGCAATCCCTCCGATGCCCACCACCGGCACCTCGACCGCGGCGGCCACTTGATAGACGGCCCGCAACGCGATCGGCTTGATGGCTGGTCCGCTGAGTCCTCCCATCACATTGCCCAACATCGGCCTGCGGCCGCGCCAATCGACGGCCATTCCCAAACAAGTATTCACCAGAGAAATCGCGTCGGCGCCTCCCTCTTGCGCCGCCTGGGCGATCTGAACGACGTCGGTGACATTGGGGGTCAACTTGGCCAGGGTCGGCAGACCGCATGCGCGGCGAACCCCGGCCACGAGTTGTTCGCACATGGCCGCGTCCGTGCCAAAATCGACTCCGCCGCTGACGTTCGGACAGGAGATGTTCAATTCCAACGCCGCCACTCCCGGCACGCCGTCCAAACGGGCGGCCATCGAAAGAAAATCCGCCTGATCACGGCCGGCGATGCTGACGACCGTCGGCGCGGCGACTTCCGCCAAAAACGGCATGTGGTGCGAGATGAATACCTCGATGCCCTCGTTGTCCAAACCAATCGAGTTGAGCATGCCACCGGCCGTTTCAATAGTACGCCAGGGGGCATTGCCGATGCGCGGCAGGCTGGTAACGGTCTTGGGTATAATGGCGCCCAGTCGGTTCAGGTCGACGACGTTGGCCATTTCGCGGGCGTTGCCAAAGGTGCCCGAGGCGACCATCACCGGATTGGGCAACCGCAGACGTCCGAGACTGACGGCCAGATTCACCGGGTCAGTTTGCTTTTCGGAGGCGGAATCCACGGTCGGCCAACTTCCGGTGAAAACTCAAGCGGGTCGGCCACCCACTCGTTTGGCATGGTGTCCAACAAAAAAAGAGTCGAATGCCGGCGGCGCCGGCACTCGACTCGGAAGTGTATCGGTCGTGCAAATAACGGGCAACCGGCGCTTGCGCAAGCGCGACGCCCTGGCCGCCTCGGCCTAGATTATACCGCCATGTGTCCGAAACGGCGTCAGGTGCGTGGGCTGTTCAAGAAACCAAATCCTCTCCCAATCGTCCAACAACAGCCGGAGATCTTCTGACGTGTAGATCAACTGCCGGGTTCGACGCACGGGATCGGCCGAGTAGGCCGGGATCATACACCCGGCCGAATTGGCCAGCCCGTAACCCATGAGCACCGCAAAAAGCAGTTTGCGCATTACTGGATTCCTCCCTGAAGCAAGTTTCTGCCCGTGGAGCGCCAGGGAAGCGCACGGCACGAGCCGACGTGCCACCCAAAGGTCGGGGGCGCGATTGCTAATCAGCGATTTGGTAGCGGAAAAGGTAGATTGCCCTGAACAGGGCGGGTCTCGAATACTTGCAACATTAACGGATTGAGCGACCGGCGACGAGATCAACTTGCGAAATCCGGTCCGCGCCCCACGCGTTGTTTACCGTCGATCCGTCGTGCGGGGGGCGGCCAGCGGTTACCCTGAACCGCCGGCATCGGCCCCGCCATAAGTGTTTTGTGTTGTATGAGTTCCGGATACCCGAGCAGATGAACTCGCATCGCCGCCCGGGGGACCGTGGACGCCCATCGCTTCAGCGGCGGCCCGGCGTTCCAGTTCGCGGACGCGTTCTTCCATCTCCTTGCCAGGCTTGAAGGTAACCACGTATTTCTCGGGGACGAACACTTTGTCGCCTGTGCGTGGGTTGCGCGCCTTCCTCGCGGCACGTTTTTTAACTTCAAACACACCGAAATTCCGCAATTCGATGCGACGTTCCTCGACCAACGTCTCCACGATGGCGTCAAACGTCTTCTGGACGATCTCCTTCGTCTTCAGTTGCGTCAGCCCAATTTCTTCGGAGATGGTCTTGACGATTTCTTTCTTGGTCACGACTCGGTTCTCCTTTGAATTGAGGACAATCGGGCTCCCGCCGAGTGCCCTCCGATTCGCCAGGTGATGCTCCAAGTGTAGGTGCCACAAGCATTAGAGTCAAGATCATTCAACCTTGTGCGAACCCTCCCCGGTAGCTTTCGCGCGGCTGGAGCAGCTTCCAAGAACCCAATCGCCAGATCAGGCTAAATGCGTTAAGTTTATATTTTCAAAGAGCTTATCGCGCCCAGCGCGAAATCGACGCCCGCCATAACTTGTAAGTCATTTCCCAGTAATGATTAACGGACTGAGCTGAGCGACGCTGCACGGAAACGGAGAATTCACCAGCGGAACCGACGCTACCGCATTTCGCGCCGTGATACCGTTATCGACGCCGCGTTCGTCAAACTTGATGCAAACCACAAAACCGTTTGCACGTTTTGCGGGACGAAATTCCACCACCGTTGGGTGCCTGGGGTCGAGCCTGGATGGCGAGCCCCCAGCAGCGCGCGCTACACGCGGACCTCGTTAAGCCGCGCCGCGATTTTGTCGACCGTGTAGAGTTTTCCCTGTCCGCTGCCGGGACAGACTTCGCAGGTATCTTGCCAGGTTTGCGGCGTCCGGAGATTGGATTTCCAAAACGGCCAGGTGCGGCACTGTTTTGGCCGCGCTTCATAAACATTGCAACGGCGACTTTCGGGATCAAAAAAGACGCAGTCCCCGTTGGCGTATTCGACCAGGCTTTTGCGAATGCCGACTTTGCGGACATAGCGCGTTTCGAATTCGGCCACTTCGAGGCCTAGATACCCGGCCAGGGTCTCGATTTCCTGCTTGGTAACCCATACATAACCCGGCGCGCCGGTGCAGCAGTCGCCGCATTGCGAACACGTGAATTGCAGGCCGTCTTGGTACCAGGGTTCAGCTTCCATTATTTCGCCTTGTGGTTATCGAAGTGGAGTCCCAATCCGCGTCGGTTTCGGCCGGGGGGGTTCAGTGCGGCAATGCGGCGGTCGCGATTTCCCGGACCGCCGTCAGAGTATCGGTGATTTGCTCGATCGTATTCAACGCCCCCACGCTGAACCGCACGGTCCCGCCCGCGGCGGCAGTGCCCAACGCCTGATGCATCAGCGGAGCGCAATGGAAACCGGATCGCACTTGAATCCGATAGCCGGCGTCCAGCGTCGCCGCCAATTCCTGCGGGTCGTAGCCTTTGAGCGTCACGCTGATGACTCCCACCTGGCGCGACGCGTCCCGTGGCCCGTGCACGGTCACTTCTTGGATGTCGGCCAGACCCGCCAAAAGATGTTCGGTCAGCTCCATTTCATGTTGACGCAAGGCCGACAAATCACGTTTCTCGACAAACTCAATCCCCTGTCGAAGTCCAAACAACGCCGGGCAATTGTGATTGCCTGACTCGTATTTGTCGGGCAACGACTGGGGCTGCGAATCTTCTTCGCTGCGGGTGCCGGTGCCGCCTTGCCGTGTGCATAGCAGGTGCGATTCAACACCCGGCCGAATATACAGCACGCCGGTTCCCAGCGGCCCCAACAGCCCCTTATGGCCCGGCGCGGCCAACAGGTCCACGGGAAGCTGATCCACGCGCACTTCCAGGTGGCCCAATGTCTGCGCGGCGTCGAGAAGAAACAAGGCCTCGTTTCGTTTGGCGATTTCCGTCAATTGGGCAATTGGCTGAATCGCGCCCGTGACGTTCGAGGCGTGCGTAACGACGACCAGCCGCGTTTTGGATCGCATGGCCGCTTGCACGTCGTCCGGATTGACCCAGCCGGACTTGTCCGAGCGCACGCGGGTCACGTTGATTTGGCGGTGGCCTTCCAGAAACCGCAACGGGCGAAGCACCGAATTGTGTTCGGCCACGGTGGTCACCACGTGGTCGCCGGGGCGGAGCAAGCCGTGCAAAGCCAGGTTGAGTGAATCAGTGCCGTTTGCGGTGAACACGACGCGGCTGGGATGTTCCGCGCCAATCAACGAAGCGACAGCCTTGCGAGCCGCCAAGATGCCCTCGTCGATGGCGACCGCTTCGGCATATCCTCCGCGACCAGCCGCGGCGCCGAGTTCGCGTTGACAACGATCGACGGCGGCGTAGACCGATTCTGGCTTGGGCCAACTGGTGGCTGCATTGTCCAGGTAAATCCGTGGCCGCCTTGACATGAAGTGCTCAAGTCAGAAGTCGATTGCCGACAATTGCAAAAACCGACCGGCGTGATGCGCCGTTTTATCCGCCAATCTGATACATCGCCCGCGTGGGCCGGACAAACGAGATGTCATCGCTGCCGTGACCCGCCTTCTTGGCGCCGACGCAGTCGCGCACCACGTGGGCGATCTCGTCGTCCGATCCGCCGCCGCGGATCAGCGAGCGCACGTCCCATTCTTCGTCGGAGAACAGGCAATTGCGGACCTGCCCCTCGGCCGTCAGCCGCAGTCGGTTGCACGACTGGCAAAACGGCTCCGTGACGGAGTTGATGAACCCAACCTGGCCCATCCTGTCGGCGTAGCGATAGTCAACGGCCGGCTGGCTGGGATCGTCTCGCTCGACCGGCGTGAGCGGTCCGAACTCCGCCTGCAAAATCTCGCGTAACTGGCGGCCTGTCAGCACGTGATCGGTCTGCCAGCGACTGTCGGCGTCCAATGGCATGAACTCGATGAAACGTAGGTGAAGTCCCTGCCGGCGTGCGAAGCGACACAGCGGCGCCGCCTCGTCCTCAGTGATCCCGCGCAAGGCGATGGCGTTGAGCCGCAGTTTGCGAAAACCTACCCGCTGCGCGGCGGCGATTCCCTGAAACACCTGATCGAGTCCCGGCCGGCGCGAGATTTGTTGAAAAACCTCTTCGCGCATCGTATCGAGGCTGATGTTGATCCGATCCAACCCGGCGTCTTTCAGTCGCTGGGCGTGCCGGGCGAGCAACATGCCGTTGGTCGTCAGGGCCACTTCGCGGATGCCGGGGACCGCGATCAATTGCTCGATCAGTCGATCGAGGTCACTGCGCACCAGCGGTTCGCCGCCCGTGATGCGGAGCCGATCGACACCCATTCCGGCGACGACCTGTACGAAACGCACGATTTCTTCAAACCGCAGGATTTCCCGACGCGATTTGAACACTACGCCCTCGGCCGGCATGCAATAAAAGCAGCGGATGTTGCAGCGATCCGTGACCGAGATGCGCAGGCTATTGTGTACCCGTCCGAAGCGGTCCGCGAGACGCTCGTCGAATACCTGGTTTTCATTCATATCCGCAACCTTACACGCATACACCAAGCAGAAAGGGTGCAGAGGGCAGTAGGCAGAGGGCAGTGACGCGCTGGCGCGAAAAACTGCCTACTGCCCTCTGCCTACTGCCCTCTGCCTACTGCCCTCTTTTTATCTCCGTGGTGCACTTCCCCATGATTCATCTTCGCTGACGGAATCACCGATCTGTCGGTCGTCACGGCGGGGCCGGTTTGCAGTCCGGGGTGGACCCACTGGCTGGTGCCGTCGGCCCAGTTTTCCTGTTTCCAGATTGGCACAACCTGCTTGATGGTGTCAATGAGCCACTGGCCCGCCTCGAAGGCCGTGCCGCGGTGCGGGCTGCTGACCGCCACCGCCACGCTGATCTCACCGATTTCCAAGTGCCCCAGCCTGTGGACCACGACCGATTTTACCAGTTCCCACCGCCCGTGGGCTTCGGCTTCCAACTCCGCCAGCTTTTTTTCCGCCATTTCCGGGTAGCATTCATAGTCCAGCGACGCCGTGCGGCGGCCGCCGGTGACCTGGCGAGCCGTGCCCAAAAACAGCACCACCGCGCCGGCCAGGGGTGACTGGACGCGGCGTAAGACGGCGGCCGTGTCGATGGGTTGGTTCGTGAGTTCGATCATCCGTATGCCACGGAAATCAACTTGATTCGCCGCCTGTCTCGGCAAAAAAACGACGCGCAATCGATGGAAAGAACTGACCGTCCGTTTGGCCGCGACGAGGAAGAAACCTTGGTTTGTTTTATTCCGGCGCCGTGGTCACGCCGTTCCACTTCAGGCCGCATCGAATGAGGCACCGCTTACGCAGCATCCATCATACCACACTGCGAGGTTCAATTTCGGTTGGATTGGCAGCTTTTTGCGGGTCGCTTCAACCGCTTATGCCGATTGTGGATACAGTCAGACGACGATTGCCTCATGCTTCATGGGGCAGTAAACTTGTAGATATGGTAAAAGCCGTCTATTTGGAGATCGCCCCTGGAGCCGCGGAGAAGGCCGTCCGCGATGAGATCGACCGCTATGATTCTGCGCGGCCGATCCAAAAAAGGCAATTCGGCCCGGTCGTAGCGTCCGTATTCAAGTGGAAGGGCGTAAAGGTCGCTGACATTTCCTGGAATCTTCACCAGCGAAAGGACCGCCACGAATGGGCGAAGAATGACTTCTGGGAGACGGTCCGGCTTTTGGAAATCGAATATCCCGTTTTTTTCAAGCTTGCACTACTCGATTGGGTTGTCGCAGCACTTCGGGATTTGAGAGACGACATCGAGTCGGATGACATAGCAAAAACGAACTGGAAGAATCCCACGGCCGATCTCTGGATACCTGTTGAATGGGATTGGGAATCCTTCGAACTAGGTCGTGGTTGGGGTGCCGAGTATGTGAAATTCAGTGAGGAAGACTTCGCCAGCCAGGATTCATATCGCAGTCGGATCGAATCGCTTTGTATTCAATACTGCATGAATACGGTTCTGCAGTCGATTACAAAACGCGTTGCGTATCTGCGACGGGGTCGTAAAATCCTCCACGTCATGCCCGTGGAGGTAATGCAGGTGTACGAATCGTTGCGCAAGGACGAGGCCGCCGACTTCCTGTCATGGACGTATAGTCCATTCTGCATTGGAAGTGATAAAGACGATGAAGACGTGAAAAGCTCAACCCTTACCCCGTACGTGAAATCGCAGCTAGAAGATTGTATTTCACCCAAATTTGGGACCGGACATATCGGTGACGTGGAATTCACTTTTGATTACAAAGTGTGTTTTTACCCGATGATTATTGACGAGGCCAAACGTAACGTTTTTTATCACATTCGAGCATCATTGGCGTTTAAACCGCAAGTAGACTTTTCCGTGGTGCCTTCGGAAGGTCAAAAGGCTCTTTGGGATAACATCTTCGATGCCTTTCGAGGCTGCGCTGATCAAATCGAGGACGCCACGAAGTCGGAAATGGCCAAGACAGAAGTCTCGACACCGGAACGTAAGGCCGAGTTCTTGCTGTCGTCGGCATTCGACGAGGACGAATACCAGCAGATTAGGCGAGAAGTCATTGCTATGGGTATTGATCCAGATCGGATTCCGCACCGAAATCCTTAGAGACCCAGAATGGATCGAGTATTCATCGATTCGTCCGTGCTGATTGCGGCCGCGCTACGAGAAAATTCACATCTTGCTGGAAACCTGGCACGAACTGACGTGGGGTTTTTGGTTTCACCATATGTACTCTGGGAAGCACAAAATAACCTCCCCGAAAGGGGTCAAAGAATCCGCCTAGTACAAATCACAAATGGAATCGAGCAAGTGAGGGGGACGCTGGCGGGCTTTGCAACCAATATCAATTTGCCCGAAAAAGACATTCCCGTTATGTTGGGCGCAATCAAGGGAAAAGCTACCCATCTGATTACGCTCGATAAATCCCATTTCGGGCCTTACTTTGGTCAAACTGTGGACGGCATTTGCATTGTGCAGGCGGTCGATTACTTCGTCTCGCTTGGACCAGAATAACCAACTCATCCGCCGCTCACCGGGGGGATACAGGCGATATCGGAGCCCGCGGCGATGGGTACTTCATCGCCCGCGTACCGTTGGTCGACGGCGAACATCATTTGGCCGGCGATCGGGGCCAAGGCTGGCACGTTCTCGGCCAGTTTTTTTCGCAGATCGCCCACGGTCGCTTGCTCCGGCAGGTCGATCTCCACGAGCGGCGTGCCGGCGAGTTCCTTGGCGACGGCGAACAGTTTCAAACGGACGATCACGTGACGAACAACTCCTCGCCGCGCGTGGTCAACAGTTTCGCGGCGTCGGGCACCGTGCCGTAGGCCAGCGCCAAGAGTTTCATGTGCAGATGCCAGATGTAGGCGCAGGCGTCGCTGGTGTGCTGGGCCACCAGTCGGGCGTCGTCGTCCAGCAGGATGGGGTACTCGTGCGTCACGCAAAGCGCGGCGGATGGTTCGGTGGCCACAATGTGGTAACACTGCCGCACCGCCTCGACCAGCAAGCCGACATTCATGGCGGCCATGCGGCGCGCCGCCGTAAGCGCGCCGACCGCGACCAATGGCATGCCCGCCGGCTGTTGATCCGGATGGACGTAGACGGCAATGGCGATGAAACACTGCGGGCTTTTCGAAGGCGTGTACCGACTGTTTCCCAAGTTGATGGGCGGCTGCCGGGGCGTCCGCATGGTTGAACCGCTCAAGCGTCTGGGCTTCGTCGTCCAACGGCGCGAATATTTCCAACAACTGTTGTTCCCGTCAGAAGTGATCTTGGCCGCCAAGAACTCGTAGCTCCGCACGCCGTCGGTCCTGGCGGCATGACGCCGCCGGACCGGCTGTCGGCAAGGATTCTCACGTAACAAAGATGCGGGTTTTACGCTGTCAGGATGGGCACCCTCCTTTCAGCAGAAATCCGACCGTCGCGTCAATCTCTGCCGCCCGGTGCTCCTTGGAGACGCTCACGCAGTGCCGCACGACGCGGCGGTCGAGGGCGTCGTACTCGTACGTCAGCCGCCGGGTATCCGTCCCATAG
>Ga0214472_10004512_pt1 | contig 14706 bp, 13 predicted proteins | sample RVTome_6_FD_207662 | JGI IMG/M metagenome (GOLD analysis project Ga0214472, IMG submission 207662) | Soil microbial communities from uranium-contaminated site in the Upper Colorado River Basin, Wyoming, United States - RVT140D175 | ecosystem: Environmental > Terrestrial > Soil > Contaminated >...
CAACACCGCCGGAGCGATGAATGCCGAGGAAGCCGTCCGCCTTGCGCGACTCGCCGTCGCCGCCGGCCTTCCCAACTGGGTGAAGCTCGAGATTCACCCGGACCCGAACTACCTCCTGCCGGACCCCATCGAGACATTGAAGGCCGCCGAGGTCCTTGTGAAGGAAGGCTTTGTGGTCTTGCCCTACATCAACGCCGATCCCGTGCTGGCCCGTCGCCTCCAGGACGTGGGCGTTGCCACCGTTATGCCCCTGGGCTCTCCGATCGGAAGCAATCGCGGGCTGGAGTGCCGCGCGCAGATCGAGATCATTATCGAGCAGGCGCAGGTCCCCGTCGTCGTCGACGCCGGCATCGGCCTGCCCTCCCATGCATCCGCGGCGCTCGAGCTCGGCGCCGATGCCGTCCTGGTGAACACCGCCATCGCCATCGCCGCCGACCCGATCGCGGCGGGTCAGGCCTTCGCAGCCGCCGTCCAGGCCGGCCGGGTGGCGCGCGAACTCGGAATGGGTGTCACCTCGCAGCGCGCCGTCGCGACCAGTCCGCTCACGTCTTTCCTCAGCTGAGAGTTCGATCCAGCCACACAGCTCCGCCCTCCATGCCGACTTTTTCCCAGATCCATCCGACCCTCGACCTCGCCGGTCTTGGCAAACGCGCCCGGCACGCGAGCGATGCCGACGTGCGCCGCATCCTGGCGCGTGGACGGGCGTCCACGCTCGAGGATTTCGCGGTGCTGATCTCGCCGGCGGCGGGCGCGCACCTGGAGTCGCTTTGCCGGCTCTCGCAGGCGGCCACGCGGCGCTTCTTCGGGCGGACCATCCGGATGTTCGCGCCGATCTATCTGTCCAACGAGTGCGTGAACATCTGCCGCTACTGCGGCTTCTCGCGCAACAACCCGATCCCGCGCATCACGCTCACCGTGCAGCAGGTGGAGCGCGAGGTCCGCCTCCTCGCCGGGCGCGGATTCCGCTCCCTGCTGATCGTGGCCGGCGAGCACCCGAAGTTCGTCTCGAACGGTTATGTCGAGGAGGTGATCCGGCGGCTCCTGCCGGTCATGCCGAGCCTCGCCCTCGAGCTCGGCCCGCTGGAAACGCAGGACTACATCCCGATGGTGGCCGCCGGAGCCGAGGGCCTTGTCGTGTATCAGGAAACCTACGACAGGCAGACCTACGCCGAGCTTCACGTCGCGGGTCCAAAGAAGCACTACGGATGGCGCATGGACACGCCCGAGCGCGCCTACGCGGCCGGATTTCGCAGGCTCGGGATCGGCGCGCTCTACGGCCTGCACGAATGGCGCTACGAGGCCCTTTCCGTCGCCGCGCACGCGCAGCACCTGCTGCGGGCCTGCTGGAAGGCGCAGGTCAACATCAGCCTTCCGCGCATGCGACCGGCGGCGGGCGGATTCGCGCCGAAGTTCCACATGACCGATCGCGAACTCGTCCAGGCGGTCGCCGCCTACCGTTTGTTGCTTCCCCACGCCGGCCTCGTGCTGTCCACCCGGGAACCGCCGGCACTGCGCGATGGCCTCGTCCCGCTCGGCATCACCACCATGAGCGCCGGCTCCAGCACCGAGCCCGGGGGCTACAGCAACCACTTCGACGAGACGACCTGGACGCCCAACAGCGAACAACCCGGTGAACAGTTTCACATCGCCGACGAGCGTCCCCCGCAGGAGATCGCGGCGATGATCCGCCGCCAGGGATACGAGCCGGTCTGGAAGGATTTCGACCAGGCGCTGGTCTCCAGGCCGGAGCCCGCGGCGCCCGTCGCCAGCCCCGCGTCATGAGGACGACGATTTCCATTGTCGCCAATGGCCGTCGCTACGAGATCCCCGCCGCGCAATCGCTCGATGCCTTTCTCGAATCGATCGGAGTCGCGCCGAAACTCGTCGTCGTCGAGCGCAACCGGGCGGCACTCACACCCGGCGAGGCACGCGCAACGGTGCTCGCGGATGGCGATGTGCTGGAGGTCGTTCGCATCGTCGCGGGTGGATGAACCATGACGGAACCGTCCCACAGCCTTGAGCTGCCGGGCCTCGAGGTCGTCCTCGACAAGCTCGAGTACCTCTTCGGCAAGGGCAACATCCCGCCGGAGACCCCGCATGTCTTCATCTATCATCTCACCATCCACAATCGCGCCGACCGCGCGCTCACCTTGCTGGGACGGAAATGGATCGTGATCGATGAGTCGGGAAACCGCAGCGTGATCGAGGGGGAAAAGATCGTTGGCAAGACACCCCACCTCGAGCCGGGCGAATCGTTTTCCTACAACAGCTTTCATCTCACTGGGGGAGATGCCACTGCCGAGGGCAGTTTTCATGGAGTCGACGAGCAGGGCATGCGCGTGCATGTGCGCATCCCCTCCATCCCGATGCGCGTGCCGCGGAAGTGACGGTCGTGCTTTATTCGAGTGCGGTGCGCACCACCGCGAGGACGTCCTCGCCGTTAAGGGCGGTGGACAACTGCGAACGGGTTTCCTTGCTGGAGCTCACACGCGCAACATCGGCGAGGGTCGCCAGATGTCCCTCCGGATCGCCCGGGGGGCTCGCGATCATAAAAAGGAGCGTCACCGGCTCCTCCTGTCCGGCAACCGAAAGTCCCTCGCGCAGGCGGCCGAGCACAACCACACGTTTCGTGAGGCCCTGGACAAAGGCGTGGGGTGCACCGACTCCGTGTCCGAGAAAGGTCGGCATCGCCCGCTCGCGCTCGGCGAGATCGTCGAGGAGGTGCCCGACGGCGATCTTCGGTTCGAATTGCGCGGCCCGCTCGGCGAGCTGCATGAGGACACTCTCGAGCGGGCCGTGCTCGAGATCAGCCACTCCCCCGTCCATCAGCCCGCGGACCAGGTAGGCGCCCGAACGCCGGATGACGAGCACGCGGTCGCCGGGGCGAGGAGTAAACGCATCGCGCGGCGGATCCACGATGATTTGCTCCTTCCGAACCACCGCCAGCACATGTGCATCCGGCAGGGCCGTGCCACTTCCCGCAAACGTCATTTCCGTGACCGTCGCCTGTCCGCGGCGCATTTCCGCGCTGAGCACACTCGGCCGTGGCAGGCGGTCCCATACCACGCGGCCGGCCACCGGGGCCCTTACTTTAGGGGTGCGGGCCCTGCCTGCGCCCCAGCGGAAGAGCTGGTCGCGGTCCACCATTTCGCGCCAGCGCTGGCAGACGAGCTCGTTCAACTCCACGTTGTCGGTGACCGCGATGAGATGCCCGACTCGTTGAAACCGCTCGTCGTCCTCCAGCACCTCGACGTCGAGCGCGTCCGCGTGAACCGCCTTCAAACCGGCGGTTGCGGCTTCCGCGGCCAGCCGTGGATTCGCATCCACGACCGTCACCTCGATCCCGCCGGTGCGGTGTAGAAATCTGGCAATCTCACACCCCAGTCGGTGCGCGCCGACCACCAGCCAGCCGGTGGCTTCCGGCTTGCGCAGGCGCAGCAACCGCGCCACCAGCCCGGCCGAGAATCCCTGCAGGATCACCGTCGTCGCGATCACCGAATAGACGAAGGTTTCAATGAAGGCGCCATCGAACGAAGACCCGGAGCGCGCGAGCTCGAGGGCGAACAACGACGCCATCGACGCCGCCACGATGCCGCGCGGCGCCACCCAGCAGAGAAACAGTCTCTCGCGCCAGGAGAGCGTCGAACCCACCGTCGACACCACCACGTTGAGCGGCCTGACGACGAAGAGCATCAGCGAAAGCAATACGACGCCCGGTGCGCCAAACTCGACGAAGCGCTCGAGTTCCAGCCGGCCGGCGAGGACGACAAAGAGGGTTCCAATGAACAGGTCCGTGAGCTCGGCCTTGAACTGCTTGATTTGCTTCAGCTCCACCGGGTGGCGCCAGCCGAGCACGAGGCCCGCGATGGTGACAGACATCAAGCCGGCCTCAGGCATCACGAGTTCGGTCAACCCAAACACCAGAACTGCGCCGGCCAGGACAAAGATATTGACGAGCGATTCCGCCACCAGCCGGCGCCGGACGGCCAGGTCAATGAGCATGCCTCCGGCAAATCCGATGCCCACACCGGCAAAAACCCGCATGAAGAAATGCACGACCGCCTGCGGTCCCTCGCCGGCGACGATCCACTCAAAGCACAGCAGCGCGACGAACACGCCGATCGCGTCGATGAGCACGCCTTCCCAGTGCAGGATGCTGTGCAACCGCGGCTGGATGTGAATGCGCCGCAGCAGCGGCACAATCACGGTCGGTCCCGTCACGATGACGAGGCTCGCGGCAAACAGGCAGAAACGGAGATCGTAATTGTAGACGGCATGGATGGCTGCCGCCGTTCCGATCCATGTGGCCAGCACCCCGATTGTAAGCAGTCGCTGAATGACGCGCGACGCCTGTCCGAACCCGTGCAGGTCGAGGGTCAGCCCTCCCTCGAAGAGGATCACGCCGACGGCAAAGGAGACCAGTGCCGGGAGCATCTCGCCGAGCGCGTCCGGCTGGACAATCCCCAGGCCCTCCGGCCCGAGCCCGATCCCCCCGAGAAGCAGCAGCACAATGGTCGGCAAATTGAGCTTGCGGGCCAGGACAACGAGAAACGTACCCGCGGCAATCGCGAGGCAGAGGTTGATGAGAAAATCGTGTGTCCCGTTGCCTTCCATGCGTGTTGAGCTGGGCCCGCCCTAAGTGCGTTGCTCTCGGCAAAGCGCAAGCCAAAGTGCTGCGACCGTCGAATCAAACGCGCCGCGAGCCCGTCACAGACCGTGCGCCCGCGCGGCCTGCGCCGCCATCAAATCTCGAGTTTCAAACCGTCGTAGGCCAGTCGGACGGAGGGCGGCAGGGTGGCCTCGGCCGGACCATGGTCGACGGAATGCGTCATGTGCGTGAGGTAGGTGATGGGCGAGCCGATCGAGCCGGCCACCTCGATGGCCTCGCCGATCGACATGTGCGTGGGATGCGCGTCCGCACGCAGGCCGTCCAGGACGACGACATCCGATCCTTTCGCAAGCGCGCGAGCTTCGCCGGGCACTTCCTTGCAGTCGGTGTAGTACGTGAACTTCTTTCCACTCTCCTTTTCCTCGAATACCAGGCCGAGCACCTTGATCGAGCCGTGCGGGAGCAGCGTCGAGCGGACGGTGCCGACTTCGAGATCCAGCACCGGCGGCATCTCGTGAAGCATGAACGCGGGGTATCCCCTGAATGCAGGTCGCGCGCCGATCGCATAGGAATACACCTGGCGCACCCGTTCAAGCGCATGGTGGCTCGAATAGACCGGGATCCCCTCGAATCCCCGGAGGTCGCAAAACCGCCGCAGATCATCCATGCCGAGGACGTGGTCGGCGTGACCGTGGGTGAGGAGAAACAAATCGACCTGCGGTATGCGATTGCGCACGCATTGCTCGCGAAACTCAGGCCCCGCATCGACCTGGATGTGCAGTCCGCCCATGACGACGTGGATGCAGGGCCGCCCCCGGCGGTTGCGGGGATCCGTCGAGGTGCATACCGCACACCCGCAGGCAATCATCGGCACGCCCTGCGACGTGCCCGTTCCTAGAAAAGTCACTTCCATCGATCGTCCCTCAGTCGGACCCGGTTGGACATCGATGCCAAGCTGGTTGTTTGCCAGATGCGCCCTGCACAGACGGCTTCATGGGCACGAGAAAAGTTCCTCGCGCCATCAAAAGCATGGAGGAGCGGGTTTTTCCCGAGAATCGGTCGCTTCAAAGCATGTAACGGGTTTTACCCCGCGATGTTCGGCGCAATCGGGGCATGAAGCCCCTCCTGCGAGGAACGAACTGGCCAGACCATCGCGGGGTGAACCTGCTCCCTCCGAAAAGGAAATTCGCAAAAATGAAAAGAACGGCGCCCGAAACGGGCGCCGTTCTTGTGGGAATCGAAAAGACTCCTGCGGGGATCAGTAGTCCATGCCGCCCGGCGGGTGCGCGGAAGCAGTTTCCTTCTTCTCCGGGATCTCCGTGATCATGCACTCGGTGGTGAGCAGCAGGCCAGCGATCGAGGCGGCGTTCTGCAGGGCGGAACGGGTCACCTTGGTCGGGTCGACCACACCAGCCTTCACGAGGTCCTCGTAGGTGTCGGTGGCGACGTTGTAGCCTTCGTTTCCGGAGCGCTTGAGCACTTCCTGAACGACCACCGAACCCTCGACACCGGCATTCGCGCAGAGGTGACGGAGGGGGAACTCGATCGCGCGGCGCACGATCTGGGCCCCAATCTTCTCATCGCCGTCGAGCTTGAGGGCGTCGATGGCCTTGAGGCAGCGCAGAAGGGCAACGCCACCGCCGGAGACGATGCCTTCCTCCACCGCGGCACGGGTGGCGTGAAGGGCGTCCTCGACACGGGCTTTCTTCTCCTTCATGTCGGGCTCGGTCGCGGCCCCGACATTGATCACGGCGACGCCACCGGCGAGCTTCGCGAGGCGCTCCTGGAGCTTCTCGCGGTCATAGTCCGAGGTGGTCTCGTCGATCTGGCGACGGATCTGCTTCACGCGGCCCTGGATGTCCGGGGCGGAGCCCGAACCCTCGACGATCGTGGTGTTCTCCTTGTCGATGGTCACGCGCTTGGCGCGGCCGAGGTCGGAGATCTGCACGTTCTCGAGCTTGATTCCGAGGTCCTCCGTGATGCAACGGCCGCCGGTGAGAATCGCGATGTCCTCGAGCATGGCCTTGCGGCGATCGCCGAAGCCCGGAGCCTTGACGGCGCAGGCATTGAGCGTGCCACGGATTTTGTTCACCACGAGAGCGGCGAGAGCTTCGCCCTCGACCTCCTCCGAGATGATCAGGAACGGCTTGCCGGTCTTGGCGACGGCCTGGAGAAGCCCGATGATGTCGTTGAGTGAGGAGATCTTCTTCTCGTGGATGAGAATGTAGGGATCCTCGAGGACCGCTTCCATCGTCTCGCTGTTTGTCGAGAAGTAGGGGCTCTGGTAGCCCTTGTCGAACTGCATGCCCTCGACGACATCGAGCGAGGTCTCGATCGACTTGGCCTCTTCAACCGTAATCGTGCCGTCCTTGCCGACCTTGTCCATGGCCTCGGCGATGATGTCACCGATGGTCTCGTCCCAGTTGGCGGAAACGGTCGCGACCTGGCGGATTTCTTCCCGATCCTCGACCTTCTTGGAGATCTTTTGCAGGTGGGCGACAACGGCCTCGACGGCCTTGTCGATGCCGCGCTTGAGGTAAACCGGGTTTGAGCCGGCCGTCACGTTCTTCAGACCTTCGCGATAGATCGCCTCGGCGAGGACAGTCGCAGTCGTGGTGCCATCACCAGCGATGTCCGAAGTCTTGGAAGCGACTTCGCGAACCATCTGTGCGCCCATGTTCTCGTAGGGATCGGGAAGTTCGATCTCCTTCGCGACGGTCACGCCGTCCTTGGTAACGGTTGGCGAACCGAACTTCTTGTCGATAACGACATTGCGGCCCTTGGGCCCTAGCGTGACGGTCACCGCTTTGGCAAGGATCTCGATCCCGCGCAGGATCTTTTGACGCGCGGACTCATCAAATATCAGTTGTTTTGCTGGCATAAACGTATCGGTTTCAGGTTATCGGAAGGGAGGGTATCCAGGATCAGCTGGCAATGACGCCAAGGATATCGTCCTCGCGCACCAGAAGGTATTTGAGTTCGTCGATCTTCACCTCGGTGCCGCCGTATTTGGAGACGAGAACGTGGTCGCCGACTTTCACCTCGAAAGCCTGGACCTTCCCGTTGTCATCTTTCTTGCCGGTTCCGAGGGCGATGACTTCAGCCTCCTGGGGCTTTTCTTTGGCCGCGTCCGGGATAATGATCCCGCCGCGGGACTGTTCTTTTTCCTCGATATGTTTCACGAGGACACGATCACCGATGGGTTTGATCTTAACGCTCATACGTTTTGTGGATGGGATTGAATCAGTTTTTTTGTTTTAGGGCCGCGCGGTGAAGCATGGGACCGCGCCAGCCAAAAGAATCTTATTTCTTGTCGTCGTCGACCACTTCGAAGTCGGCGTCGACCACGTCGGCCTTCTTCGGTCCGGAAGAATCGCTCCTGGCGCCACCACCCGGGGCGGCCGCGCCCTCGCCTTTCGGAGTGTCTCCGGGCCCGGCCTGCTGAGCGTGGGCGTAGAACTCGGCACCGAGCTTCTGGAGATTCTCCAGCGATTTCTTCATTCGGTCGGTGTCATTGCTCTCGAGATCCTTTTTCGCGTCGGCTAGCGTCGTCTCGAGCTTGCCCTTCTTGTCAGCCGGCAGCTTGTCGCCGGTTTCCTTGAGCAGCTTTTCGAGCTGATAAATCGTCGTATCGAGCGAATTCTTGGTCTCGGCAGCCTCGCGACGCTTCCGATCCTCCTCCGCGTGCGCCTCGGCGTCGCGCGTCATGCGCTCAACCTCGTCCTTGGAGAGGCCGGAGGACCCGGTGATCGTGATCTTCTGGTCGCGACCGGTCCCGAGATCCTTGGCGGAGACATTGAGGATGCCGTTGGCGTCGATGTCGAAGGTGACCTCGATCTGGGGAACACCACGCGGTGCCGGAGGAATGCCATCCAGGTGGAAGGTGCCCAGGATCTTGTTGTCGCGAGCCATCGGGCGCTCCCCCTGAAGCACCTTGATCTCGACCGAAGGCTGGCTGTCGCTGTAGGTCGAGAAGACCTGCGACTTCTTGGTCGGTATCGTGGTGTTCCGGGAAATCATCGCGGTGGACACGCCCCCGGCGGTCTCGATTCCAAGCGTCAGCGGAGTGACATCGAGGAGAAGCACGTCGCGGACATCACCCTTGAGGACGGCTCCCTGGATGCCCGCGCCGACGGCGACGACCTCATCCGGGTTCACGCCTTGGTGCGGCTGCTTTCCAGCGAGGTTGCGCGCGATCTCCACCACGTGCGGCATGCGCGTCATGCCGCCGACCAGGACGAGTTCATCGATGTCCGAAGTCTTCAGCTCCGAATCGGCGAGGCAGGACTTGAACGGCTGCACGCAACGCTCGAAGAGCGAGTCGCAGATCTGCTCCATCTTTGCGCGGGTCAACTGCACGTTGAGGTGCTTGGGCCCGGAGGCATCCGCGGTGATGAACGGAAGGTTGATGTCGTAGGACTGGGTAGACGAGAGGGCGATCTTTGCCTTTTCCGCCTCTTCCTTGAGGCGCTGCAGGGCCATCGGATCCTTGCGCAGGTTGATGCCGTTCTCCTTCTGGAACGTGTCGATCAGCCAGCTGATGATGGCCTCGTCCCAGTTGTCGCCACCGAGGTGGGTGTCGCCATTGGTGGCCTTGACCTCGAAGACACCGTCACCGATCTCAAGAATCGAAATGTCGAAGGTGCCGCCACCGAGGTCGAACACGGCGATCTTTTCATCCTTCTTCTTTTCGAGCCCGTAGGCCAGCGACGCGGCGGTCGGCTCATTGATGATGCGCAACACCTCCAGGCCCGCGATCTTGCCGGCGTCCTTCGTGGCCTGGCGCTGCGAGTCGTTGAAATAGGCGGGCACGGTGATGACGGCCTGGGTGATGGTCTCACCCAGGTATTTCTCCGCATCGGCCTTCAGCTTCGCCAGGACGAACGACGAGATCTGTTGCGGCGAGAACTGCTCGGCTTTTTCGCCCCATTGCACTTCCACCCAGGCATCGCTATTCTTGGCCTCGACGACTTTGTAGGGGAGGTTGGCAGCCTCTTCGCGTACTTCTGAAAATTTCCGTCCAATCAACCGCTTCGCGGAGAAGACGGTGTTGCGGGGATTGGTGACAGCCTGGCGCTTCGCCGATTGACCGACGAGACGCTCACCAGACTTGGTAAATGCAACAACCGACGGTGTGGTCCGAGATCCCTCAGCATTGGGTATCACCACAGGCTCGCCGCCTTCCATCACCGCCATACAGGAATTGGTCGTTCCTAGATCTATTCCGAGAACCCGGCTCATGCCACCTTAGGAGCAATGCAGGTGCCATCATTCTCAAGTCCATCTCAAGCACTTGATGATAAGATATTTGAAAATCTTGTGAAGTGAATCAACCCCTTCGCACACCCGCACACCAAGGACATCATGTCCCACTTTGGTGTGCGCGGCAGCGAACTCGAAGGAATTTGTGTCACACCAAAATGCACACCGAGTCCGTGCCGCGGTTGCTGATCCGAAGCAGACGACTAGGTTTTCCATGCCATGCAGCTGCGACCGCCTGACGAGGTTCCGGTGATGACGCTTCCCAACACCGTTTTCTTCCCCGGCATTGCCCTTCCCCTCCACATTTTCGAACCGCGCTACCGGATGATGCTGGCGCATGTTCTCGCCACTCACCGGATGTTTGTAGTCGCGGCCCTGGATAGGCGCCGCGTGCGTTTCCCGAATTGCCCCGAGCCATTCCACAAGGTCGCTTCGATCGGGGTGGTGCGAGCGTGCCGAAAATCCGCGGATGGCACATCCGATCTGATTCTCGAGGGAATCTCGCGGATACGCGTGAAAGCGATCGTGCGCGAGACCCCCTATCGCGTGATCAGGATCGAGCCCCTCGAAATGAAGGGTGCCGCCACGGACTTTGAACTGCGAGACCTTCGGGAGGATTTGATCGAGATGATTCACCGCCGGGCGAGGCTGCCAATGCCCATGCCCCCGTCCTTTGAAAAGATGCTGGAATGTGTCGAGAACCCCTCGGAAATATGCGACATCACCGTCTTCGCGCTCATGAGCAATCCCGGCTTCAAGCAACGGATGCTGGAAACACTCGATCCGGCCGAGCGCCTGCGTGAAACCATCGCGCAGCTTCATCGCGAGATGAGGCAGTACGAATTCGAGAGGCGACTGACCGACATCTCGGGAGATGCGGATGCGGCGGCAAATTGACATCTCCGCGCCAGGACGCCAGGCGCACGGCCGCGTTTTTCCGGTTGCACCAGTTCACTCTTGCCAATTGCTCCGCGCGCCCAACATTAGCCCGCTTTTCCGGGCCCGAATAGCTCAGTTGGTAGAGCAGCGGTATCGTAAACCGCAGGTCGTCGGTTCGAGTCCGACTTCGGGCTCCACTTTCATTTCTGCGCACGTTCGCGGAAGCGCCGGATTCGAGGCAGGCTGCAGCCCCTGAAAGTGAAGCATCACGGCCTGCGACCGTAGTAGGACAATCGACGTGAACGAACCGATTCGCATCCTTTCCGACCTGCACCTCGGCCATCACGCGAGCCTCGCTCGGAAGATCTGGCAGGTCGAGCCGCTCTACAAGGGTGCAGCCACCGTCATTTTTAACGGCGACACCGTGGAAATGCGATCGGAGCGCAACCGCGAGCGGGCTGTGAAGATCCTGCGAGAGGTCGAGCAGTTTTGTGGCAATCAGACAGCCGCCACCCATTTCATCAACGGCAATCACGATCCCATCATCTCGACGGTCAACCACCTCGAGGTCGGTGCCGGAAGCCTGCTTGTGACCCACGGTGACACGCTTTTTCACGAGGACGACGACGAGCCGTGGCATGCCGGCGACGTGGCGGACGAATCGCCTAGTGATGCCTCCATGGGCGCCCTGCGTCGCCTCGAGTCGATCCTGTCCACCAACAAGCGCGTCGCCACGGCGGCGAATGTCGCGGAATTCAACATTCCCAACGGCACCTGGGGGCAGTTCACCACGTTCATGAAGCAGACCTGGCCGCCGCGAAATCTGGCGCGCATGGTCTCCACCTGGCGAAACAACCCGCTCGACGCCCTCCATCTCGTGCGCTTGTACCACCCGACCGCGCGCTGCGTGATCGTCGGGCACACCCACCGGCCTGGAATCTGGCGCCGAAACGGCTATTGCGTCATCAACACCGGTTCCTACCTGCCCATGCTCGGCCGCCTGGCGGTCGACTACGAGGACGGCATTGTGACGGCTCGCAAGGTGGTGTTTCGCAGGCGGCGGTTTCATCTCGGCCACGTGGTCGCCCGTTTTCAGGCAAACGGACGCCTTCGCGAGATTTAGCTGGAAAACAAGTGGCCTTGGCGGAAGCCATCGCGTCTTGATTCTTGCCGCCCTCGCCGGCCGCGGAAGCATGCGCCTCTCCGGCCATCATGAAGACTGCGCTTTTCGACTACGACCTGCCTGCCGAGCTCATCGCGCAGAGACCCGCTGCCTTTCGCGATGCTTCGCGGCTGCTCGTCGTCGATCGGAGATCGAAATCCGTCTCCCATCATGTCTTCTCCGACCTTCCGGCCCATCTGCGTTCCGGAGATTGCCTGATTCGCAACAAAGCCAGGGTGCTCCCGGCCCGCTTGCTCGCGCGGCGAGTGCCGGGAGGCGGACGCGTCGAGTGCCTGCTTCTTCGCCCTGCCGGCGGGCCATCGATGCAGTGGTGGTGCCTGTTGCGCCCCGGCCGAAAGCTGCCGCCGGGCACGCGGTTCGGTTTGCCCGGCGAATTCGAGGCGGTCGTGTGCGAGAAGTCAGCCTCCGCCGAGTATCGCGTGGATTTCATGCCGGAGAGAACGTCCGAAAGCGTCGTCGCGCTGGCCGAGCGGCTGGGCAGGCTTCCGCTTCCGCCCTACGTGGAAAGAGCATCGCTCGACGCCGGGGGCGGTCCCGGGCCCGAAGCCGGCGACCGCGAACGATACCAGACGGTTTTTGCCGACCCGGCTCACACGGTCGCCGTCGCGGCCCCGACGGCCGGCCTGCACTTCACAGACTCGCTCATCGCCAATCTCGTCGCCGGCGGGGTGACGTTTGCCGACGTCATCCTGCACGTCGGCCTCGGCACTTTTCGTCCGATCGAATCCGAGGAGATATCCGAACATCCCATCCACCGGGAACGCGTGGAAATCCCGGCCGCCACCCTTTCCGTCCTCGAGCAACCCTGCCCCGGGCATCGCATCGCCGTGGGGACTACATCGCTTCGGACCGTGGAACACTACGCCATGGATCGACCCGGCTCCCGCCCGCCGGATGCCGATTACAGGGCGGAGGCCGACCTCTTTGTGCGCCCGCCGTATCAATTCAAGCTGATCGATGCGCTCATCACCAACTTCCACCTGCCGCGCTCGACTCTGCTCTGCCTCGTCGCGGCATTCCTCACCCCTGGGTCGACCGACGGCGTCGCATGGTGGCGGGAGATCTATGCGGAGGCCCTCCGCGAGCGTTACCGCTTCCTCAGCTACGGCGACGCCATGCTCATCCTCTGATCTTCCAGGGCGCGCACGGGAATAAACCTGCGCATGCCCGACTCGAAGCGTAGGATTCATGTCTCCTCCGGGGTTTCAGGCTGTCGTCGACAAATATTATGAACCGCTCTTCCGGTTCGGATTCAGCCTGTCGGGAAATCGTGACGACGCATGCGATCTGGTGCAGCAGACCTTTTTCATTTGGGCCACCCACGGCACTGCCCTCCGCGATGCCTCAAAGGTGAAGTCGTGGTTATTCACCACCCTGTATCGCGAGTTCCTGAAACTTCATCGACACACGCGCCGGATCACCACGATGGAGGATCCCGAACTCAGTGCCGAGCCTGAGGACGAGTCGCCCAAATGGATAGCCCGAATCGACATACCGACGGTCGTGGAGGGGCTCGCCTTGGTGGACGACGTGTTTCGTGTGCCGCTGACACTTTTTTACCTCGAGGAGCTCTCCTACAAGGAAATCGCGGATGTCCTGACAGTTCCGATCGGCACGGTGATGTCGCGACTCGCTCGCGGAAAACGGCAGCTCAAACGCGCGATCTCCGCCCGGGAATCGCAATCACCACAGGAGGAGCAACCGCGCATCATCCCCTGGCCGGGCGGCGATGAGCGTTCCAAACATGGATAACGATCGCGCACGATTCATCCTGGGCGCCTATCGTCCCAGCGGAGCCGATGGCTCGGATCCCGTTTTTGCCGAGGCCTTGGAACATGTCCGCGTCGACGAACGGCTCACGGCATGGTTTGAGCGCGAGCTGGCCGGCGATCGCGCCATCGCGGCGACGCTGCGGACGATTCGTGCCCCTGCCGGGTTGAAGGCGCAGATCCTGAGCGGCGCCCAGGCCCAGTTATCTTCGCGCAAGACGCGACGACTGGACTTGAAAACAACATTCGTCGCGCTGGCCGCGGCGGCCAGCGTGGCGCTCGCCGTGTTCACCCTGTGGCCGAAGAAGCCAGCGGTAAGCTCGTTTCATGCGATCGTCGCAGCTGCGGCGGCCGAGTCACTCAAGACTCTCGATTTAAGCTTTTATGCTCCGTCCTCGCGAGTGCTCATCGAATGGTTGGATCAGAGCGGCGCACCCGCTCCAATGGAGTTGCCGCCGTCTCTTGGCGCGCTCCCTACTCTCGGCTGCCGGAAGCTTTCTTGGGAGGGCGTGCCGGCGTCCCTCGTGAGCTTCCGCGCCAGGTACGCAGAACCAGGCGATGCCGACGCCTCGCGCGAAACGGTGCTCTTTCTTTATACCGTCCTGCAATCGAGTTGCTCCGGTGGCGCTGCCGCGCGGGAACCCGTCGTCTTCGCCCGCGCCGCGCAAGCCGTGGCCACATGGCGTGATCAAAAGCACTTCTACATCCTTGTTGCCAACATTCCCGACGAGGCCCTCCGCTCGATTCTGCGCGGCCATGCCCCCATCATGGCCTCGCTTTAGGCGCGAACCATTGCTGCATGTAGCGTTGACGCATCTCCGTTCGCCCGTTCCTTTCCCCCCGCTATGAATAAGATCTCAAAGCTGCTCGCCTCCGTCGTGCTCATCGCCCTGTCCGCGTCGCTTCCTGCGCAGGCGGCGGTGGAAACCTATAAAATTGATCCTGTCCATTCTTCCATCGCCTTCAAGGTCCGGCATTTTTTCACCCCAGTCCCGGGCTCATTC
>Ga0214472_10004513_pt1 | contig 14706 bp, 11 predicted proteins | sample RVTome_6_FD_207662 | JGI IMG/M metagenome (GOLD analysis project Ga0214472, IMG submission 207662) | Soil microbial communities from uranium-contaminated site in the Upper Colorado River Basin, Wyoming, United States - RVT140D175 | ecosystem: Environmental > Terrestrial > Soil > Contaminated >...
CGGGGTGGATCGAGATTCGGCCACGGGGGAAGTGCTTGGGGAAACTGCATCCACGGCCGCATTTGATCTGGGCTTGCTCGGCGCGGACGGCGTCCGTAACTACGACACACGTCATCTGATCGGCGGCATCAATACGGTGCTTCTGCAGACACTCCATGGCGGACGAGGCGTGGAACTCGGCGAGGTGTCGTTGACCGACCGCGCGGGCAACAACACGACGATTGACTTTAGTAGCGCCCATACCCTTCAAGACGTGATCGACCTGATCAACCTGGAGGGCGGAACGAAACTCAAGGCGTCGATCAACGCCGCCGGGAATGGCGTCTTATTGGAGGATCATTCCAACGGCGAAGGCGGGATCACGATCGAAGACCTCACGGGCTCCACAGCGGCCGGATTGGGCATCTCGGGAACCTTCACCGATGCCACAACCGTGGCGGGCGCAAACTTGAACCGACAATACGTTTCGCGTCAAACGCTGCTATCAAGCCTGAACCAAGGACGAGGGGTGGCCGAGGGCTCATTCCTGGTCACGGATTCGACGGGCTCGGTCAAGACGTTTTCCATCGACGACGGGCAGAAAACCGTGGGCGATCTGATCGACAGCTTGAACGCCGTCGCCGGGGACACCCTCCAATTCCGCATCAACGACGGCGGCGACGGGATCGTGTTGGCGGACAGCGCCGGCGGATCGGATTCACTCAAGATCGAGGATATCGACGGCGGCAAGTCCGCTGCCGACCTGAGGCTCGCAGGAAGGGCCAAACGCGACGAAAATTTCATCGACGGCTCACACGAGATTCGGGTCGAGATCAATGCCGACGATACGCTCAACGACATCGCTACCAAGATCAATGAATCCGGCGGCGCGGTTTCCGCGTCTGTCGTGAACCACGGCAGCGCATTGAACCCGTTTAGCCTGACCCTGACTTCCAAGCTGACGGGTCGGGCGGGGGAGATGTCGATCGGGGGTGTGGGGGTTGATCTGGGATTGAGCACACTATCGCGAGCCCAGGACGCCGTCATCTCCATCGGCGATGACACGGCCGAGAATCCGCGACTGGTCACCAGCTCGACGAACACCATTGAGGGCGTCGTGCCGGGTGTGACGTTGAATTTACTCTCGGTGAGCGACGATCCAGTAACCGTGACCGTTTCGCAAGATATTGGAAAGGTCACTGACGCGATCAGTTCGTTCGTGGAGAGCTACAACACCGTACTTGATACGATCGACGATGGAACGAGCTTTGACCAGGACACGCTCGAACGCGGCCCCCTCTTGGGGGATTCGGCGGCCGATCGAATTCGACAGCGCCTGGTGCGCTTGCCCCTTCGGGAATTCGAAGGGGCCGATTCATCCCTATCGCGGCTCTTCTCCGTAGGGCTACGGCTTGGCTCGGGCAATCGGCTGACATTTAATGAAGATGAGTTCCTAGAGGCGTATCAGGAATCGCCTGAGGCGGTAGAAACGCTCTTTACGGCGGACGAAACGGGTGTAGCGGCAGTGTTCGGAGAAGCCTTGGAAGATCTCACTCGAGATTTCGATGGTGTCATCAGCCGAAAAAACGATTTACTCACCGATCAGCAGGATTTGCTCAACGGGCGGATCGATTCTCTGAATGTCCTGCTCGACGCGAAGCGAGCCCGACTGGAAGCGCAGTTCATTGCCTTGGAATCATCGCTGGCGTCGCTTCAAGGACAACAATCAGCGCTAAATGCTCTATCGCAATCCGGCTAATGCCCCTGTCTCCCAGTACTGGAACATCTAAGTTATCTTGCTCCTCCGAATGACCGATAGTATCGGCGCTATGGGCGAATTCTTTGACAACCCGTATCTTCGCGACGCGGTCTTGACCGCGTCACCGGAACAGCTTCAGCTCATGCTCTACGATGGGTGCCTGCGGTTCTCACTTCAAGCGCGCGACGCAATCGAGCAAAAAGACTACGAAAGGGCTTACGAGAAGCTGACCCGCGCCCAGCACATTGTTTTGGAGATGCAGAGCGGGCTCAATTACGAGGTGAATCGAGCGCTTTGTGAACGTGTGGCGTCCGTTTATTCCTTCCTCTACAACAAACTGGTGGATGCTTGCGTCAACCGCGATGTCAGCATGATCGACGACGCCGTTAAGGTACTTCGCATCGAGCGCGAGACCTGGCAGATTCTGGTCGACAAGGTGAGCAAGGCTGACTACCACGCGCAGGCGATCCCGACGCCAGATTGCACATCATCCGACGATTCGCGGCCCAGCCTCTCGATCGAATGTTGAGATGAGGGATGAACCCATGCTGGCGATCCCGGTTTTCGGCCCGATCGAACAACCAGACTCCGAAACACGTAAGCTACCCGAATGAATCTCTACGGAGCGCAAAGGATGTCAGCCCGTTACTTGCTGCCTATCGCGATCGTCTCGGCCCTACCGCTCGTCGCGCTGTCCAGCCCACCCACCGCCACCGACGCGCCGCAAGTGGGCACTGATTCCGTCGCCGAAGCCATTCGGTCGGCCACTCGGCTTCTGGACGAACTCGATACCGCTGAAGACGGCCATCATACCCAATCGCTCACAAAACAAATTGAAGACAACCTCGATGTCATACGCACGGCAGATGAGTCCAATCCCTGGCTCGCCTATCTGTATGGACGGATGCTCGCCAAGACCGGCCGACAGGGTGACGCAATTCGGCAGCTCCGCCGATTCACCACGACACGTGAGGGACGCAACGAATGGCACGCCTACCTTCTTCTCGGCGACCTCTTCGTGGGTGAGTTTCCGCGACTCGCCCAGGCGAACTACCAAAAGGCCCAGGTACTCAACGAGTATGAGGCCGACGTGTTTCTTGGGCTTTCCAAGTGCGCGCTGAAATTGGGGCATGCGAAGCAAGCGATTGCATTGGCGCGACAGGCGACCGAAGCGAACCCCACCCAATCGGCCAAGTATCGCATACAGCTCATACATGCTCTGCGGCACTCGGGTCAATGGGATGAGGCGGCACGCGAAGCGGAGACCGCCCTGGAGCAATCGAAGCGAGACGCGCAACAAGCGCCCGGAAAGCTTGCCCCCCTATTGATCATTGATACTGAATGCCAACTGCTGATCGATGTGTTCAGAGCGCGTATCCGTGAGGCTTCCATGAATCGCAAGCGGGAACTTCCCTTCGACGCGACGGGTTTTGCCAATGACCACCTGCGCTTGGCGCATTACATGCGAGAGCGTGCCGTCAACGCCCAATCCATTGCCGTGCATGAGATGGTGAAGACGCTGCAATCCGGCGTCAACGAAACGGCACCGGAAACACCGATCTTTCTGCTGGAGTCCTACGGGGTGATCCTGGCCGAAGCGGGGCGTCGTGCGGCGGCCATCGACGTTTTCGAGCAAATTCTATCTATAGATTCGACGAACAAGCCGGCCAACGATTGGCTCAATCGGCTGCGGTCCTCGACCGACACCGGCGCGCCGTAAAGGGTGATTGACAAGCCTTTTCCGAGCGGCGCCCGGTGCTCTGAGAACTGCCCTGCGGGTTTCGGCACGTGCTTGACAACCAAATCGAATAGTATGACACTGTGTGCATCCAAGATCTTGTTCGAAGGAGAAACCCGCATGGAGCATCGAGTCAAAAGCACGAGGAACGTTACCCTTGGGTTGATTGCTTTCCTTGTCACATTTTTTATTGCAGCGCCCGGGCATGCCGCGCCGAAGTCGAAACGCCCGTCGATCTACGATTCGCAAGCCGACGGAACTAAGCAGATTTCTGAAGCGCTCGCGGTAGCCAAGCGGAAACATAAGCACGTCTTGTTGCAATTTGGTGCGGATTGGTGCGTTTGGTGTCATCGATTGCACGGTTTGTTCGAAAGCAACAAAGATATTGCGCGGGAACTGAGAAACGAATATGAGTTGGTGCTTATCGATATTGACAAGGTCGATGGCAAAATGCGCAACACCGATGTTGTTGAGCGCTACGGCAGTCCCACCAAGCACGGCCTGCCTGTCCTCATGGTGCTCAATGCCGCCGGTTCACCGCTTACCACGCGTGAGACGGCGTCGTGGGAAGTGGGCGACGATTACGACGCGTCGAAGGTGCTCGCCTTCCTCAAGAAATGGAAGACCAAGCCGGTTTCAGCACACGAGTTGCTCTCGGCGGCGCTCGCCCAGGCAAAATCGGAGTCCAAAAATGTGTTTCTGTGGTTTGGCGCGCCTTGGTGTTCGTATTGTGGGCTCATGTCGGAGTTCCTCGACAACGCCGATGTCAAACAGAACTTCGGTTCCGCGTTTGTTCCCATCAAGATCGACATAGATCGTATGACGGGCGGGAAGGAATTGGCGGAGCAAAACGGTCGCCGAGACGACGATGGCTTGCCTTTCTTTGTGATACTCGACGGCGCCGGACAACCGCTGGCCCATTCGCGCGGTCCGAAGGGCAACGTTGGTTTTCCCGTCGAACCGTTCGAGATTGAGCATTTCATCAAAGTCATCGCGGACACAGCCAAGAACTTATCGCCAAAGCAATTGGGCGGTATCGAGATCGGCGTGCGAAAGCTCAAACCCGATCCCCAACCCACGGCGAGCCAATAGCACCGAAGGACTTGCCGGACTTTGGCGCGACCCACCTCACAACGCTGAGATCACCTGACGGCGTCCCGGGCCATCCCACGCATAGGTTCCCACGGTCACTCCGGCAACGCCTAACGCAACACACCCTACCGCGTGTCCGATAAGCCTAAGGCAAAAGTAAGGGATATCGTTTATGGGGCTGACGGTTATCGTCCGCCCCGCGCGGTGCGCGGAAAGGTGCGTTTGATGGAGACCGTCTCAGAAACAGGCATGCTGAATCCAGCGGGGCGATCGAAACTCAGCGAGATCGGATGGGGCGGAATCGGGGTGGTTGTGGCCGCACTGGTTTTGGGCGCGACGGTTTCGCTGGGTGGTTTTCGTTACGGCGATAGCGCGGTCCACGCGATGGACGGCGTGCTGATTCTCGATTGGCTGCGCGGGGGGCCTGGCGTTTGGCTTCAGCCGCTGGCGTTTGCTGACCAGCAGTACGGTCATTACCCTGCTCTGGGCATTGGCCAACACTATCCTCCGGCCTTTGCGGTCGTCGAGGCGGCATTTTTCGCGATCTTGGGCGTTTCGATCACCACGGCTCGGGTTTGCGTCGTATTCTTCGGTCTGATCGCGACGGCCGGTACATACGTCTTTGCGCGGCGGTGGATGGGTCGTTTACCGAGCACATTGGCCGCCGTCTCACTCGCCACCATGCCGGCGTTTGTGACGTGGGGTCGTCAGGTGATGCTGGAAGTTCCGACCCTGGCGGCGCTCATCTGGGCGGGCGTAGCGTTCAACGGCTACCTGGACCAACCGACGCGGCGGCGATTGTTGCTGGCGCACATGCTGGCCTCGATCGCCATTCTGTTCAAACAACCCGCCGTCTTCCTCAACGGAACATTCTTCTTCGTTGTGTGTGGCCTCGTTTTTCTGCGCCGCGCCAATCCGCGCCATGCTGTCGTGAGCGGGTTGGTTTCTATGGGTGTTACGCTGGCGGTTTTCTGGTCGCTTGACGATCTGGGCCGGCAGGTGGTTAGTGGGTACGCCAACCAAATCGATGGTGCTGGATGGAACGGCGTTTTCTTCTACGCGAAGCAAATGCCACGGATCGTCGGCGCAACCCTTCTCACTCTAGGTGTCGTCGGCTTGGCGCTTAGCTTTCGTCGATCGATGGCGCTTGGTTTGTTGCTGCTGGGGTGGTTTGGGGCGTGCTACGTCATGCTCAGCGTGGTTGACTGCAAGAATCCACGATTTCTTTGCCTCGGAATATTCCCGTTTTCCGTGTGGGGTGCGTTGGTCGCGGAGACCGCCCTAAGGCACATTCCGAAACCGAGGCCCAGGTATCTAGCCTTTGCGGCTGCCGCCCTGGCGCTTTCCCTACGCGGCATGACCCAACCGATCGATCTTGAGCCGGACTACGGCCAGACCGTGTCCACCCATCGGGACAAGATTCAAGGGCAAGCAATCCTATTTGGCGGGATTCGTGATGGAGACTTTGTGTTTGCGGTGCGTGAGCAGGTGCCGTGGCGGACTTCGGTCGTCGTTCGGGCGAGCAAACTCTTCTACACCTGCAACGCGGTCCCGGAAATCGATTTCGTTTCCAAGGCCTCCACCCCGCTCGACATTCAAGAGACAATTCGTCGATACGCGTTTCGCTATATCTTCGTGGAGCGAGCGAACCGTTCCGGTGTGCCGCAGGATCGGATGTTGCGCGAGTATCTCACGAGCACCCCCGATTACCGCCTGATCGACTCGGACGCCCTCACCATATCCGGCGGGCAATCCTCTCGCCAAAGGATCCTTGACGTCTATGAAGCTGTCAACGATTGGACACCCACGGAAAGCCGTGTTGACATCTATATTCCCCGATCAAGACGAACAATCCTGATGGATCTCAGCGCCCACCGTCGAACCGCTCAGCCCAAGACAATTCGAAAAATCGCCCAGCTCACTCCTTCTCAGGAAGTGTCGTTGCCCTAGCTACGAGGGCGTGCCGACCATCAATATGGACTGCCCCAGGGGAGGCGGAACGAGACGCTCCAGCGCGTCGAGACAGGGGGCCAGCCTGTTGAGGTTGTGGGCCGGTCCTGCGGGGATTTCTCTACGCTTCAGGATCCGGCTGTTGAACCACCACCCGAAATATCCCAGTGCATTGATGTACGACGAGTGAATCACACGCAGGTTCGCCGACTCGAACGCATTTCTCAAAGATCGGCGGTTGTAGCGTCGGCGATGACCGACGGCACGATCCAATTCGCCGTACGCGCTCATGTGCGCGGACGCCACGATAATGACCCGGCCATTCGACCGACAGAGCCGGCGCATACTCGAAAGCGATTCGACATCATTTTCCAAGCTGTCCAGCAGCCTCATGCAAACCACACTGTCGAATGATTCGGCCGGAATCTGTTCGTTGGGACAGTCCGCGAGCGTCCCGCACACGAATTCCACGTTGGTATGATCACGGAAGCGTCGGTTGGCCACCTCCAGGCTGGGGTCGAACGGATCGAGGCCGATGACACGCTTTCGATCGAGCAAGAATTGGATGAAATTCCCGTTTCCACAGCCGACATCACACACACGATCGCCCAAGAATGGGCGAACCCGGCTGAAAGTCCAGTGATTGTATTCGTATAAGTCTGCCAGCAGGCAGAGCGAATCGTGGACATTGTCCTCGACTCGAAGTTCCGCCGGAGTCGACTTGTTTGTGAGCGTGGAGGCTGTCATGGCTGTTCTTATCGGCACCAAGGGGAATCGACTGAAACGCGCCGGCCCAGTCATCTCGGAAGGACCTTCCTGCCCTCCGGTCAAACGACCGATAAAGCGACGGCAGGCTCCATCCGATACTACCGTCATATCTCGCTCCGTGGACCGGGCGGCGGAGTGATGACATCGTAGACGACGCCTTTGCATCGAAGAACGACGCTGCGCCCACGCGTAGTCAAACAGTTGTCCCGATACCAAGAAAGACGGATACCGCATGACATACCAGAGAGGTCACGGTCTTACTGACAGCGAGCGCCCGCTGGAATCGGTATTTCGTTTTTGGGGATTCGAGCCGACGGCGTACGAGGAACTCGTGGGAGTGGGACGCGCAATAAATGGTGCGAACCTTCCTACGGCCATTCCGGTATTTGGTAGGGTGGTCTTCAATAAACGATTATCCGAACGGTTACGCAGTGCCGTCGATGGTGCACTCGACGAATGGCGCTCTTGGTTATTGATCGATCCAAACCATGTTCCGATCGGGAAGGCACTGGCGTGGTTGCAAACGGAGGACGGGCGGCGCTATCCAATCATCACGCGCTCCGAAAACACTGGTTATGACTTCCTGTTCGATCTCGATCGAACCATTCGATTTCTTCAGAACGAGCAGCACCTGACGCACACACCGCCACTCTATGTACGGCTGGGGATCAATCCGCATCGCCTGCCGCGCCGGCTTAGAGACTTCGCGTTCCACGGCATGCACACAATCCGCCAAATGCGGGGCTCTAAGGGCACCATCGGGCAGGGTGTGGCCGGTGTTGATGTATGGCGATTGATCGTCAGCCATTTAGTGGAAGATTGCAGCGTGATTCGCCCCATGCCGTTTTGGCCGAACGGTAAGTCCTACGCCTGCTGCCTGAGTCACGACCTCGACACCAAGGAATGCTTTCTCCAGCCTCGCTTGTTGAATATGTTTCGATCCATCGACGAGGACGGTGGAGCCCGCGCCGGATGGATGGTGGTGACGGATAACTTGGGTGCCGGGCGACCGGCGCTCGACGATCTGCATGCGGCCGGACACGAGATCGGCTTCCACGGAACGACGCATGATCACCGCCTGGCGTTTCTATCTCCGGTCGAGACGGCCAAGCGTGTGGCGGAAGTTCAACAACTGATTGAGGCGTACGGTACGAGCGGTATGCGATCACCGGCCTACCTACGGTCGCCCTTGTTGTTTCGTTCGATCGACGGCATCCTGCAATACGACATGAGCATGCACGACTCCATCGAGGGCGTGTGTCGGCCCTCGCCGACCAACGAGGGTTGTGGGTCGTGTCATCCGTTCTTCCTCTGCGGGACGAACGTACTTGAGCTCCCAACTACCGTGCCGGAAGATTGGCAGTTTGACCTCAGGGGCATCACGGACGTTGCGTCCATTCTTTCGACCCAGCTTGATCGTGTAGCGCGCATCAAGCGACGCGGCGGAGTCGCCAGCGTTTTGACGCACGCCGAACCTCCACCGACCACGAAACCCTTCATGGTCGAAGCCTACCGCCAACTCGTCTCCCACCTTGCGGCAGATTCTTCGGTATGGTTGACCACACCCAGCGCCATCAATCAATGGTGGCGGCAGCGCTGGGAGGCCATTGATCGGCTCTGGTCGGCTCCCTCGCGAATGTCTCAACCCACCAGCACGGTGCGCGGGAAGGCGCGCCTGATGGAAACCGCGTCACACGCAGTCGCCATAGGGCCGGGCCGATACCGCCGATCATACCGACTACGGAGGCCCGCTTGACTCACCCGGTAGACCAACTGAGCGACGACCAACTGCACGACTTGTTCATGCACGTGGACACCGCCGGATTCCCGGCCGACCTGGAAGAACTTTGGTCGATCGAGCGCCTGCGGTACCGTGAAACACTCCGGCGAATACCGCCGGCATCGGGTGCGTCGGCCTCGCTGCTTGATCTGGGCAGTTCACGACCGTGGCTGCCGTTCTATCAAGAACTCTTGGGCTACCAGCACATCGTGTTGAACACAACATACCCGGAATCGGGTTTTGTGACCGAGAATCTTGCGCTCACAGGCGGGCCATCAGCCGATGTAAGCGTTTCGGTTTTCGACATTGAGCGTAACGAGTTTCCGCACTCCGACGAATCGTTCGATACGGTCTTGTGCTTGGAAGTGCTCGAACATCTGGCGGTCGATCCGATGGCCATGATGGCCGAAGTGAACCGCGTGCTCAGATCGGGCGGGACATTTGTGCTCACGACGCCCAATGCGGTACGCTACAGCAACGTCGTGAACATGTGCCTGGGTGAACACCCTCAGGGTTGGTCGCCGTATAACGGGCGCGATACGAACCGCCACAATCGTGAGTACACACCGGCGGAAATTGACCGCTTGTTTCGTGCCGCAGGACTGACACCCACGAACATCACCTCGTTTGGGTCCAAGACGCGCGGACTTCGTCGCGATTTGTTCAAACAAGCCGTGGCGTTGACTCTGTCACCTTTACTGCGTTGCCCACCATCCTGGCGACGCGACGTCATCATCGCCGTCGGTCATAAGACTTCCACGTGCGTCGATCGCCGCCCGAATTGGCTTTACTTCGATGCGGCGGAATTCAAGAACCAGCAAGACACGCCAACGGTGCAACAAGGCTATTCGTAGCGCAACGCTTGAACGGGATCGAGGCGCGAGGCGCGGATCGCCGGGTAAATACCGCTGACAATGCCCACCACACCGGCCATGACCAGCGAAAGCACCACGATGATGGGCGGCGTGAAGGTCTTGAACACCTGCGTGAACTCGCCAAGAAAATTGGCCATCGCCCAACCCACCACGACACCCAGTCCCCCGCCGAATACGCTGATCACGCTGGCCTCAATGAGGAACTGCTTGAGGATGTCGAACCGGCGGGCGCCCACGGCGATGCGCACGCCGATTTCGCGCGTCCGCTCGGTAACCGATACGAGCATGATGTTCATAATCCCAATCGCCCCGACAATGATGGAGATGCCCGCGATGCTGTAGAGTACGACGGCGAAGATCTTGGCCACCTGCTGCAGTTGTTGTTTGAACTGATCCTGGGTGAACACCGTGAAATCATCTTCCTCTCCGGCGCCGATGCGGTGGGTTTTGCGCAGTGTACGTTTGATTCCATCGATACAAGCCTGGATCCGTTCCGCGCTGACGCTTTGCACAACGAACATGGTCAAGTACCGTTTGCCGAATATGCGGCCCATGGCGGTCGATAACGGAATGATGACCTGGCTGTCCACTTCGCTGAATCCCATCGCCCCCTTTTCTTCCATGATGCCGATGACAATGAAGCTTTTCCCATTGATTTTCACGCTCTTACCCAATGGTGATCGCCCACCGAATAGGTCTTGTGCCACGCCATGCCCCACCACGGCTACCATACCCCTACCTCGCACATCCTCTCGAGTGAGAAACCGCCCGCGCTCCACTTTGTAGTCGTTGATGCTTGCGTAGCTTTCCGTTGTCCCGAGGATGGCCCCGATGACGTTTTTCTCGAAGTACTTGGTCTGTCCACCACCGCTGTACTGCGGTGCGACCGCGCGCACCAGGTCGCGGTTTTCATCGAGGATTCGCTCTGCGTCTTCGGGGAGAAGCGAGGAAACCTGCGTTTGCCGGTGGCTCCGCCGTTCGGATCCGTTGAATACGAGAACTTGATCGGCGCCGAGACTCTCGAAGCGCTCAAGAATGTCGTGCTGAGCGCCTTCCAAAATGGAGACGGCCGCCACGACGGCCCCGACGCCGATGATGACGCCCAACGTCGCAAGCATGGAGCGCAGCAGGTTTTGATACAGACCGCGTAACGCCGTTATTAAGAGTCGAATATGAAACATAGTCGGTGTCTGGGAGTTTTTGTTCCGGGCCCTTCAAAGCCCATTTGCTCAAATGTTTCCTCGGACGCGCCAGCAAGATGGCGGAACTACATTGTTGAGCGGCGCTAGGCGCCGGATGCTAATTTTCTCGGTACCTCTTGGGTTGCACGCAGGATGGCCGCTTGATCGTTGGATAACACTTCCCGCCGATGCGCATCGTCGATCGCAAAATCCTCAACCACACGTCCGTCGCTCATATTGATCATCCGATCCGCCTGAACGGCCACATCCGATTCATGCGTCACCAGAATAATCGTCAGGCCGGTCGCGCGCAGCTCATGGAACGTGGCCATAATCTGAGCGCTGGTCTTGGTGTCGAGATTCCCGGTGGGTTCGTCGGCGAGCAGGAGGCCGGGGTTGTTCACGATGGCGCGCGCTATGGCGACCCGTTGACACTCACCACCCGACATCTCACTCGGTCGGTGCGACGCCCGCTGACCAAGTCCCACCCGCTCCAGCGCCCTTCGCGCCGTATTCTTCGAAAACACCTGACGAGTATACATCAAAGGAACACAGACGTTATCCAGGGCTGTGGTCCGGTTGATCAGATTGAACGTCTGAAAAACAAATCCGATACGATCATTGCGAATCCGGGCGAGCTGTTTTTCGTTCAAGCCGCTGACCCGCTCGCCTTGAAACTCGAGTGTCCCGGAAGTCGGCTGATCCAAACACCCCAGAATGTGCATCAGCGTGCTCTTTCCGCTCCCTGAGGCGCCGGTGATGCTCACGAACTCGCCCGCCTCGAACGAAAGATCCACGCCATCGAGCGCATACACAACCGAATCACCCATTCGATATTCTTTGCGTAGTTGGGATGCTCGAATCATTGGCTTCGTACTGCCGTAGTGATGTCAGGCTGATCAAAAAACGGTTGGCGCGGCCGGCTCATCACTGACTTCGACGCGCTACTTGTCTTTATCACGGTTGGTCTTAGCCGGCAGCTTCGTATAAACAACCATGCCCGCTTCGAGTCCGCTACGCACCTCGGAATAATTCCCGTTATCAAGCCCCAACGCGCACGACACAAATTCCGTCCCGTGTTCTTCGGTGGCGCTGGGCTTGGGCACGTAAACGCCATACGCGCCACCGGGGCCCTCGTGGATCGCTTCGTTGGGGCAAAGCACGATGTTTTCCGCAAACTCCGACGTAAAGCGAACGTCGGCACGCATGCCGGGGAGCAATCGATGACGGTTCTCGCTGATGATGGCCACATCCACGAGATAGGTCGTGACACCATTCTGGTATCTGGGCTCCGGGTAGACGCGCTTGATTATGCCGGCGAACTCTTCCTCTCGAAATGCCTCAACCTTGACGACGGGAAGACCCTGCAGCGACTCAGCGGCCGCCCTGAGATCAGCAGGCAGGTGCACATCGGCGTCGTGACCGGGCTGTGCCCACTCGGGCGCAATGGCCAGTACGCGCCCGATGTCGGCTTCGTCGACTTCAGCCCGAACCAGCAAGGTGTCCATGTCCAACACCACGGCCAATTCCGTGCCGCCGGTAATCGTCGTCTTGCCTCCTTGGATCACTTCGCCGATCTGTACGTAGATTTGCGCGACGATACCAGCCGTTGGCGCTACGATGTCGGTTTCGGCAAGGCGTTTTTCTGCGTCGCCAAAATTATTCACAAAGGTTTCATAAGTCGCTTCCGCTTGTTTGAGGTTTTGCTCAAACCGGGGAATAGCAAGCTTGACCTTTTCCAAGTTGGCTTTGGCGCTGTCGTATTTCGCCAATTGGTCTCTGTACGAGCTGATGCGCTGCAGACGCTCCTCGTTTTGGAACACCTCCGGCTGCTCCCTGACATGGTCCGCTCGATACTTGAAATACTCGAGGTTCGCTTCAATCTGTGCCACACTTGCGACGGCCTGCGCGAGATCGGCGGTCTTGGCTTGCTGCAACGTGATGCGGGCTTCTTCCAGTCGAGCCGCAGCCCCGGCGAGGTCCAGCTTGGCCCGATTCACGTTGCGCTCCTCGTCATCGGGCTGGAGTCGAACCAATAAATCTCCCGCGCGGACCGGGTCGCCGGGCTGTTTGGCAATTTCAATCACTTCTCCACTGGCCTCGGCCTTGATCACCACCCGCAGCGCGGAAAGAACCTCGCCCGTCGCGTTGATGGGAACCATTAAGTCACCACGGATGATCTTTTCCGTCTTGCCCTGCCGGCCGGCCAGATTCACGCGCAGCTTGGCCGTGGCCGCAATGTACCCGACCACGACAACCACCAGCACCAGAAAAGCAATAAGTGCGTTCTTCATTGCATGCTCATCTCAAGCCCACACCCGCGTGATCCGCCTGTGTGGCTCCCAACCTTACGCCATGACCATCGACGGCTCACAAGCCATATCAAAGCAGTCGGCCACCGCTTGGTTGGTGATGCGACCGTTTTCGATGTTGATACCCTCCGCCAGACCGGGGTCTGCGCGGCAAGCGGCCTGGTACCCCTGATCGGCCAGCTTGATTGCGTAGGGCAAAGTGGCGTTGGTCAACGCGAAAGTTGACGTTCGCCCAACGGCACCGGGCATGTTGGCCACGCCATAGTGAACGATCTGATCGACTATGTAGGTCGGTTCGTCGTGGGTCGTGGGACGGATCGTTTCGCAACATCCGCCTTGGTCGACGCCGACATCCACGATCACCGCTCCGGGCTGCATGATGGACAACATCTCTTTTGTGAGCAGTAAGGGGCATCGGGCACCGGGAATCAGCACGGCGCCAATAACCAAGTCGGCAATGGATAGATACTTTCTCAGCATCAAACGGTTGCTAAAGACCGTATGCACGTTGGCGGGCATGACGTCGTCAAGGTATCGAAGACGATCGATGTTGACATCCATAATGGTCACATTCGCACCCAGACCGGCTGCCACTTTAGCGGCGTTGGTGCCGACCACACCGCCGCCGACGATGAGCACCTCGGCCGGTTCCACACCGGGCACGCCACCCAGCAGAATACCCCGCCCCATCATGGGTCGTTCTAAGTATTTGGCGCCTTCCTGAATGCTCATCTTGCCGGCCACTTCGCTCATGGGCGTGAGCAGCGGCAGTCTGCCACGGCCATCGGAAATGGTCTCGTATGCGATGGCGACGGATTTGGTGGCGAGGACGCCTTCGGTCAATTCGCGATCGGCCGCGAAATGAAAATAAGTAAACATCACCTGCCCCTCGCGCATCATGGCGCGCTCGCCGGCGAGCGGTTCCTTCACTTTGACAATCATCTCCGACTCGGCGAATATGCGCTTGGCGGTCTCGACGACCTTAGCGCCCACTTGGGCGTAATCATCATTCGTGAAGCCCGAACCGAGCCCGCCATCGCACTCTACCAAAACGGAATGGCCTCGACGAACCAACTCATCCACCCCCATGGGTGTCATACTGACGCGGTACTCGTGTGTTTTCGCTTCCTTAGGGATACCCACAATCATTTTCAATCACTCCGCTCCGGACATGCCCGGGTTATACTACCGGGTTCGGACATTTGCGTGCTGGTCGTCCGTAGTGCGTCATCACCGGTTTCTTCGGCTACTACAAAAGGACCACTGCACAAG
>Ga0214472_10004514_pt1 | contig 14704 bp, 11 predicted proteins | sample RVTome_6_FD_207662 | JGI IMG/M metagenome (GOLD analysis project Ga0214472, IMG submission 207662) | Soil microbial communities from uranium-contaminated site in the Upper Colorado River Basin, Wyoming, United States - RVT140D175 | ecosystem: Environmental > Terrestrial > Soil > Contaminated >...
CCGAGGGCACCGGCTCCAGGACTGCGGTCGCCGCGCCGTACCAGGTGATGAGGACGGGCTCGCGGCGGGCTGCTGCCATGAGGTCGCGCAGGTTGCGCCACAGCAGGGTTGCCGATTCCCTCCTGCAGGCCTCCCAGGATCGGGCGGGGCGCAGGATGGCGACCGGATGGCCGTGGCGCAGGACCACGAACGTGTCCCCACGCGAGACCCGTGACAGGCACTCGCCAGCCTGTCGCCGAAGCAAGCCGGTTGAGATCGTCAGTTCCATGCCTCGGACCCTACATCGACACGGGCTGAGAATCAAGGCTGTTAAGTGTATGATTCAGTGTATTCTGCCGGGGCGGACCCGTCCGCCGCGTCGAAACCTCGCTCACGATTGGGGACCTAGAATTGGTACACCCGTCACGGGCGGTCGCCATGCATTCGAAGAACCGAATACGAATCAGCAGCGTGCGACCTTCGCCTTGGGGTCGCCGCTCACGGGTCACGGATGTGTCGTCATGACTGATCTGCTCGGGCTTGATCGCCCGGCATTCCTGAGGCCGGCCGACCAACGGGAGCGAGACGCCGCCAGCAACGCCCAACGACGCTTGGAGGCCACCCTCCATGCACGCTGGCTCGCTCTGGCTGTCGCCTCAGGCGATGACTGGTGGGATCAGTTGGTGCCGCCTCGGGTCCGGCGGTCCTCGGAGCGGTTCGCGAACAAGGATGGCGGGAGCCTGGAGCCCGAGAGTCTCGTTCGACGCCTGTCCTTCGTGGACTTCGCCGAGCTCTTCCGGTCGACGTTTCCCGCCGAGTTCAGCGACATCTTCGGACAGTCACCGGAGCGTGTCGCCTGGGAATTACACACCCTTGATGCTGCCCGGGACGCCGGAGCCCACCCGGGCAAGCCGTACCTCGCGGCTGAGGCGCAGTTGGCATCCGCCGTCGCCCACGAGTGCTGCCGGGCGATTCCGGCGATGTGGCACGACCCACCAGATCTCGCTCTCTGGTTCCGCGGGCTTGCTTTCGGGGAAAACGAGGGCTTCAGGGCACCGATGTACGACTGTGCGTCCGAAGAGGCATTGCTCGATGGCGCGGACTGGGGCGACATCCATCGTTTGGTTGGGGCGTTCCGCGGCTCCCAGATGGGTGGGGACATGGGCTTCACTGTTGCGGTGGACTCGATGCTCGCCGGCAAGGGGCTCGACTTGTTCATGCGGGCCGGCGAGCTGACGCTTGGCACGGGCCTCCCTGCCATGAGTGGCCTATTTCACGAGCACGACCTCGGAGTGCGCGGTAAGAGCGAAGTCGTCCTGTTTGAGCTGAAGAACTATCCGCGAAGCCGCGTGAACAAGAACGAGCTGATGCTCTTTCACCAAAAGACACTCGACTTCTACCTCGCCCTCGTGCAATTGGGCAGCGCCGCCCGCATGATCCGGACGTTTGTGACCACGGATCGCAGGATCACTGACTCGCTCCGCGGGTTCTGTCTCCAGTGGGGGATCGTCCTCGTCGAGCCCGCCTTGCGCCCCATTCCAGCGCTGCTAGCGGTGATGAGGGACCTGGACGGCACGTCCCACGTGTCGGGCATCGCCGAGTTCGAGTCGCATCTCAATCGGGCGGAACGGCTCGGCCGATGCGTGCGCCCGCTGGACCGGATCCTCGTGCCAAGCACCCTGTCGCGCTGGCGGTTGCTCCTAGATGCGGCAAGTCTCCCGCAAGGGCAGGAACTTGCACGGCTGGTCGACGATCATCGACGGCTGGACGCGTTCGTCCGATCGTTGGCAAGCGCCTTGTGATGACTGCTGTCTCAGCCAGCCCACGCCGCGTTCACGATCTCGAACTCTTCCTAGAGGCTCTGGTCTGCCTCGAAGGAGGCAAGACGCACGAGGACGAGATCGTGACGAGACTTCGTAGAAAGGCACGGGAGTTGAACCTCCGGAGTGCCGGCATGGGCATCTTTTCGGTCGACGACGAGGCCAAGTCCCTCGCCATCGGGACGGTCCGTGAAGTCATGAGGGAGCTGCGTGGGTTTGGCTTGATCGCCCCACAGGCCGGAGGGCACAGTCTCACGCCTGACGGACGAGAGCTCGCCAGACTCTTTGCGCAGCGGCGGTCGAGTCGGCCCGGCCTGAACCGGCTCGCTGAACTTCATCTGCGGCGGTTCCCGAACCTGCGACGACTCCTCGACGCGCTCGGAGCCGCGCCGAGCGGTGCCTTCTTCATACCGCGACCGTCGCCCCGCGACTTCGATCTGACCGTTGGCGAGAGGAACCTCGAGGCGTACGCACCCTATGTCGAGGCCAGCAGCGAATACGCCGCTTCGGAGTTGCGAAGCTGGGGAGTGCGTGGTGTCCGCCGGACTTCGATCCAGGCTGCGGTGGGCAGGGAGGCACGCGACAAGGACGCCCTCTACCAGCGGCGCGGGACAACCTGGACGCATCGAATCATGATCGACACAATCCGCGATGCCCTCACACGAACAGCGTTGTCGCGGCTAGTTCCAGGGCTCGGTGTCGTTGACTTCGAGATCTTCTGCTCACGAGGGTCAAGCCTCGGTCTACTCAACTACACGGATCACCTCGAGGGCGCGCTCGGGCGCGTCGTGTACGCAACTGCGTGGCGCCACAACACCGTTCCCACCTGGATCAAGAAAGGCGACCTCGAATTGCTCCGCAGTGGAAGCTCCGAAACCGACGGATACTGCGTCCACTCGCCAAGCTGGAAGAGCATCCGGACACGACTCGAGCGAGAGGTCTACGCCTCGTACGAGCAGTTGCGGAAGCACAAGCGCTCGCTTGCTCCGCCCGTCGCGGATGTCCGAGATGCCGTGTGCTTCCGCCTAAGACTCTCGGATCACGACTTCAACAGGCTGCTCGCGAGGCTCTATCACGAGACGATGCAGGCGAACCGCGGGCTCGGGATCTCCCTGGAGGCCGACGAGATACGCGAGACCCGGGGGCAACAGACAACCAAGCGAAACCCGCTGTATTTGAGCAACGCCGCACCCCGAACTGTGATTCGGGTCTATCGGAGGGACTGATGGATAAGTTCACGCGTCGAGTCACGGCTCCGGCGGTCAATCCCTATGCTCCATACGACCTCCGGGAAAACCCATTCCCTGCCACTCCGGCAGCCGAGTATGGCTCACCTGACGATCGCAACAACGGGCGGATCTACGATCCCGACATCAGGCCCGAGAAGGTCGCCCAGTTCCGTGACCGCTTCCTACGGATCCCCTTTGGTCAGCCCCACATCCTGATGGGCTATCTAATGTCCCTTGGCGCTGTCGAGAGCACGAGGGGAATGGGCAAGACAGCACTGTTGCTCCACTTTGCCTCTGAACTCAACGCGACCTTCGGCCCACCGCTCACGCACGAGGACCAGCGGGTCGTGGCGGTCTACGTCTCTCCGAGTCAAGGAACGAAGCGGCTCGACCAGCTGAGCTGGCTGAGCACCCGGGCGTTCCTCGAGCAAGCTGGCCGGGATGTCTGGATTTCACTACTGCTGGAGGCCAGCGAGCGCAAGTACCTGACCCTACCGGTGGACGTCGATCCCGACGAAGTAGCGGACCTCGGTGTTCTCGAGGCCAAGGGAGCTGATCGACAAGATCTCGCCAAGGGCGCTCATTCCTATCTGGTAGCGAGCGGCGTTGCAGTTGAACTTGCGGACGCTCTTGTCTCGGGCTGGGGCGACCCGATGGGTGTTCTAGGGTCCCTGCAAGCGATTTCGGAGCGACGTCGGCTCGCCCTGGCGACGACCTTCTTCTTCGACAGCATTCCGAGCCTTCTGCGAGCCGGCGGATTCACCGGGATGTTCTGGTTCGTTGACGAGCTTGAGAACGTCGTCAACAGTCAGAACTCGAGCGACCGCATCGCATGGGCAAAGGAACTGCGCACTCAGCTTGTAGATGCAAACACAGCGGCCCGGCAGTACGGCTTTGTCTTCCCCGTCTTCGTGACACACACGGGTGTTAATAGCATTCTCTCGCAAGCCTGGACGCGGAGCGGTCTCGACCAATTTGCTCCGATGTACAAGGAGACGGAGACCTTCACAGTCGAACTGAACGAACTGAACGCGGACGACAGCAAGCGTCTTCTCCAGGTGTACCTCGACCATTTCCGGACAGACACCTCGCTCGCTGGACAGCTCGATCCCTTTGCATCCGACGCGGTGCCGCGCCTCGCGCGCATCTGCAACTACCACCCACGAGAGCTGCTGCGCCAGGCGCATCTGATACTCCGCCGGGCGGCTGCGGACGGAGTTGAGCGAATCGATTCGAAGTTCGTTGCTGGCCAGGCGGGGCTAGACGAGCCAAAGGCGGCCAAGCCACGCAAGGGGTCGAAGGCGAAGGCGATCCTCGGGATCGAATGAGGCAGCCGTCCGACAGCCGAGCCTTGCCGTGTGACCGGATCCGTTGGCGTGCGGGTTCGGCGCGTGCCATCCTGACGCCATGCCACGGCAGACCGCCAAGGTCCGATCCACCAGCAAGCTAGTCGCGACGAAGCCCGCCTGTGCCCCACTGCACGCCATGTACCAGGCGGCCGTCGACGCCCACCCGCGAACGTGGAACGAGATCGACGACGACTTCGTGCGGGCAATGGAAGGCTTCGACGCGAACGTCGCCTCGGGCGTGGCCGACATCGGCGATCTTCAGAACGGCAAGGGCGACTTCTTCAACGACCTGCTGGCGCTGCTCCTGGAGAACTGCGCTGAGGTGACCCTGTACTCGCGAGGTGGTGTCCCCGGCTTCGTTTTCGCCAACCACAACCTCGATTTGACCTATCCGAACACCGGTGTCGTGCGGTTTACGTTGGAGGCCAAGGCGGTGGGCACGCCACGCCACCCGCTCTCGCCCCGACAAAAGCCGATCGGAAGGCCTGGCTCGGCCGACCTCGCGAAGAGGGTCAAAGAGGTTGCCTTCAAGTCGATCGATCTCAAAGCCGAGTACGGCCGGATCATGGCCATGCGCGGCCAATCTCCGGCCACGGCGCCGGGTGGAAACCTGACCACCTGGCTCCGGTCCGTCCCCCCGAGCGGCTACCTGTTCATTGCCGCACGGGTCGTGAGCAAGACCGACTTCGAGGCCGTCGTGAACTTCGCCCACACAGCAGCCCAGGTTCAGGATGGCGTAGGGGTCTTCTGCTTTACTCCTGACTCGGCGGACCGGCCCACGACATACCGGAAGGTGGCCGTGCCTGTCGATCTGAGCATCGATCGGGTGCTGTACCGAGCCTGTCAGGATCTCGTCGCCCTGAAGGCCGAGGCGCCAATGCCGATCCCGATGGAGGCGGTCGGCCCGGCCATAGCTGCCGAGGCCGGGGCGGCAGCGGCCGAGGAGACGTCACAGTGACAGACAGCTGTCGCGACGGCTGAGCAGAATGCCTACATGACGCCAGCCACCGCAGAGACCCTCCACGAGATCAAGGCGCGGGGCGCCTTCTACACCCCTGACGGCCTAACGCGTTTTCTGGCCATGTGGGCCGTACGGTCAGGCGATGACCGCGTGCTCGAGCCCTCCTGCGGGGATGGGGCATTCGTGGCAGCTCTCGTCGAGCGTTTCCGGGAGCTCGACTGTCCGCTGCCAGCAAGCGGGCTCATTGGGGTGGAGCGCGATCAGGCTGAAGCGGACAAGGCCCGCTCGCTCGCACTGGGGGCCGACATCCGTACGCTCGATTTCTTCGACCTCGAGCCATCCGCGGAACCGCCGGTCGATGCCGCGATCGGGAATCCTCCGTACATCCGGTACCACGGCTTTACCGGGACCGATCGAGATAAGGCACTGCAACGGGCGCGGGCCCAAGGCGTGGAGCTCACTCGTCTCGCGTCGTCGTGGGCTCACTTCGTCGTTCATGCCTCCGCGTTCCTGAAGCCCGCGGGTCGGCTTGCGCTCGTCCTCCCGGCCGAGCTGCTCCACACGGACTACGGTCAGCCCGTGCGCGACTTTCTCCTGCGGCGGTTTCCGTCAGTAGTGGTTATCGCGTTCGATCGGATGCTGTTCGCGGACGCGCAGGTTGACGCAGTCCTCCTTCTCGCGTCGCACGATGGCGAGGCCGGCCTCCATGTGGTGCGAGTGCAAGACGAGAGCTCACTGGTTGACCTCGACCTCACCCGCGTCGGGCGCGGAAATGGTCACCTCGCCCCACGATGGAGCGCCGCGGTTGACGTCGATGCTGGCGACGCCTATCGGGAGGCACTTCATCGATATGGCACACAACTCCTAGGCGAGATCGCCTCGGTCGACATCGGCTTTGTGACAGGCGCCAATGACTTCTTTGTGCTCAGTGCTGAGGAAGCTCGCGCTCGTGGCTTGGCGTCCAGCGTTCTGACGCCGGCCGTCCGACGACCGCGAGATGTCCCGGGTCTCAGCGTGGGATCCGACGAGCTCAGTTGGCTCCTGGATCTGGCGGGCCACGAAGACCTAGGGCAGAACGTGCGCGACTATCTGGCGGAAGGTGAGTCGCGAGGAGTCTCCGAGCGCTACAAGTGCCGTGTCCGCAAGCGTTGGTATGCGGTCCCGCTGCCGCGTCAGCGACCCGATGCATTCATCCCCTACATGGCTCACCTGGGGCCGCGCCTGATCGTCAACGATCTCGGCGCACGGAGCACCAATCTGCTCCACGGGGTCTCATTTCGCGCTGATGCTCCCCCGACCCGGGCGGTCGCCGTGGCGATGTGCAGCTCCTTGACCCTGCTGAGTGCCGAGATCGAAGGCCGCGCTTACGGTGGGGGTGTCCTGAAGGTGGAGACGCGCGAGGCAGAGCGCCTGGTCGTCCCAACGTTTGAGTCTGCGACGGCGGCGGTGCTCTTGAGGATGTTCGACGACGTTGATGCCCGCATCCGACTCGGTGATGCGAAAGCGGCCGCCGAGGCTGTGGATCGTGCGCTCGATCTCGACCACGAATGGCTCTGGCGCGCCTGCGGCGTCTTCCGCCAACGACGCCTGGGTCGGCGGCGCGCATCGTCGGAGCAGAACCAGAAGCGGAACTCCTAGGTTGCCGGATGCCGACTAGCCTTCCTCTGGCAGTCCCAACACAGGACCTGACCGCCGAAGCGATCTGCGTGCTCACGCGAATATGCCTCGACCTTCTCCGACACGGGCCGACCACAGGTTTCGCATGCAAGTGGGATGGGCGAGCTCGATCGCTGGTGACTCGAAGCGCTCTCGACAGCGGTCGGCGGGGTGACGGTCGGCGCTGCTGACAGCCCGAACTTCCCGGCCCAATCGACATTCGCAGGCATGTGCATCGCGACAAGCTCGCGGGCAATGCGCTCGATCGTCTCGGCGCCTACGAGCTTGGAAACCATGCCGACCACATTCCGATCGTCAAAACGGCGCTCGATCGTTCTGACGAGCTGCTCGACCTTGATCACTGTGTCGAGGCCGTCCACCCGGGCGGCCGCGGCCTTGGTCTTGGGCCGATCGATGCGCGCGTCGTTCGAGACGAGGACCACCGGGAGGAGGGTCGGCTTGAGCCTCACGAGGCGCCTTGGCAGGGTGATCGGACCCTTGTCGAACACATCTCCAAGGACGGCGACATGGCGCCGGTTCTGCTCGACCGGCGAGGCCATGCCATGTGCACGTCCCCAGCCATATCGGAACCACTCGCCGTACTCATTGATCTTCACGCCCTCCGAGAAGGCCTTGGTCTCGCAAACCCAGACGTCGAGGACGCGGTTGATCAGGAGGTGGTCGATCTGGGCGACGCGCCCGCCGAACTCGATCCTGAGGTCGTGTATGACCATGTAGCTGTCGCGATCCCGGTATTGGAAGTCAATCTCGTAGGCGGCGTCGCGCTCGCCCTTCGCGCCCGCGCGCATCGTCCGAATCTCCTGGTCAATCAGCTTGCGGGTCGTCGCCTCGACGTCGGGTCGGCCGAGTAGCGCCCCAAGGGCATCGATCTGCGGCTGCTTGTCATCGGCGACCTTGATGAGCATCGACACCCCCGATCTACCTGGCTGCCGATGTCAGTCTATGGACTCACGGGCCGCCACGGGCCCCATCGCCTGGTCGATGAGCGCCCCGCGACGCCTCCGTCCGATGCCGAAACCGCGGGCTCAGACAGCGTCTAATCGTCCCAGCAAGTTATCCGCTCTGGCCGACTTATACGCTCCGGCCCAGAGCGCATAACTGGGCCAGAATCAGGCCGATTCGTGCGTGGATTCCGAGTTCAGAGCACAACGTTCCACAACGTGAGACTTGGAAGGCTGACGCTCTGCCAACTGAGCTACTCCCGCTCGCAGGAAGCATCCTAGTCGAATCGGCCGTGACGACACCAGCGCGCATCACTCGATCGCCGTGACTGGCAGCGCTCGTGGGATGAGCTCGGGGATCCGCTCGAGGAGGCCCCACAGCGTCTCCGAGAAGCGCGACGCGGGGCGGGCGCCCCGCCGCTCGACGGCCACGATCTGCCGCCGGATCGTGGCCACCCCGCCGAGTCCGACCTCCCGAATCGAGCCGACGGCGAGGGCATCGGCGACCGCCGTACCGGGGAGGAGCGCCACGCCGAGCCCTCGTTCGACCATCCGCTTCGCACCTTCGATGTTGTCGACCTCAGTGACGCCACGAGGGACGACGCCGGCGTCGCGAAACAGCGCGTTCGTCAGGTCGTAGTAGCTCGAGGTCCGGTCGAAGAGGATGAGCTGGGCGTGCTTGATCTCCGAGACATCAACCCGCCCGGCCAGGGCGAAGGGATGGTCGGGCCGGGCGATGAGCACGAGCTCGTCCTCGTACAGCGGATTGCTGCGAAACCGCTCGTCGTGGAGCTGGCGGACGATGCCGAGCTCGACCTCGCCGCGAGCCACCAGGTCGAGGATCATCTCCGAATGCCCGGTCCGCACCCGGAGCCGAACATCCGGGTGTCGCTCCGTGAAGCGAACCAGGATCTCCGGCAGGACGTAGGCACTGACGGCCGGGGCAACCGCGAGCGCGAGCTCGCCGATGACGCCGAATTCCAGCTCTCGGACGAGCGAAGCCCCGCTCCGGATCGCCTCGATCGCGCGCTCGGCGTGTGGAAGGAAGGCGCGTCCGGCCGGGGTCAGGGTCATCCCTGTGTGCGTTCGCTGGAAGAGCGCTGCCGTGAGTTCCGCCTCCAAAGCCTGGAGGCGGGCGGTCAACGCCGGCTGGCTGATTGACAGCGTATTGGCGGCACGGCGCATGTTCCCGAGCCGGGCGATCTCGAGGAAGCTCTCGAGCTGGGCGAGGAGCACTGGCGAACCTCCATGGCTGATGGTGATCAGCCTAGCTGATCGACCATGACTGTACATTCGATTGGACTGATTGTCCGCGAGCCCGTATGGTGGACCTCTGAACACCGCGAGAGGAGCGTCCCATGAACATCTCCATTGCCCTGCCCCAGTCATCGAGCCAGAGCGTCGTCTCGGCTGTGCTCACGCGCCTCAAGAGCCTCGTCTCGGCCCCGACTGATCGCGAGGGGCTCGGCTCGGCCGACCTGCGCCCGTACAGCTTCCTGTCCGAGTGCGAGTGCCCCGACAACTGCCTCAGGGACCACGAGAACGAATGACCCTGGCGACGACCCCGGCCGCGAGGCGCCCGTCCCCCGAGGCGGACGCGGCGGCGCCGGGGGAGGCTGAAGGCGTCGAGGTCGCGAATACTGCCTTCGAAGCCCAGGTCGCGGCCGTCCGCGACTGGATGGCCGGGCCGCGCTTCGCGGGCATCCTTCGCCTCCACACCGCGCGCCAGGTGGCCGCCCAGCAGGGCACCATCCAGCCGGACTACACGGTCGCCCGGACCGCTGCCGAGGCGTTCCACGGACGCCTCCGCGAGCTGTTCTCGCGAGGCGAGCAGATCACCACCTTCGGCCCGTATTCACCCGGCCAGGCGGTCGTGATGAAGCGCCTCGGGATCGAGGCCATCTACCTCGGCGGCTGGGCCACCTCGGCCAAGGGCTCGAGCGCGGAGGACCCCGGTCCAGACCTCGCGAGCTATCCCCTCGGGCAGGTGCCCGACGAGGCCGCGGGCCTCGTCCGCGCGCTCCTCGCCGCCGACAGGAACCAGCACTTCGCGCGGACCCAGATGACCGACGAGCAGCGAGGGGCCACGCCCGAGGTCGACTTCCGGCCGTTCATCATCGCCGACGCCGACACGGGGCACGGCGGCGATGCACACGTCCGGAACCTCGTCCGCCGGTTCGTCGAGGTCGGCGTACCCGGCTACCACATCGAGGACCAAAAGCCGGGCGCCAAGAAGTGCGGCCACCAGAGCGGCAAGGTCCTGGTCGCACAGGACGAGCAGAACAAGCGGCTCAACGCGGCCCGCCTGCAGCTGGACGTCATGCGCGTGCCTGGCATCATCGTCGCCCGGACCGATGCCGAGTCGGCGACGTTCCTCGACAACCGCAGCGACGAACGGGACCAGCCGTTCATCCTCGGAGCGACGAACCTGGATCTGCCGAGCTACCGCGTGGGCTTCCTTGCGATCCAGAAGGCGTTGCACGACCTGGGGCTGGAGGAGATCCGCGGCCACCTATTGTTCGCGGTCCCCGACGACGAGCTTCGGGAAGCGGCGGCGTGGTGCGCGAAGGTCGGCCTCATGTCGCTGATCGAGCAGACCGTCCAGGACGTCCGCGACTCCCCGGTCGGAACGTCCGTCGAGGCACTGCTCGACGCCATCAACACTCGGTATGCCGACAGCTGGCGGGCCGAGGCGGACCTCAAGACCTACGGCCAGGCGATCGCGGACATCCTGGAGCTCCGGATCAGCGAGGGCGAGCCGTTCGACACGACGCTCGACGAGTGGCAGGCCTTCGCCGGCCACGCATCCTTCTCCGAGATCCAGGCCAGGGCGGCCGCGCTCGAGGTTCGGGTCGCCTGGGACCCCGAGCTGCCCAAGACCCCGGATGGCTACTACCAGGTCCAGGGCGGGATCGACTACGCGATCGCCAAGTCGCTCTCGGCGGCACCCTTCGCGGACCTGCTGTGGATGGAAACGAAGACGGCCGATCTCGAGGACGCCCGCCGGTTCGCGGAGGCGATCCATGCCGCCTATCCGGACAAGATGCTGGCCTACAACCTGTCGCCGTCCTTCAACTGGGACACCACCGGCCTGAGCGACGACGAAATGCGGCGCTTTCCCGAGGACCTCGGGAGGCTTGGCTTCGTCTTCAACTTCATCACCTACGGCGGTCACCAGATCGACGGCCTCGCCGCCGAAGAGTTCGCCACGGCGCTGCGCGACGATGGCATGCTCGCCCTGGCCCGCCTCCAGCGGAAGTTCCGGCTGCTCGAATCGCCGTACCGAACGCCGCAGTCCCTCGTCGGCGGCGACCGGCTCGACGCGGCCCTGCTGGCCGCTTCCGGACGGACCGCGGCGACGAAGGCGATGGGCAAGGGCTCGACCCAGCATCAGCATCTCGTCCAGACCGAGGTGCCGACCCGGCTGCTCGAGGGATGGCTCGCCGAATGGTCCGCAGAATGGGAGCGGCCGGGGAAGATGCGCGTCGAGCTGCGCCCCCACACGGCAGGATCCGACCTCCTCGAGCTTCGCGTGCTCGATGAATCAGGTGGCCCGGTGGCCAACGTGATCTTCGCCAGCATCGTGGATCGTCGGGGTCGGAGCATCCTCTCGATCCGCGATCAGAACACCGCGCCGTCGGTCCGAAGGAAGCGGCTGATGACGCTCGCCCAGCTCTTCCTCATCCATCGCTATCGCGCCGGCTCGCTGCACTACCTCACGCCGACTGAGGACAACCGGCTTCAGACGCAGCGGATGCAAGATCTGGGTATTTTCACCCTCGTGCGGACCGAGATCGGCCAGATCATCGTGGCGGATGTCAACCGTGAGCGTGTCAGCGAGCTGATCCGGCCCGAAGGGGACTCCCTCACGGAGCTGATTCGCAAGGCGATCCCGCAGCACGCATAGTGCGAGGTCCTGGTTTCGACCACCACGTGAAGGCGACCGACTTCCGGGACAGCCTGCTCGGGATGAGTGGCCGGGTTCGGCCGACCGTGCGGTGATCGGTTACGCACCCGCGATCGCGGGATCACCGCTACCGGGTCGGGCGGGCCACCGGGTCCGTCCGGCCGAGCGCGAAGTCCACGGCGGCGACGAGTGACGTCGCGACCGGGACGTCGGCCGGCACGTCGCTCTGCGATCCGGCACGATCGAGGAGCACGGCGTCGAGCCCAGCGTCCCGTGCCCCGAGCACGTCGGCGCGCAGGCTGTCCCCGATCATGACCGCCTCACCGGGCGCGACGCCGGCTCGCTCGCAGGCGAGCCGGAAGAATGCCTCGGCGGGCTTGGCCAACCCGATCGCCCCGGAGGCGAACACCTCGTCCAGGTAGGCCGTCAGGCCCAGTCCCTCGAGGAGCGCGGTAAGCGACGATCCCCAGTCGCTGACGACGGCCACGGCTGGTCCGCCGGCGGTCGACGCGTCGCCGGCGGGGCGGAGCGCCTCGAGGGCCGGCAGCGTGTCCTCGTACAGCTCCCAGGCCTCGGTGGCCATCTGGGCGGTGAGGACCGCCTCGAGCACCTCGCGATCCGCGTCCGCGAAGCCCAGGTGGTCGAGCATCAGCCGGTGGTACGAGCGCCACGTGTCCTCGATTCCCCCGTCGCTCGTCCAACTGCTGTTGCCGGCGCGGTGGTACTCGTCCCAGAACCACGCGTCGGTCCAGGTCATCGAGTCCGAGCTTGATGAGGACCCATGACGTGGACCACAGGAACGTGACGAGAAGGCCCTGCGCGACTGCCCGCGCGTGTCGTCGTCCGTCCCGTGTCGCGCCTGTCATCGCATGTCTGGCCGCCCGTGCGGCATCATCGTCGTATGGAACCCATGCACGGACCTGGCGCGGTCCGGCGGCGTGACCGTCGGGCGCGTGAGGCGGAGGAGGACCGGCTCAGCCCGGCGGCGACCCGGTCGACCGCGTCGCGCGGGCGATTCCGGCCCGAGGACCCGGACCGGTACCGGACCGCCTTCGAGCGCGACCGCGACCGGATCATCCACTCGAAGGCGTTTCGGCGACTCAAGCACAAGACCCAGGTCTTCCTCCACCCGGAGGGGGACCACTTCGTCACGCGCCTGACCCACACGCTCCAGGTCGCCCAGATCTCCCGTTCGCTTGCCGCGGCGCTCGCGCTCAACGAGCCGCTCACGGAGGCGATCGCCCTGGGGCACGACGTCGGCCACACGCCATTCGGCCATACCGGCGAGGAGGCCCTGTCGCCATGGTTTCCACCGGACGGCTGGCATCACGCGGCGCAGTCGGTCCGGACGTTCGAGGTGCTCGAAGACCTGAACCTGTCGTGGGAGGTCCGCGACGGGATCCGCGCCCACTCGTGGCGAATCGTTCCGCCGCCGGTCACCCTGGAGGCCGCCTGCGTGCGCTTCGGCGACCGGATCGCGTACCTCGCCCACGACGCGCTCGACGCGATCCGGGCCGGCGTGCTGACCGAGGCGATGCTGCCGCGTGGCGTGATCGAGCGCTTCGGCGACCCCGGGCGATCCTGGATCGACTCGATGATCACGGCCGTCATCGATGCTTCGGTCGAGGCCGGTAGCGTCCGCATGGACGACGAGCCCCTCGCCGTGATGAACGACCTGCGCGACTTCATGTTCGAGCATGTCTATCACGCGCCGGAGCTCGTCAGCCAGCAGCGTCGCGCGATCACGCTGATCCGCGACCTCGTCGAGTGGCACCTCGAGCATCCGGACGACCTCCCGCCCCGTTTCCGGGCGACGGACGAACCGGCGCTCGTCCCGACCGTCGATTACGTCGCCGGGATGACCGATCGCTACGCCCTCGCCCTCCATGCCCGGCTCTTCGAGCCGTCGAGCTAGGCGGAACGAGACCGACCCGAACGCGCCCCGCTCTCGGTCGCAGGCGTCGTCGCGTCCGATCCCCGGGCCGGCACCTCCGGCGGACTCGAGGACGAGGGCCGCCGGGAACCCCTGCGCAAGGGCCCCGAAGACGTCCTCGGGTTCGGGCGACAGGACAGCCGATTGGGGCTTGACAACTTAGATGCGCAATGCATAAATGTACTCGGCATCTAAGGAGTCCTCGTGTGACGAAGAGACAAGCGATCACCGACGATGAACCCGCGTTCCTGGCGAACTACGACGCGTCACGGTTCCCGCGCCCGTCGGTCGCCGTCGACGTCGTCCTCCTCACGGTCCGGGACGATGCCATCTGGGCGCTGCTCGGCCGCCGCGATGATCATCCCCACCGCGGTCGCTGGGCGTTGCCTGGCAGCTTCCTGCGGATCGACGAATCGCTCGATGCCGCCGCGGTCCGGGTTCTGCGAACAAAGGCGGGCCTCCGAGACCTCTTCACCGAACAGCTCTACACGTTCGGATCGCCCAAGCGAGATCCGCGGACACGCGTGATTTCGGTCGCCTATTACGCGCTCGTCGAGCCCGCAACGCTCGAGCTCGCAGTCGCCGCCCACGCGAACGCCGGCCTGTCACTCGCCTGTCTCGACGTCCCGTGGGCGGGCGAGACCGGCGGCCCCGTCTCGGTGCTCGACCACTCCGGCACTTCCCTCCCCCTCGCGTTCGACCACGCCGACGTCCTTGGGATGGCCGTCAGGCGCATCCGCGGCAAGCTCGACTACGCCCCCATTGGCTTCGAGCTCCTGCCCCCGGCCTTCTCCCTGCGCGACCTTCGGCTCGTCCACGAGGCGATCCTCGGCCGCTCCCTCAACAAGGACAGCTTCCGACGCCGGATCCTGGACCGCGGGCTCGTCGTCGCGACGGGCGAGCGGGCC
>Ga0214472_10004516_pt1 | contig 14702 bp, 14 predicted proteins | sample RVTome_6_FD_207662 | JGI IMG/M metagenome (GOLD analysis project Ga0214472, IMG submission 207662) | Soil microbial communities from uranium-contaminated site in the Upper Colorado River Basin, Wyoming, United States - RVT140D175 | ecosystem: Environmental > Terrestrial > Soil > Contaminated >...
CGCGACGGCTCGGCGTTTCTCGCCAGCAGTTGCACCGGGTTTTGGCCTGCACCCATCCTATTACAACGGAAATGGCTCTCAGGATAGGCAAATTTGCCGGCAACGGGCCGGGCGTATGGTTACGTATGCAGCAGGCACATGACCTATGGTATGCCGAGCATCGAATGGCAGCCGAACTTGCCAAGATAGAACCGCCCGCCTCAGCTTCCCGCACCGCTTGAACATTGAAGTGGCAGCGTCCGTTACAGTCGATGCGCAATATGGCAAAACAAAAATACCATCAAGAGTTAGAAATTTGTTCGTGAGTCAGGACTATTCGAACTGTGACTTGAAGTCGAGGAACTGCTGGCGCAGTTCGGCCATTTCGTCGCGCAGGGTCTTGATTTGCTCTTCCAGGTCGGCGAACCGTTGCTCCTCGGACCGGACCGCCAGGGTGGCCGCTTCCGGCCGAGCGCCCCCCTCCCCGGCCATCGCTTCGGCGGGTTCGCCGCCGAGCAGATGGGCGTAGCGGCTTTCTTTACGGCCGGGCTGGCGGGGCATTTTTTTCACCAGCTCCATATCTTCCAGGCTGGTGAGGGTGTCGGTTACCTCCTCCAGATCGGTAAAATCGTAAAGCCGGCCGGCCCGGCCGCGGATCTCGCCCACCGTCTGGGGACCGCGCAGCAGCAGGAGGCAGATGGTCGCAGCCTCCCGTTTGACCAGTTTGCGGGGCCCGCTGAAGGTCTGCTCGTATTTCGGCACCCGGCTGGCCGTGGACTGGCAGACCAGCTTTTTCTCCTGCAGGCCGTCCAGGGCCCGGACCACGGTCTTCTCGTCGTAGGAGACCACCGGTTCGCGGTTGGATTTCTGGTTGCAGCCATTGGTAAGCGCCAGCAGCGACAACGGATAATACTCCGGCGTCGCCATCTCTTTTTCCAGCAGAGTGCCCAGGACCCGGGCCTCGACCTCGGTTAAGACCACATCATTCATATGCAGCGGCGCCTCATCCGAATAGATGGCTATATGTTGTGGCGAAAAGGGAGAAAACCAGGGGATCAGGAGTTCAGAATGGGCAAACGATCAATCAATTCAATCTCTTCAAAATGTCTGTCTCTTGAAAAAAGAGTGCCGCCCATATGCATGCAGCACGCCGCAATCCAGACATCGTTAATCGGTATCTTCCTTCCTTTGCTGACAAGATGGAGATAGATGAGAGCATATTTCCTGGCAACATCCTTGTTGATGTCTATTATGTCGATCCGCAGCAACTCTATAATTTGCTGTAATTTTTTCTCATTGACTTCCTGTTTTCTCCCCTTCATGAAACCGAATGTCAACTCGGCGATGACAACCGCCGGCAAATAGATCTCTTCCCCGAATTCAGCGATAGTATCGACAACATCCGGCACTCCTTCGGCAAAATCGCAGTAAATATTGGTGTCCAGGACTAGCCTCATTCCCAGTCACCTTCGTTGATCCGGTCGAAATGCGCCAGGGCGCTTCGCAGCTCTTCCGCTTCATCATGGGGCATCCAGCCAGCCAGCTCCCTGATGAGTTGTTTTCTGTCTTTGCCGATGCCTAATTTTGCCTCCACCGCTTCCAGAATCACGGCGGTTTTCGTCTTCCCCGTCTTTTCGGCGATTTTCTTGATCAATTCATCCTGATGCGCGGACACTCTCAAACTGATTGCCATAACGCTGCCCTCCTCGACACGCAATTGTATTTCATTTACCCAAATTGTATTACAACCTGTGCGTGTTGTCAATGCAACAGGCATCACCTTGTCGAAGGAACCTTATTGTTCCGCCGGCCGCCATTCCCTGCCAAGATTCCGGGCCTCGACGATCTACTCATTAGGAAGGGACCGATAACCGATAACCGATCACCGATCACCAATTACCGATAACCGATCACCGCTCACCGGCCACCGCTTGGGTCGGCCGCCATTCCCGCGCCAGTTTCTGGGCTGCGGCGATCTGTTCCGGGGTCATCTTGGCGGCGGCCAGTTCCCGGTTTTCGCGGGCCTGGTCGCTGCCCCGGGCCGCCGCCAGGTTGAACCACATGTGGGCCTGGACATAATCCTGTTCCACCCCCTGCCCCTTGGCATAGAGGACCCCCAGATCGAGTTGGGCCCCGGCATGGCCCTGCCCGGCGGCCAGGCCGTACCATTTGGCCGCTTCCTTGTCGTCCGCCTCCGTACCGATCCCCTTGGCGTAACAGACGGCCAGGTTGTTGCGGGCATCGGCATGGCCCTGCTCCGCCGCCAGGCGATACCATTTAACCGCTTCGGCGACATCCTCTTCCACCCCCTCGCCCAGGGCATACCGCACCCCCAGATTGTTCCGGGCCTCCGCATGACCCTGTTCGGCCGCCAGACGATACCAGCGCACCGCCTCGCCGTAATCCTGCTCCACCCCTTCCCCCCGGGCGTACATGACCCCGAGATAGAATTGGGCCACGGGATCGCCCTCTTCCGCGACCATCCGGAACCAACGGGCCGCCTCGGCATGGTCCTGTTCCACCCCCTGGCCCCGGGCGTGCATCACTCCCAAATTGAAACCGGCCCGGATATTGCCCTGTTCGGCTGCCAGGCGGAACCATTTCACCGCCTCGGCGGGATCGTAGAGCACTCCCTTGCCGTTGGCATACATCACTCCGAGGTTGAACTGGGCCTCGATATTGCCCTGGTCCGAGGCCATGCGGTACCAGCGGGCCGCTTCCGCTTCGTCCCGCTCCACTCCCTCGCCCCCGGCATACCGCTTGCCGAGATTGATGTGAGCCTGAACATTGCCCTGGTCGGCGGCCATCCGGTACCATTTCACCGCTTCAGCCTCATCCCGGTCAACCCCCTGGCCCTCGGCATACATCCCGGCGAGATGGAATTGGGCCTCGGCATCTCCCTGTCCGGCCGCCTTGAGGAACCAGACCGCCGCCTCCCCCACGTTCTTTTCGACTCCCTTGCCTTCGAGATATTTCAAACCGAGAACAAGTTGGGATTTGATATCGCCCTGCGCGGCCGCCATCCGGTACCAGCGGGTCGCCTCGTCGAAATCCTGCACCACTCCCAGCCCCTCATCGTATCGCATGCCGAGATTGGCTTGGGCATCCGGATCGCCCTGTTCCGCCGCCTTGAGAAACCAGGCCGCCGCCTCCCGGTCGTCCCGCTCCACCCCGGTGCCGGTGGCATATTTAAGCCCCAGGATGATCTGGGCCTGGATGTTGCCCTGTTCCGCGGCCATGCGGTACCAGCGGGCCGCCTCCCGGTCGTCTTGCGCCACCCCCTCGCCTTCCTCGTAACGCATGCCGAGATTGATCTGGGCCTCGGGGTCACCCTGTTCGGCCGCCTTGTAGAACCAGGCCGCCGCCTCCTGATCGCTCTTTTCAACCCCCTGGCCCCAGGCATACTTGAGCCCCAGGCTGATCTGGGCCTTGACATGCCCCTGCTCAGCGGCCAGACGGAACCAACGCACCGCCTCCCGGTCGTCCGGATCCACCCCCTCGCCGCGCGAATAACGCTCCCCGAGATTGTTAGCGGCCTCGGCATGGCCCTGCTCGGCCGCCAGGAGCAGCCACTTGACCGCTTCCAGGTCGTTACGCTCCACACCCCGCCCCTCGGAATACATCATCGCCAGGGTGTATTGGGACTCCTCGTCTCCCTGTTCCCCGGCCATCCGATACCAGCGGGTCGCCTCCGCCTCGTCCCGGACCACCCCCTCTCCCCGGGAATAGAGATCGCCCAGATGCACCTGAGCCCGGACATTGCCCAGCCGGGCCGCCTCGGCGAACCATTTAACCGCTTCCGAGTCGTCCGGTTCCACCCCCTGCCCCAGGGTATACATCTCGGCCAGTTCGAACTGGCTTTCCGCATGCCCCTGTTCGGCGGCCCGGCGGAACCAGCGCACCGCCTCCTGAAAATCCTGGATGACCCCCTCGCCCCGGGCATATTGCAATCCCAGTTCGTACTGGGCCCCGGCCTCCCCCTGTTCCGCCGCCTCGCGGCCCTCCCGCTCCTCGTCCTTGGCATCCCAGGGCATCGTCTCGCCGGCGAAATACTGTTCGCCGAGATTGAACCGAAGTTCTTCCTCCGCCGCGGCGGCCCCACCCGTCCCGGCGGGCGGTATCTCTTCCCCGTGAATTGCCGGGGCCCCCTGCGATAGGGCAACCAACAGGACCAGAAGGACTGCCGATGTTCTCACAAGCAAACGCATCTTTTTCTCCATTATGCCGGCTTCATTCTTTTGTGACATTATATACGTGTCCGGCGTATTCGACCCGGTCGCCGGGCCGCAGTTTGCGGCCGCGGCGCAGCTCCGTCTCGCCGTTCACCCCGACCTCGCCATCCCGGATCAGTAATTTGGCCTCCACGCCGTCGGCCACGACCTCGGCCAGCTTGAGAAACTGGGAGAGCCGGATGGTTTCGGTATGGATGGGAACCTCGATCATGACGAACCTGACCATTCAGATGTTTTTTTGCCACGGATTGTCACGGATCGACACGGATCGAACAAAAAACAAAACCGTGTGAATCCGTGTAAATCCGTGGCCGAAATCATTGGTCCTCGGGAAGATGGCTTCGGTATGGATGGAAACCTCGATCATGACGAACCTGACCATTCAGATGTTTTTTTGTCACGGATGGACACGGATCGAACAAAAAACAAAACCGTGTGAATCCGTGTAAATCCGTGGCTGAAATTCATTATGGTTCGGCAATCGCCGGGGATGGCTTTTCGATTCTCCATTCTTTCGGTTCGGCGTTTTCTTACCGCAGCCCGGCCACGAAGGGTCCCACCGCCTCGGGACCCTTTTCTTCCACCAGCCGAATGGTTTCGGTGCCGATGACCGCGATATCGGCCTTGCCCTCCAGGTACCGCACATCCTCCCGGTCGCGGATGCCGAACCCCACGGCCAGGGGCAGAGCGGTGGCCTTCCGGCACCGTTGCATATAGGTATCGAAGGTCTCGTCAAAATCGGTTTTGGAGCCGGTAACGCCGCGCCGGGCCACGCAATAGACGAAACCGGCGCCATGCTCGGCCAGGTAGCGCATCCGCTCGTCGGTGGAGGTGGGGGCGAAGATCTGGACCGGCGCCAGGCCGGCCTGGCGGCACAGGGCGAGATAGTCGTAGCCCTCTTCCGGCGGCAGATCAGGAACGATGAACCCCCGGATGCCGATACGGGCTGCGGTATCGATGAACTCCGGCAGGCCGCGCCTGAAGAGGATGTTGTAGTAGGTCATGAACAGGAAGGGAATATCGTGGGTCCGGATGAGGTCGGCCGCGAAATCGAGACATTGCTCCACCCGGGTCCCTCCGGCCAAGGCCGCCTGATTGGCCTTGACGATCATGGGACCGTCGGCCACCGGCTCGGAAAAGGGAATCTGCAGCTCGATCAGATCCACCCCGCCCGTCACCATGGCCTCGATGACCCGGCGGTTGACCTCGAAGGAGGGATATCCCAGGACCAGGTGGGTCATGAGCAGGATCTTCTTGCGGGTCAGGACCTCGCGGATGTGTTCTTCAAGAGTAGGCATGGGATTTTATTTTTGATTTTTGAAGTGTGATTTAATTCAGGCTGTAGCGATTTAGGCTGTAGCCTTTTAGGCTAAATGGAATTTTCCTTTCAGCCTATAGCCTACAGTCTCACAGCCTTCAGCCTTCAGCCTGAGCCTCATACTCCCTGGCCAGGGCGATGATGTATTTCTTCCAGGAGGGATCGTCAAAGGCGTGGGCAATGGTGAAGATGTCCTTGTCGCCCCGGCCCGACATGTTGATGATCATGGCCTGATCCCGGGCCAGATCCGGGGCCTCCTTAAAGGCCTGCACAAAGGCGTGGGCCGATTCCAGGGCCGGAATGATGCCTTCCTTTTTCATGGTGAGATCCAGGGCCTTCATGACCTCGGCATCGGTGGCCGACTCGAAGCGCACCCTGCCCTGTTCCCACAGATCGACCAGGATGGGCGACACGCCGACGTAATCGAGTCCCGCGGCCACGGAGTGGGTGACCCGCATCTGGCCGTCTTCGTCTTGCAAAAACATGGTTTTGTAGCCCTGGGCCACGCCGGGGGCCGCATCTCTCCCCGACAGCCGGGTGGCGTGCAGGCCGGTTTCCAGCCCTTGGCCGCCGGCCTCGACGCCAATGAGTTCCACCCCCGGCTCGTCCAGAAATCCCTGGAAGATCCCCATGGCATTGGAGCCGCCGCCCACGCAGGCGAACACCTTGGCCGGCGGCCCGCCGTGGGCCGCCACGATCTGTTCCCTGGCCTCCTTGCCTATAATGGACTGCAGCCAGGCCACCATCTCGGGAAAGGGGTGGGAGCCGCACACCGTGCCCATCAGATAATGGGTGGTATCCATGGAGGAGACCCAGTCGCGCAAGGCCGCGTTGATGGCGTCCTTCAGGGTCCGGGAGCCGTCGGTCACCGGCACCACCGTGGCCCCCATTTTCTCCATCCAGAAGACATTGGGCCGCTGACGCCGTACATCCTCCTCGCCCATGTAGATGGTGCAGTCGAAACCGAAACGGGCCGCCATGGTGGCGGTGGCCATGCCGTGCTGGCCGGCGCCGGTCTCGGCGATGACCCGCCGTTTGCCCATGCGCTTGACCAGCATCCCCTGGCCCATGACGTTGTTGGCCTTGTGGGCCCCGGTATGGTTGAGGTCCTCCCGCTTGATGTAGATACGGCCGCCGCCGAAATGGTTGGAGAGATTCTCCGCAAAGGTGAGCGGCGTCGGCCGGCAGGAATAGGTGGACATCAGGGCGGTGTATTCCTGCCAGAAGAGCGGGTCCCGCCTCGCCTCCTCGTAGGCCGCGATCAATTGCCTGAAGGTCTCGTGGAGAATCTCGGGGTTGAAGGAGCCACCCCAATCGCCGTAATATCCTTTCCTGGTCATGAATCGATATCCTTAATGTAAAGTGATGAAAGGGTCATACATACCACAACGCGGGCGTAAAGCTCAAGCTTAACGGACGGTGATCGGTGAGTGGTTATCGGTGATCGGTTATCGGTGATCGGTGATCGGTTACCGCCTACCGTCCACCGGCCACCGATCACCGATCACCATTCTTCTCGTTCCCGCGCTCCCGCGTGGGAACGCCATCCTGGACGCTCCCGCGTCCTTTCCAGGCGGAAGGCTACCCCGTAACGAGTCACCCCGAAATCATGCCGGACCGAGAAAACAATCCGGCCCGGAACTCCGCGAAGGGGACGCCGGAGCGTCCCAAGGCGCGTTCCCACGCCGGAGCGTGGGAACGAGAACATCTGTTGCCGATCACCGCTTACCGATCACCGTCCACCGTCCACCGATCACCGATCACCGGTCACCGGTCACCTCTTACCGATCACCTGTCCTTCCCCCGGCATGCCGCGGCGAAATCCTCGGGATAATGGCCGTTGATGAAGCGGAGTTGGGCCTCGGAGAAACCGCCCATGGAATGGGGCAGTTTGGGCAGAAAGGAGTAGAGCAGACGTTGGCCGGTCGGGCCGGCGGTCAGACGTTTACCGAACTCGATGGTGGTCACCAGCCTGGCCCCCAGGGCCGCGTAAATCTGCTGGGCCCGCCGCATGGCCAGATCCAGGGAGAGGCGGCAGGCGGTATCGGCCTCGACCACGTTGCCCACCTCCGCCACGGTCATCAGTTGCAGTTCCCACTGCGAGGTCTGGGCCTTGGGCACGAAGAGGATGACCTGCTCGTCCTCATGCACCACCAGGGAGGCGGGCAGATGGTCGCGGCCGTCCAGGCGCCGGTTGTTGGCAATGGCCCGCAGGTAGTCGTCGAAAAAGGAGGAGCCGTTCTCCTGGCGGTAGCGCGCCACGAAATCGGCGATCAGGTCGCCGCAGGCATAGGAGGGCAGATCTCCCGACGCGGTGGGCACTGCGGCCGGCACCAGGGCGTACTGCTGGTGAATCTGCTGATGCGAGGCGTGCAGCCGGTAGCCGCTGGCCGCGAAATCGAAGCCGAAATTCCAGCCCCAGAGGGTGGCGTCAAAGGCGGGGTTCCGGGTTCCGGGCTGCCGGAGGGTGGCGAGGAGACGCTGCCGCAGGTCCTCGAGTTCCGTGGCGGTCAACGCCCGGCGCCGGGTCTCGATGGTCAGACCCAGTTCCTCGGCCAAACGCATGTAGGTGCGCTGGTAGTAGAGATGGCGCAGGCCAAGGATATCCTCCTCCCCCAGGTCAACGATTCGATAGCGGACGGCGTCGTTGGCCATGTTGGCCGCATAATGGCCCCAGGGGATGTAACTGTTGCGGCGCAGATATTCGAAGGCATGTCCCGCGCCGTGCCGCCACTCGCCGACGATTTCGCTGTCGCCCTGCACTCCGGGCCGCAGGACCATGGCCTCCTTGTAGCCGTCGGGCAGATAAGGGTTGTTGACCAAGGTCTCGAAAAGATCGTGGTTGTCGATCGCCGGCCGCACCCGCCCGCCGGCCTCCCGTCGAAACAGCAGGCCGGCCGGGGGCCCGTCGCCGGAATCTTCGGCAAAACGGCAACTCAGCCGAGCCAGGCGGACCAGATCGTCCGGATCGGTGGAGGTGGCGGCCAGGGCCAGCAGTACCGGCTGCGGCAGGCCGGCGAAAATCTCGGCGATGGCGGGCATCGCCGCATGGCCGGGCAGGACTGCCGCCAAGGCCTTGGTCATGGAGACCGGCCCGGGTTGCGGCAGGCCGATTCGGGACGGGTCCTCAGCCGTTCTATCGGCCCACCCCTTGCCGATATAAGTGGTGCCGCGAAACGGCAGGGGATTGGGTATTTCGTAAATCCAGTCCGCCGCCGGTTCATGCACGTCGCCGGCCGGGAAATTCACCAGGTTCCGAACCTCGCCGTCACCTTCCAGGCTGCCGAGGGATTCGACCCCCTCCCCGTCGCGCAGGTTCGCCACCGTGAAGGCGGGTTTGTGGATGCCATGGACAAACTCTCCGGCCGGAGTCACACAGGTACGCGGTTTGCTGTTCACCGTGTTCTCCTTTTAAATGGTGATTTTCGATTCCGCTAACATCCTGGCATCGAATTTGCTATGATATTTCCATTTCCCGATTGCCGCGGCGGGAACCAACCGCCGAACCGAGTGCCACCTTAATATCATTTCTCATGAAGGATGACAACAAAACCAAAAAGGCGCTGATTTCGGAGTTGAGCGTTCTACGCGGCCGGCTGGCGCGACTTGAGACCATCATGTCGGCCGGCGGCGACGCGCCCCTCCGTGGCGACGACTTCAAGAGCCACCATTCCTTCCTGCAGGCGGTGATCGACGAGGATGCCGATCCGATCATCGTGGTGGACACGGATCATACCGTCAAGCTGATGAACCGGGCGGCCCGCCGCTCCCCTTTCACCCTGGGCCGGCCCGATCGCCTGCCCTGCCACCGCCTCTTCTTCAACCTGGACGAACCGTGCCATTGCAGTCATCTCGCCTGCACCCTCAAGCAGGTCCTGGAGACCGGTCTGCCGGCCACCGTGGAACGGGAACATCAACTCCCGGGCAAGAGCAAAAGGATCTATGAAATTCAGGCCGCCCCCCTGCGCAGCAGCACCGGCCGCATTCAGGGCATCGTCGAATCGTGGCGGGACATCACCGAGCACAAACAGTTCGAAGGACAACTCGAAGAGCTGATCCGGGAAAGAACCGCGGAACTGCTGGTGAGCAACGAGGCCCTGAAGCGGGAAATCGTGGTGCGGCAGCGGATCGAGGACGAACTGAAAATGGCCAACGAGCAGGCCAACCTCATCTATCGCATGATTCCCAGCGCCATTTTCACCGTGGACCTGAACCGGCGGATCACCAACTGGAACGACAAGGCCGCCAAGATCACCGGGTACCAGCGGGAAGAGGTGATCGGCAAGGAATGTCGCATCTTTACCGAACACCCCTGCTCCGAGTCCTGCGGTCTCTATTCGAACCGGGTGAAAAAACCGGTGATCGACGCGGAATGCACCATCAAGACCAAGGACGGCCGGCTGCTGACCATCTCCAAGACCGTGGATCTCCTGACCGATAAGGCGGGCCGGACCATCGGCGGCATCGAGTGCTTCGAGGACATCACCCACCGCAAGGAAGCGGAAAAGGTCCTGCGCACCGAACGCGACAAATTCTACAGCATGCTCGCGGCCCTGGGCCAGGGCATGCACATCCTGAACCGGGAATATGTCATCGAAAATCAGAACGACATCCTGAGAAAACAATTCGGCGACCGCATCGGCCAGAAATGTTATGCGGTGTACAAGGGGCTGGACGCCCCCTGCGACAACTGCCGCATGCAGGAGGCCGTCGAAACCAATGAAATCCAGCGCACCGAGCTGCAGATGTCGGACGGCCGTTATTACGAGCAATCGTACGCCCCTTTCAAGGATGTGGACGGTACAATCAAGGTCCTGATCATGCTGCGGGACATTACCGATGAAAAGGCCTATCAGGCCGAAACCATGCGCGCCGGCCAGCTCGCCTCCATCGGTGAACTGGCCGCCGGCGTGGCCCACGAGATCAACAACCCGATCAACGGCATCATCAATTACGCCCAGGTGCTGCGGGACCAGACCGACCCGGGCCACGGCGACAGCGAGATCCTGGCCCGGATAATCCGCGAGGGCGAACGGATCGCCGCCATTGTCAGCAATCTGCTCGCCTTTGCCCGGGACCACAACGAAGAGGTCGACTATGTCATGGTCGGCACGGTGATCGACGATGCCCTGGCCCTGATCAACCACAAAATGTTCAAGGACGGTATCCTGGTATCCGTGGAGGTGCCGGAAGACCTGCCCCTGGTCAAGGTGAATCCCCAGCAACTTCAGCAGGTTTTCCTAAACCTGCTGAGCAATGCCCGCTACGCCTTGAATCAAAGGTTCAGCGGCAAGGACCCGGAGAAGAAACTCATCATCACCTGCCGCGCACTCCTGCTGGACGACCGGACCTTTGTGCGCATCCGGTTCACCGATCAGGGCATCGGCATCCCGGCCGAGATGATCGACAAAATTTTCGATCCCTTTGTCTCCACGAAAAAACCCGGCGAGGGAACCGGACTGGGGTTGAGCATCAGTCACGGTCTGGTCAAGGATTTTCACGGGTTTTTACGGGTGGAGAGCGTGCCGGATCAATACACCACTTTGATAATCGACCTGCCGGGATATACCCCGGCGGGCGGGCAACGGAACGGCGAGGAGGCCTCATGATCGATCTCGACAAGAGCGAAAGCGCCATACTGGTTGTGGATGACGAAGAAAGCCTGCGGTTGACCTTCCAGATGTTCCTGAGCCGGGAAGGCTACGGCCCGGTGACCGTGGCCTCCACTTTCGAGGATGCCCTGGCCTTGATCGAGAGTCAGTCCTTTGATCTGATCATCAGCGATATCGTCATGGAAGGGGCCTCGGGAATAGATCTGCTCCGGCGGGTGAAGGAACTTAATCTGGAATGTCCGGTGGTCATGGTGACCGGCTATCCCAACATCAACACCGCCTCCGAGGCGGTCAGGCTGGGGGCCTTCGATTATCTCTCCAAACCGGTCAAGAAAACCGACCTGCTCCGCACGGCGCGCATGGCCCTGCAGCAATACAACCTGTGGAAGGAAAAAGAACGGCTGGAAGAGGAAAAGGAGCGCTTTCGCCACCATCTGGAGACCATCTTCCGCAGTGTGCGCGATTTCATCATCACCATCGGGCCGCAGTTGCACATCGTGGAAATGAACGACAGCGCCTGCCGCTGGGCCGCGGCGACCATGCCGGCCCTCAAGGTGGGATGTACCCTGGAAGATCTGCCGGGAATCCTCGGTCAGACCTGCCTCCACGACGTGGAACAGGTCCTGGAAACCAAACAGGAAGTCACGGAACACCGGATCGAATTCCGCACCAACGGCGACAAAACCTCGGTGTTCCGGATCAGCGCCGCCCCCCTGGAAAGCGGCGGCACCTTTCTCGGCGCGGTCCTGGTGGCCAGGGATGTCAGCCGGCTGGAGGCCCTGGAAAAACGCGGGCGCCAGGCCCATTTCCATCGGCTGGTCGGCGGCAGCCAGCCGATGCAGACGGTCTATACCCTGATCGAAAACGTCGGCCGGGTGGATACCAGCGTCCTGATCACCGGGGAGAGCGGCACCGGCAAGGAACTGGTGGCCGAGGCCCTGCATGCCGAAAGCCCCAGGCGCGATATGCCCCTGGTGAAGGTGGACTGCACGGCCATTCCGGAAAATCTGCTGGAAAGCGAGCTGTTCGGCCATAAAAAGGGTTCTTTCACCGGCGCCGACCGCAACCGGCCGGGCCGCATCCTGCAAGCGGACGGCGGCACCCTTTTTCTGGACGAAATCGGCGATATCTCGCCGGTCATGCAGTTGCGGCTGCTGCGGTTTTTGCAGGAGAGAACCTTTTACCCGGTGGGTCAGGATACCCCCATCAAGGTGGACGTCCGGGTCATTGCCGCCACCAACGCCGATCTGAAGCAGAAGGTACAGAGCGGCGCCTTCCGCGAGGATCTTTATTTCCGTCTGCGGGTCATCGATATCGTCCTGCCGCCCCTCAGGGAGCGCATCGACGACCTGCCGCTGCTGGTGGAACACTTTCTCGCCAAATTCAGCAAGAGACTGGGCAAGGAGATCACCGGCATCTCGGATCAGTCCCTGGCCAGACTGAGCGAATGCGCTTGGCCGGGCAACGTCAGGGAACTGGAACATGTGATCGAGAGGGCCTGCGTCCTCTGCGCCGAGAACACCATCACCACCGATCTGCTCTCCGGCCGGATACTCGAACCCGCCGCCGCCCCCCCCTTGAGAACGGAAAGCGGCTCGCCGCCGCTCGCGGTCCCGTTGTCGAACTCGCCGCCGCCGAACCTGGAAGACGAAGCGGAACGAATCGTTCGCATCCTCAAAACCACCGGCGGCAACAAGGCGAAAAGCGCCCGCCTGCTCGGCATCGATCGCAGCACCCTCTACCGGAAGATGCGCCAGTACGACATAGCCTTCTTCGGGGCGTGAGGGGAGGCTGGAGGCTATAGGCTGTAGGCTGTAGGCTATAGGTATTCAGGCTTTTTACCGGCCGCGGCTTCTGATTTCAGGTGACGAAAACGGCTTAGGCTAAGGGCTATGGTCTTCAGTCCTCCGCCCTCCTTCCTCCGTCTGTCGAAATCGACCCCGAAACCCCGACCCCGATTTCGATTGGGTGTGGATCTTTTAGGGTCACCTGATTACCCCTTCACCAGGCGAAGATGGCCCCTTGGCCGAGCTTTTTATTCTCGTTCCCACGCTCCCGCGTGGGAGCGGACCCAGGGACGCTCCCGCGTCCTTGCCGGTCAGGTGGCTATCCCGTATCGTTTCAATGGTGCTGCTTCTCGCCATGGCCACATACCACCTTCCACCGATAACCGATCACTGATCACCGTCTTTTGTTCTCGTTCCCACGCTCCCGCGTGGGAATGGACACCCGGACGCTCCCGCGTCCTTGCCGGTCAAATGGCTACCCCGTATCGTTACAATGGTGTTGCTTCCCGCCATGGTCACATACCACCTCCCACCGATAACCGGTCACTGATCACCGTCTTTCCCTTCCCCCTGTCTTCAAAACGCAACAGATGTGATGCGGCAACACTGTTGCATGACACACTTTCCCTGCGACATTTTCATTGCAATTGCCACACTTTTGGGCGGCTTATTCTCCATGCGACTAATACGACAATTATCTATTTAATATCAGTAATTTATGCCAACCGGGCCGTAGCGGTTCCGCTCCGGCCCGGCCTGACCCGAAAGTTGCGCATAAAATTAAAAAGCAATTATATCAATTTGTTAAATGACGAAATTAGTTAGAGCCAATGACATGGCACAGCCTATGCATTGATAATGGCAAAGAGACGCGAGGAGTAAGGCGAAAGGCGGGACAACCTTGAAGGAGGTGCATCATGGCAACCACATTAAAGACTGAAGAAAGAAGCATTGAAATAAATGAGGCAGAAATCCATGGCGCCGGAAAAATGGAAGCAACCAATCAAGTCGCTATCGGACTGATCATGACCCTTGCGGCCATGGTCGGTGTCTGGGGAATTGCCTGTTTCTTCGCGGGGGTTGTGAAGAGCGGCGGCCTCATCGACATGGCACGACTCTGGGTTGGCGCCATAACCGGCATGTAACACTCCGATCAATTGCATTCCTTTGTCTCGGGATAATGATAAAGACAAACCACAAACAGGAGGAATTACGATGAAAACCAAGGAAAATACCGCCAACGGCGCCACGAAAACCATGATGGTGATGGGAAGTATCATCGGCATCTGGGCCTTTACCTCCGTCATGTTCGCCCTGGCACAGGTGAACTGGCAGGTCGGGGAGATGCTGCGCCAATACCTGGTGGCAGTCGGAGCCATCAAGGAATTTGAAACCCTGGTCGATTTCTACACCCACATCAAAGGGGTGGAATACATCATCTGCGCCGCCTTCCTGGGGATGTTTCCGGTCTTCTACAAATACGTCAACACCACCAAGACTCCTTCCATGATCGAACGCTGACCACCATCGCGGCGGGGGCGCGGCGCGCCGTACCCCCGCCGCATCTGTTTATTCCCCATCGAAAGCGAAATCCGGATCGAAAACGAAAAACGGCTGGGATGAAAAACCGATTTCGATTTCGATTTCGAATTTCGAATTTTTTGCCCGATATGCGGTTCCTGCTGAAGGATGGCGACAAAAAAAGCCTTAGGGAGATGGAAATTACAAATTTACCGTTTTCAGGTTCGACCGTAGGAGCGGGCCATGCCCGCGA
>Ga0214472_10004517_pt1 | contig 14700 bp, 14 predicted proteins | sample RVTome_6_FD_207662 | JGI IMG/M metagenome (GOLD analysis project Ga0214472, IMG submission 207662) | Soil microbial communities from uranium-contaminated site in the Upper Colorado River Basin, Wyoming, United States - RVT140D175 | ecosystem: Environmental > Terrestrial > Soil > Contaminated >...
CTTGGTGTGTTGGTAACGTCTGGCGGTTCGCAACGAGGCGGGTCGGTCCATGACAGTTGCTATTGGTGTGGTCTCGGGGGAAGGCATCGTCATTGCAGCTGACAGTCGGACGACCGCGAGTCCCGGCGGCGGCCCGGTTCGAGTGCTCAGCGACTTCACACACAAGGTCTTCGAGACTGGTACATCAGCAGTCGCGACGTATGGTTGGGCGTTCCTGCTTGACCAGAACGTCGCTAGCCACGTCGCCGCGCTCGGAGCCACCGACTTCGGAGTCTCGCCAAGTGCCGTCGCCACGAAGCTGGCTGATGTCTTTGGCGACATCATGGCTCGCCACATTGCTGATGGGCGAGATCCTGAACCCGCAACGGATGTCCTCGGGTTCCTTGTCGGAGGCTACGACGACGCATCGTCACCGGAGCTCTACGAGGCGTTGCTTCCGAGTGGAACTGTCGTTCCCCTCATCAGTGGCGGAGGATCGCAAGGGACAGGTGCCGCGTGGCGAGGTCAGACCGATGCAATCCGCCGCCTCATCAAGGGAATCGATCTCGACCTGCTGCACTCATTCGCGTTGGAAGACGGTCATGTGAGCGAGATGGAGGCTTTGAAAGGCGAGATCCAGGGTCTCGAGTACTCAATCCCATTCCATCTGATGAACCTGCAGGATGCGATTGACTTTGCCGTGTTTGCCATCAGGACAACGATCGACGCGCAGCGCCTCTCATATGGAACACTCCGTCGCCCCGGTGGGGCGTGGCCGGGCGTCGGCGGACCGATAGAATTGGCGACAGTCCGGCCCGGGTCTGGTGTCCAGTGGATCCAGAAGACGATGTTGCAGGGTGCGCGTCAACCAGGCGACCCAGAAACAGCCTGATTCGTGTTGCCCGGCTTGGCCGGCTGCTTGTCGCGCATGACGTAGGTGTCTGAGTCACGGTCCCCGATCGCGTCGTGTGGTTGATGGTCACTCACGCGTGACCCTCGCTCGGCGGGCATCCGTAGCTGCTGTCCCGTGTCCCTACGATGGCGACCGTGATCTTGTGCCGTCATCCCTCACGCGCCTTCCGTCGTGGTCGGAGTGTCTCGTTCAAGCGGAATCGGCAATCGACTCATCATACGCGCACCGACGGAGCACGCCAATGCTTGCTGGCGGACGCCGGAGTCGCTCGAGCCCTCTAGGCCGTGGCTACCTCTGAGCGACGCTCGTTCCAAGCTGTGCCGGTAGGCCTGCGCCTGGTTGCGGGTGGGAACACGAAGAGCCCGATTGGGGTACCCCCGGTGGCTCGAATCGCCTCGATCACAAAGTCCCTCGCGAGGGTGCCAGCCTCGTAGTCGGAGTCTGCTTCCACAGAGACTTCGAGGTCGACCTCGCCGGACGTCAGTGAGGCGGTGATCGAAGAGTCGAACACCAGATCGGTCTCGCGGCTAACCATCTCGTCGGCGAGCTCGTCGACAAGAAGTTCCAGTTCGTCGTGCCGATACCGCTGGTCATCGGCGTTCGTCAGCACGAATCCGAACACGAAGCTGTGTGTCACGGTCACTCTCCCCAGCATGTCCGCCGCCGCAACTGCGACAGTAGGTTCCGATGGTAGTTGCCCCTCGGAGTGAGATGCACGGTCTTGATGTGTTCGTCGGCGCACGGACAGTACATCTTGAAATATTTGTTACCCCCTCCGGTCACCCGCCAACCGCGACGCTCAGCATCGCGAAGCACCTCCTCGAGTTCCGGACGTGAATGGCGAGGGCGGGGCATCGTGGCAGACGAGGCTACTGGAATAATCTCCATCGCCGCCAACCAGGGGCGGCAACTCAGTAGCTGAGCGATGATGCAGCCGCCCTGAGGCGGTCCCACGTGGTGCGCGTATATCGGGCGGTCTCCACTGGCGACGCATGTCGAAGGAATGCCTGAGTGGTGCGTAGGTCGCCAGTAGCGTCGTTCATCGTGGCGCCGGCGGTGTGGCGTAGCTGGTGAGGTGTGACGTGTCCGATGCCGGCCGCGTCGGCGACTTCGGCGACCCACAGTCCGATTGTGGTTGGTGTCACATGCTCACGTCCTCGTGAGCCGGGGAACAGGTAGCCGCGTCGGGCTACTGGCCTCCGGTGCTCGAGATCGGCTCGCAGCGTCGCGTTGACAGGGATCGTTGCGGTGACGTCGCGTTTGCCGGTGATCGTGTATGCGGTCAGGCCATCGTTGAAGCGGTCCCACGTGGTCGACGCTATCTCCTCCGCCCTCAGGGCCAGGTGGAGTCCGAGCAGGACAGCGCCGCCTTGTGGCCACCAATCAGCCGCGGCTTTGGCGAGCAGAGCGGCGGCAGTCTCGCTCAGTGCCCGGCACTGCCCCCGCGGCTTCGGCGGAGTCCGGATGGCCTTGACGGGCGGTTGCCCTCGGCCTGTCATCGTCCACCAGTGGCTCAGGGTGGTGCGCAGCTGTCGCCGTGTCGACGACGATGGCGGCAGTTCGTCTGCCAGATCCCGGAGGGCCTCAGCCTCGATTGTTGCGAGGTCGTGGCCGTGAGCGGCGCACCACAGCAGCACGCGGCGTGCCATGTTCCGATAGTTGCGGGTGGTCTGATCGCCGAGGCCTTCGCCGGTCAGGTAGGAGACGAACGCCGGCAGCAGCGCGGCGGTGGCGTCGTCGAGTGTCCCGTTCCCGCCGAGCCCGAGCGTGACTCGACGCGCGAGACCCGCTGAGATGCGATCTCCGGGCTTCTTCGTTGCCGGCGGCTGTGGGACCCACACCGAGTCGACTGGCCATGGCCTCTTGCGTCTCTGATACGCCCAGTAGTGGCGTAGAGCGGACCGAAGGTCGCGACGTGTGCCGACCGTCAGAGGGAACGCGTCTGCGCACGCCGCAACCTCGGTCGGTGTCGCTGCCGCGATGTCGCCTCCGTGGTTGTGGAACCAGGCTGCGGCGTCCTCGAACAGTGACACGAGACGAACAATGTGCCCGGTCGAGAGTCCCTTCGCCTCGAGGTACTCGCCGAAGCGTCGCGTCTCGTCAGTGACTGACCAAGCCGGGCGACACCGCGGCGGTCCCTGCGGCTTCTTGACCATGGAGATCACCGGGGCGTCCGTGCGCTCGAGGAACGCCCACCAGTGACTCAACGCGGCGCGAATCTGCCGCTGCCGCGTCTCCTTCAACCCCGTGGACCCGAGGTACGCCCACACCTGGCCCGCCGATGCGGTCCCCGGATCGATGCCGGCGCCGTCGCACCACTCGCAGAAGCGGCGAACGTCGTTCACGTACACACGGACGGTGTTGCGGAGCGCGAAGCCTCGAGCGATCAGCCACTCGCGGTAGCCGTCATCAAGCATGGTCGACCTGCCCCGGATTGGTGCCCTCAGGCCACGCGTCGTGCGCTGCCCGAGCAGCCAGCAGAGCAGCCAGGCCCTCCTTTACGCCCCGAACAGCGAGCTGGAGCGGTCCCCCGGCGACCCACGCGGGCCGGTCGTATCGGCCCTCAGCGAGCCGCGACTCGACGCTCTGCACGACGAGGAAGTCGACGAGCGGCTCGTTCCTTGCGATGTGCGCCGCGATGGCGCACAACTGCGACGGGCTCAGGGGATGCTGCGACTCATTCGACACTCGCGTCGCGAAGTCGACGAGCAGATCCCACAACTCAGCGACCTCATCCTCGGCATACGGGTGTGCGGAGCCGAGAGCGAGCTCGACTGCCATCCGGGCGTTGTCCTCGAAGTCTTCCGAGTAGACCACAGGTCACCTCCAGGTGTCCCTCCGTGAGCAGATAACTGCTCGACTCTGGAGCGGATCAACCTGGCGATTTCCCTCTGCGCACAGCGTTAGGCCGGGCCTTGTTACAAATCAGCTGCTCTGGCCAACTGAGCTACGCCAGCGAAGCGGCCGGCGCCAAGCGCCCTCGGTCATTGTACCGGCGTCCTCACCCTCGCCACCTCGAAGCATGCGATCGCCGCCGCAGCCGACACGTTCAAGCTTTCGACACCTGCGCCCATCGGGATCCTGGCGGTGACGTCGACCCGCTCCCCGGCGAGGCGGCTCAGCCCCGCCCCCTCGGCCCCGAACACCAGGGCGCACGGCTCACCGAGCAGGTCGAGGCCGAACAAACTCCTCTCTCCCGCTCCCGTGAGGCCGATCGTCCACACGCCGAGGCGGGAGAGTTGCCTCAGCGCCTCGGGGATCGAGCCAACGACTGCGACGGACGCCGACTCGAATGCGCCCGCGGCAGCCTTGAAGGCCGTCGCTCCGAGAGGCGCAGATCTGCGCCCCGGCACGACCAGACCGCGCATCCCTGCCGCCACCATGGAGCGGACGACGGCACCCGTGTTGCGGGGATCCTCGACGTGATCGAGCACGACGACGGCGGCCGGGTCGTTCGAGGCGAGGCATTCCTCGAGCGACACGAGCACGATAGGTGTTGCGGTTGCGACCACACCCTGCGGCCTGTCCGTGCCGGCGAGCGGACCCACGTCCTCGACGACATGGACGATCACTCCCGCCTCCTCGGCGTGGACGATGAGCGCCGCCACGTCGTCACGGGTCGCCCTGCGGCGCTCGACCGTCAGCAGCTCGACTCGGCCTGCTGCGAGCGCCGCCGCGATCGCGTGGACGCCGGCGAGGTCAGCTCCGATGCCAGCGGGTGCCATCGACCGTGTCCGTGGCGACGATTCCGACCTCCGCCAGCCCGTCGCGAATCGCGTCGGCCGTGGCGAAGTCCCGGTCGGCTCGCGCCAGGGCGCGCCGCGCCAGCAGCGCCTCGATCGTCGCCTCGGCTTCGGGCGGGGCAGCCACACCCACGTCGAGTGCGAGACGGGACAGCGCGTCCGCCAGGTCGACGACCCCCTCTGGCTCGTCCTCGATCCCGAGCACGGATGCGATCTCGTCGTATGCGGCCGTCAATGCGGCGGCGTCGCCCCCGTCGTCGATCGCCCGGTTCCCGTCCCTCACCAAGTCGAACAGCACTGCCAGCGCCCCGGCGACGTCGAGGTCGTCGTCCATCGCCTCCCGGAAGGCCGCCAGATGCTGGCTGCTGGGCTCGTCCTCCACCGGGCCCGGGGTCCTCCTGCGGAACGACCAGAGGCGCTCGAGGGAGGACTCGGCGTCGGCGAGCGCCTCCTCCGTGAAGTCGAGCGGCCTGCGGTAGTGGGTGCGGAGATAGAAGAGCCGCACCGCCACCGGCCGGTACTTCTCGAGGGCTTCGAGCAGGTCGATCACGTGCCCAGTCGACTTGGACATCTTCTCGCCGGCGAGGTTCACCATCCCGTTGTGCATCCAGTACCGGGCGAAACGGGTGCCCATGGCCGCTTCGGACTGGGCCACCTCGTTCTCGTGGTGGGGAAAGACGAGGTCTCCACCTCCACCGTGGATGTCGAAGCCGTCCCCGAGGTATGACCGCGCCATGGCGGAGCACTCGATGTGCCAGCCGGGCCGGCCCGGACCCCACGGCGACTCCCACTTCGGCTCGCCGGGCTTGGCCGCCTTCCAGAGGGCGAAGTCGAGCGGATCCCGCTTCAGCTCTCCGAGCTCGACGCGGGCGCCGCTCCGGAGCTCGTCGACGTTGCGGCCCGACAGCTTGCCGTAATCCGGGTAGCTCCTCACAGAGAAATAGACGTCGCCGCCGGACTCGTAGGCGTGACCGGCCGCGATCAACCTGTCGATGAGGTCGACCATCTCAGGGACGTGCTCGGTCGCCCGCGGCTCGATCGTCGGAGCGAGCACCCGCAACGATCGATAGGCCGAGGAGAAGGCCTCGGCCGACTCGGCGACGACCACGTCGATCGAGGTATCCCGCTCCTCGGCGGCGGCGATGATCTTGTCGTCGATGTCCGTGATGTTCCTCACGTACGTGACGTCGATTCCGAGCCACTCGAGGTAGCGCCGCAGCACATCGAAGACGACCGCATAGCGGCCGTGGCCCAGGTGGGGCCGCGACTGGAGCGTGGCGCCGCACACGTACATCCCGATGGCGCCTGAGCGACGTGGCTCGAGCTCGACGAGGCCGTGGTGGAGGGTGCTGAAGACCCGCATGGCGAGTGATGCTATCAGTGGGTCGTCTCGGGCCTCTCGGGAGCTCCCGACCAGGCGGCCCTCCGGCACACGGCCTGCCGCCCGTTCGCTTATGCTCCCGGGCAGACGAACGTGCATCTCACCAGGCCACCCCACCGTCCGCTCGTCTTCGCCCATCGCGGCGCCTCCGCGCTCGCACCTGAGAACACCGTGGCCGCCTTCGCACGGGCGGTGGAGGTCGGCGCAGACGGGGTCGAGCTCGACGTCCGCCTCACGCGCGACGGGACGATGGTCGTCCACCACGACGCCTCGATCCCACGGTTCGGGATCATCGCCGACCGCACGTTCGACGACCTGAGGACCGCCGCCCCGTCCGTCCCGACCCTCGAAGAGGCCGTGGCCGCCTGCGCCGACCTCGTTGTGAACATCGAGCTCAAGAACGACCCGGCCGAGCCCGACTTCGACGGCGACCACAGCGTCGCCGACCTCGTCGTCGAGTGGGCGGCGCGGTGGCGCCACCGGGTCGTCGTCAGTTCCTTCAACCACGACACCGTGACCCGGGTCAGGCACTTGGACCCGGCGGTGGCAACGGGTCAGCTCGTCGACAGGACTGCATACCTCGACTCCGAGCTCGACGGGGCGGCCGAATCCGGCCACCTCTATGTCATCCCGCACAAGCGTCACATGCGGTCGGACCCGGCCGGCGTGGTGGCGGCGGCCGCCGGGCGCGGCCTCCAGCTGATCGTCTGGACCGTTGACGGAGCCCGCAGCCAGCGGGAGCTCGCCGCCGCCGGGGTCGCCGCCATCGTCTGCAACAACCCGAAGCGGGCGCTGGCGCGCCTCGGATGACGCCTCAGGTGACCTCTCCGTGACCAGCCACCGAGGCGACCGCCATGGCGGCGATTCCCTCATCGCGGCCCGTGAACCCCAACCCGTCCGTCGTCGTGGCTTTGACTGAGACGTGTGAGATCTCGAGGTCGAGGACGGAGGCAACCCGCCTGCGCATCGCCTCGCGATGGGGGGCGATCCTGACGGCCTCGGCCACGATCGTCACGTCGACCGACGTCACCGTGTACCCGGCCTCTTTCGCCATCCCGGCGACGCGGCCGAGAAGATCCATCGAGTCTGCGCCGTGCCACCGTGGGTCGCTCGAAGCGAAGTGGTCACCGATGTCGCCGAGGCCTGACGCACCGAGGATCGCATCGGTGAGGGCGTGTGCCGCGGCGTCCCCGTCCGACGTGCCTGCGAGCCCGCGCTCCGAAGCGACGATCACCCCGCACAACACGAGGGGCCCGTCTCCGCCAAATCTGTGGGCGTCGTAGCCCCAGCCGGTCCTGATCACACCTGCTCCCTGGGAAGGTGCGAGGCTACCCGACCGCCTGGGCCTCGGTCGTCGGCCTGGCGAAGATCATGCGCCCGACGCTCGTGCGCAACACGTTGACGACCTCGACGTCGACATGATCGCCTATCAGGCCGTCTCCGCCTGCCACGACGACCATCGTGCCGTCGTCCGTGTACGCAACACCCTGGCCGGGCTCAGTGCCGGACCGCTCGATCTTGACGGACATGTGGTCTCCTGCGGTGAAGGCCACCCGGAGCGACTCGCCGATGGCGTGGGGATTGACCACCCGCAGCCCGCGCAGCCCGGCATTGCGCGCCAGGTTGTGGTCGGTCGTGACGATGGCGGCATCGTGCCGCTCGGCCAGCGTCATCAGCTTGGCGTCCACGTCGGCGTGCTCCGGCACGTCGTTGGCGAGCACCTCGAAACCTTGCCCGGCCTGGTCCCTGACCGCATCGAGGACCTCGAGCCCTCTCCGACCTCGACGCCTCCTCCCCGGATCGCCTGCGTCCGCGATCGCTTGGAGCTCGTTGAGCACGAAGCCCGGAACCCAGATGGAACCATGGAGAAGACCAGAGCGAACGAGCTCGACGATCCTCCCATCGATGGCGGCGGAGCTGTCGACGAGGTATCGAGACGACTTCGCCTCCATCTCGGGTGCGCTGGCGAACGGGTCGGCTCTTCGCAGACCGGCGACCGAGAGCAGCTCGTCCGAGCGCGATGCGAAGAGTCGGTAGCCGAACGAGGAGAACACGAGCACGACGAGCGCCGCAATCGGCCAGCCGACGGAGCGGGGCAGCAACGCCACCGCAGGAAGGGCGCAAACCGTGCCGACGACGAGCCCGGTGAGGAGACCGAACGCACCGGCGAAGAGCTCGGGTCCGGTTGCTCGCTGCAGGACGCGTGGCGTGCCGTCGAGTCCCCGGTCGACGAGGCGGCCGAACGTGCCCCCGAGGACGTAGCCGAGGCCGGCACCGATCACGGCGCCGGTGATCACAGCGACGTCCGGGTCGGCGCCGAGTTGCGGAAACCACGACGACCACGCCCGACCGACCGAGAAGCCGACGGCGGTGAACGTCAGCGTCACCAGCAGACGAATCGCTTCGACCATCACGATGGGCCTCCAAAGCCTCGCAGGCGGCGTTCCACAGGGCCTGATGAGCAGATCGGCGCAATCGGGACGACGCTGAAGAGATGACTGAAGACATGTTCGAGCGGGCCGGCGCCGGCGATCGACGGCGCCTGCCGCTACACGGCCTCGACGGGCTCGTCGACCTTGGGTAGCGACCGGTCGAGGCGCTTGATCGCCTCGTCCTCCTCGAGTTGGAGCGCGAATCGAAGCTCGCTCACGATGATGAGGCGCGCCTTGGCGAGCATGCGCTTCAGGGCGGGAGAGATCCCCTTGATCTGCTGGGCGTACGTGAGGTCGCGAACCACTTCGGCCACCTGGAAGATGTCGCCACTGTTGATCTTCTCGGTGAGCAGCTTGTACCAACGGCTCCAGTTCGCCCCCGCTTCCTGAGGCTCCTCACGGAACGTCTGGAACACCTTGCGTGCCATGTTCTTCGAGATCACGGGGCGCACCCCGAGATCGAGCGCCCGGGCGGCGGGTACCCGCACCGTCAGCTGGTCGGTCGCCACCTCCAACACGAAGTACTCGTGCTTGGCGCCGTCGAAGTCGATCCGCTCCCGGCGGATGATCGTGGCGGCGCCGTGGTGTGGATAGACGACCTTGTCGCCGACCTTGAAGGGGATCTTCGGCTTGGAGCTCCTGCCGGGGCCGTCGCCGCCGGTCGATGCGGGGGTGCTCCTCGGCTCTGTCTGCTTCGTCGGCGCCTGCTTCTTGGCGGGAGCCTTCGCCCTGCCGGCGGCGGCGACCTTCGGGGCGGGCTTCTTCGCTGCAGGAGTCTTCGGGCGCGGCCGGCCCGAAGGCTTGGTCGTCTCGGTCGACTTGGTCGACTTGGTCGACTTGGACGTCTTGCTCGCTTGCGACGGCTTCCCGGCTGCGGTTTTCCTGTTCGGCTGTGGCTTCTTCTTGGCAGGTGTCTTCTTGGGTGGCACGTGACTCTCAGGGTCGGGAGGGGGCATTGTACCGCGATGGCGGATGCACCCCGGGCCCGGTGCCGGCCCGCTCCGGCCTCAATCTGCGATCACGCCCCAGATGGAGCCGACCTCGAGGAGCCTGTCGAGGTACGAGCGGAGCTGCCTCGCCCTCGCCTGGCCGACACCCTCGACCTTGTCGAGCTGGGCGACGTCGGCATGGAGCAGCTTCTGGAAGTCGCGGAAATGGCCGATGAGGCTCTCTTTCACGGTCTCAGGTAGCCGAGGCACCCGGGAGAGCGCCCGCCAGCCCCTGGGGCGAACGCTCGTGTCGAGGGGGTCCAGGCCGAGGGCGTTCACGACGGCCGACATGTCGTAGAGGTCGTCCGTCACGAACTGGCCGAGGCGGTCGAGCACCGGGTTGGCGGGCCGCCCACGCCGCTTGGAGTAGTCGGCGTACACGAGCGTCGCCAGCTCGCCGACCCCTTCGACGAGATCAGCCGCCTGGATCGAGAGGAGCTTGCCCTCCCCGCCGAGCTCGACGACGGTGCGTTCGACCCGCTCGTCGAGTCTTCGGATGAGCGCCGCCCGCTGCAGGAGGAGAACGACGTCGCGGACGGTGACGAGGTCGTCGACCTCGTTGCGGGTGAGGTGGTCCTCGGCGTCGGCGAGACGCCGCCGCAGGCGCTCCAGCGAGTTGAGCATCTGATTCGCCTCAGCCTGCAGGTCCGTGGGGCGGCGCAGCTCGTAGCGGCTTCCGCCGAGGAAGACGCTCGCCAGAGAGGTCCCCTCCTCGCTGACGGCTAGCACGGGCGCCCCGGTCTGGGCGGCGAGCCGCTCGGCCGTCCTGAACCTGGTGCCGGTCTCCTTCGTGGCGAGCGTGGGATCCGGGATGAAGTGGACGTTGGCCCGCCTGATGGCGGTGGCAGCCTCGTCGACGACGATGCCGCCGTCCATCTTCGCCAGCTCGGCGACGCGCTGGGCGGTGAACGAGACGTCCTGGAGGAAGAAGCCGCCCGAGCAGACCTCGTCGATCGACGAGCCTGCCCCGAAGAGGATCAGGCCGCCCGTCCCCTGCCGAAGGATGAGCTCCACGGCGTCCCGCAGGTCGGTGCCTGGAGCGAACCGGCGGAGGACCGCCAGCGTGTCGACAGCCTTGGCGTTCATGGCGCCCGAGCGTAGTAGGCGGGCCGTCCACTCCGACGTCGCCAACCGTCCGTGAGCGCATCCGTCGCGCGCCCGGGTTCCGTCACGTCGCTCACGACACCACCGAGATCCTCCCCCTCGTCAGCCCGGCTGCCGCCAGTGCCTCCGGCAGGCGGCGAATGGCGGGGTCGCCCGGTGAGAGCAGCTCGGCGACGTCGAGGCGCGCCGCCTCCTTGCCCCTCCTCTCCGACTGGCTCACCGCCCGCAGCTCGCCCGTGAGGCCGATCTCCCCCCAGGCAGCCAGGCCGTTCACCGGGAGGTTGAGGGCCGAGGAAGCGAGCGCCAGGGCGAGCGGCAGGTCCACGGCTGGCTCGGTCACCCGGAACCCTCCTGCCACGCCGACGTACACCTCGTGACTGTCGAGCGAGATGCCGCCGTGGCGCGCCAGCACGGCCAGCAGCTGGCTGACCCGGGCGGGCTCCAGTCCCTTCACCGACCGCCTCGGCTGCGGAGACGACGTCGACGCGACGAGCGCCTGGACCTCGACGATGAACACGCGACGGCCTTGGGCTGCGGGGAAGAGCACCGACCCCGTCGAGGACGGATCCCGATCGGCCATGAAGAGCCGGCTCGGGTCGTCGATGCCCGCCAGACCCGAATCGCGCATCTCGAACACGCCCGACTGGTCGACGGAGCCGAAGCGGTTCTTCAGAGACCGGAGAAAGCGGAGTCCTCCCGGATCGTCGCCTTCGAGGGCGCAGACGACGTCGACCATGTGCTCGAGCAGCTTGGGGCCTGCGAGGTGGCCGTCCTTCGTCACGTGCCCGACGAGGATGAGGCACGTCCCGGAGCGCTTCGCAGCCGAGATCAGAGCCGCCGCCGACTCCCGCACCTGGGCCACGCCCCCTGCGGAGCCGTCGACGTCGTCGCTCGTGACGGTCTGGATCGAATCGACCACGACCAGGCCCGGCCGATCCGCCTCGATGATGCCGACGATCTCAGCGACGTCCGTGACGGCGACGATGCCCACCTCGGCGCCACCCAGGCCGAGCCGCTCCGCCCGGCGCGCCACTTGTTCAGGCGACTCCTCGGCGGCGGCGACGACGACACCGCTCGTGGCCGCCACCCCGGCCGCCACTTGGAGGAGGAGCGTCGACTTCCCGACTCCAGGCTCGCCCCCGACGAGGACCGCCGTGCCGGGAACGAGGCCCCCTCCCACCGCCCTGTCGAACTCGCCGACCCCGCTGGCGAGCCGGCGAGGAGGGACGGTGCTGACGACGTCCCGCAACATCGAAGGCGTGGCTCGGCGACCGGTGGCGGCGCCGTGCTCCAGGGCGTCCTGCGCCTTGCAGTCCGGGCAGAAGCCCATCCACCTCGCCGCTCGGTAGTCGCAGCTGCGGCACACGTAAGGCATTGCCTCCAACCTCTCACTCGTTCTCGGGAGAGGGTAAGAAACGGGTGTGACGAGAAGCCCGCAGGGCTTCAGCCGCGCAGGAAACGCCTGATCGCCCACACGAGGCCGAATGCAACGATGCCCAGGAGCAAGAGGCCTCCGAGGAGGTTCGTCGCGGTCCAGCCCTCCACCTCGCGTACCGCGACGATGAATGTCATCCGTGGCACAATAACCGCGCCGCGTGTGCTGCCGTTCTGGCGTCATCGGGGGGCGCGGCACCCCGAACGAGGAACTCGAGAGTGGACAACGGGCCCGACCAAGACCAGTTCGACGACCTCTTCGAGCCCTTCGAGCTCGAGGAAGGTCCGGCCGCCGATGCGCCGCCCGAGGATGTCCCGCCTCCCAGCCAGCAGCCGCCCTCCCCCGTTTCCACGCCGCTCAACTGCCCGAGCTGCGGTGCCGCCAATCCCCCTCAGAATCGCCACTGCGAGCAGTGCGGCGCCCGCCTCGGCAAGAGTCCACTCCCGGTCGCCCCACCGCCCGCCGTCAGGACCACTCCCGGGGGCAGGGCACTGAGCGTCTTGGCCGTCGTTGTCGGGATCGTCGCCATCATCACGATCGCCTTCAACCTGACGAGGGGGGAGCCGAATGCCCAGGTCACGACGACCACGATCGCCACCACCACGACGACCGATTTCGAGTTCACCGAGTTGCGGCCGACATCGGTCGAGGCGAGCTCGCATCTCACGGGCTACGAGCCGGACAAACTCCTCGACTGCACCGACGACGAGAAGTACTGGAACGACCAGAGTGCTCGCGGGGTCAACGCTGTGCTCACCTTCCGATTCGCCCAGCCGGTGCAGATCAGGGACATCGAGCTGCAGAACCTCGTCGACAACACGAAGTTCAAGTTGAACTTCAGGATCAAGGACTTCGTTATCACCGTCGACGACCTCGGGACGGAGACGGTGGGGACGCTCCGGGACGTCAACGAGCCGCAGAGCGTCGCCATCGCCAGCCTCAACACCACGTTGGTCACGCTCGAGGTGAGATCGACGTACCCGGCGGAGGCGGTCAACGACAACGCCCCGTTCTCCGAGCTCGCCCTGCAATGCGTTCGGTTCTTCGGAGCGACGGCCGGCTGAGACAGCCGCTACTCCTTCACGTACGGCTGACCGTCGGCGGCGGGCGGCCTGGCCCTACCAACCAGGCCGGCGACCACGAGGATCGTCACGATGAACGGAGCCATGCCCAGGAACTCCGACGGAATGCCCGTCTGGAGGATGCCGAGCGTCTGCGAGAGGGCGTCGGCGAACCCGAACACCAGCCCGGCCGCCATCGCCCCGACCGGGTGCCACCTGCCGAAGATCATCGCGGCCAGCCCGATGAAGCCCCGGCCGTTCGTCATGTTCTCGTCGAAACGCCCGACCGACCCGAGGGTGAAGAAGGCGCCGCCGAAGCCTGCGATGGCCCCACCGAGGATGACGTTGAGGTAGCGAGTCCTGTAGACGTTGACGCCGACGGTGTCGGCCGCCTTGGGGTGCTCGCCGACCGCACGCGCCCGCAGGCCCCACCTCGTCCTGAAGAGGAGGAACGTCAACAGCGCCACGAAGATGAACGCCCCGAACACGAAGATGTTGTGGTCGAACAGGATCGGCCCGATGAGCGGTATCCGGCTGAGCAGCGGGATGCCGAGCGGCTTGTAGATCGGCGCCTGGTTGAGGCCGCTGTTCTCGGCGAGCCACCGCAGCGACAAGAACGACGTAAGGCCCCCGACGAAGATCGTGATGACGACGCCTGCGATGATCTGGTCGACGACGTATCGGATCGCCAGCACGGCGAGCACCCACGCCAGGAGCATTCCGACCAGAACGGCGGCCAACACCCCCACCCAGCTCCCGAGGGGGGCGCCGAGTAACAGGCGGTCGTCGGGCTCCGTGAGCGGGGAGGCCACCACGGCCCCGACGAAGGCGCCGGCGAGTAACTGGCCCTCGATGGCGATGTTGATGACAGCCACCCGTTCCGACATCACGCCGGCGAGTGCCCCGAGCGTGATCGGGACACTGCGTACGATCGTCGCCTTGAGCATTCCGACCATGCTGAACGCCCCGAGGGAACTCTGACCGGTCGCCCACGCCAGGAAGGCGAAGATGAAGACGACGAGGCCGAGGGCGAGCACCAGGTTCTCTCGCCTCCCAAACCCTCTGACGAGCTGGTAGCCGCCGAGCACCGCCAGAGCGATCCCGCAGAACAGCGTCACCCGACCGGTCGACAGCGTCAGGTCGGGCAGCGACGGATCGGTCGGCCTGGCGAGACTGAACGTGAAGTTGCCGAGGTCGCGGCTCCACCTGGCGAAGTAGAACAGCACGAACGCCGCCAGCACCAGGTACGTGATGGCGAGATAGCGCGACCTGCGGATCTCGGCGGTCGTGCGGGCCGGAATCGCGTCTGGGTTCGTCGCCACGGCCGTCATGACGCCCAGCCTTTTGTGACCTGGCCCGTCCCCTCGCCGGTGCGCACCCGGAAGATCGCCCTGATGAGCGCCGGGGCGGCGATGAACACGACCACGAGCGCCTGGATGACGGCGATCAGGTCGATCGGGACGTCCGTCACGACCTGCATGTCGAGACCGCCGGCTCGCAGTGCCCCGAACAGCAGGCCCGCCGCGACGACGCCTGCGGGATGCGACCTCCCGAGCAGGGCGAGCGAGATGGCATCGAAGCCGATCCCCGCAGAGAAACCGGGGCTCGCTCTGAAGAGGAGCCCGTTGATCTGGTTCATGCCGGCCAGCCCGGCCAGGGCGCC
>Ga0214472_10004518_pt1 | contig 14700 bp, 18 predicted proteins | sample RVTome_6_FD_207662 | JGI IMG/M metagenome (GOLD analysis project Ga0214472, IMG submission 207662) | Soil microbial communities from uranium-contaminated site in the Upper Colorado River Basin, Wyoming, United States - RVT140D175 | ecosystem: Environmental > Terrestrial > Soil > Contaminated >...
TTTGACAACCTCGATCTCTTTCAAAAATTCTTCTTTCGGCAATGTGAGATTGCGCATCCTGTCTGCCTCCAGTTCGAAACTGATCGGCAGTCGTGATTTTTCCAGTGTCTGGAAATAGGCAGTGTAATCGAGGCTGGTGAATGCGTTTTCATCACCACCATTGGCGGAAACGATGCGGGAAAATTCACCCGGTGCATATTTTTCCGTGCCCTTGAACATCATGTGTTCCAGCGCATGAGAAACTCCGGTAATGCCATCGTGTTCATAACTGGAACCGGCCTTGTACCATACCTGCGATGTCACCACAGGTGCGCGGTGATCTTCCTTGACCAGAATCTTCAGGCCGTTGTCCAGTATGAATTCATGGGTCTGGGCGCTGACAGAAAAGCTGAACAGTAAACCGCCCAGAATAATTTTTAAATAAAAAATAAACTTCACAAGGGATCTCCCTTTTGGTTATAGCTATATTGAATTTTGACCAATCTGTCATTTCGAGCAAAGCGAGAAATCTGATTTTTAAATTCCATTATTAACAACAGATTTCTCCCTGCGGTCGAAATGACAAACACTGTCTTGTTTAATTGGTTCGTCATTCCGGGATCGGGCCTGCAAGCCCGAGACCCGGAATCCAAATAATATATCGTGTCGTCATACTGGCGAAGGCCAGTATCCAGTCAAAACAATTATCCACTGGATGCTGGTCGTTACGGACTTCCTCAGTAACTGTTCCGGACATTACTCTACCTCCTGCTTCCTTGTAGTCGTGTTCTCTCGCGACATTTTCTACATCCTGTAGATCGCATTCGCCAGCATGACGGGATTTTGGATAGCTCCCTGAGTCTTGTACCAAGGCTTTAACACAGTTATTAGAGCAACCTTATCCCCGGTAGTTCTTATAACTTCCCGCCCCTTAATGATAGGATACATGAGAATTCACAAGACGCTTAACACCAGATGTTCGGATTTAAATCAAAACCAGCGGCAGAAACAGAACCCGGCAATGACCGGCTGATTAGCAAGTTAAAGCTGGGCCTGAAACGCACCCATGCCATTCTGCTTACAGATGTCGGTGATTTATTGCAAGGCACCCGCCCGGTTGACCAGAATTTTATTGATACGCTTGAAGAACATCTGCTCATGGCCGACCTCGGCGTTAATGTCACCCAATCTGTTATCTCGGCACTACCTGCCCGCATCAAGGACAAAACTGATCAGGTCGCCGCTGTAAAACAGGCCTTGCAGGATCTATTGTATGAAATCCTGGCGCCAGTTGATAAACCGCTCATCATTTCTGAAACCGGCACCAGACCGTTCGTCATACTCATGGCCGGCGTGAATGGCGTCGGCAAAACCACCAGCATCGGCAAGCTGGCCCATCATTTCAAACAGCAAGGGCATAGTGTGATGCTGGCCGCTGGTGATACCTTTCGTGCCGCCGCTGTCGAACAACTGCAAAACTGGGGCAATAAAAATAATGTGCCGGTCGTTGCACAACAAAGCGGCGCGGACTCGGCTGCCGTGATCTACGATGCCCTGCAATCCGCACGCTCACGCAATGTGGACATATTAATTGCAGACACTGCAGGCCGTTTGCATACACAGGGCAACCTCATGGACGAACTGAAAAAGATCCGCCGCGTGATTACCAAATTTGATCCCGCCATTGAACCTGAATGCCTGCTGGTGCTGGATGCCGGAACCGGACAAAATGCACTCATGCAGACCAGGCAGTTCAATGACGCCATTGGTGTTACCGGCATCATACTCACCAAACTGGATGGCACCGCCAAAGGTGGAATTATTTTTGCGCTGGCAAAGGAAGCCGGCATTCCGGTACGCTTTATCGGCGTGGGAGAAAAGCTGGATGACTTACAGCCGTTTAACAGCCGTGATTTTATTACAGCATTATTTAACAACTAGAATCTGTCTCAAAATCCATTTCCCCCTCCCTTGGCGGGAGGGGGCGAGGGGGAGGGGGAAATCAGGCAAGATATGCTATTGATATTTCTTGTTTCACTTTTCACCCCCACCCTCACCCTCCCCCATCAAGGGGGAGGGTATTTAATTTTGAGATAGGTTCTAGTCTTTTATCTAAATGAAGCAAGCGCAGCCAATTTGAATTTGAGATGATCCAGTTTACAAATGTCTTTATGCAATACCCCGGCGGCATCGACGCCCTCCGTAACATTAATATACATATCGAGCAGGGCGCCATGGCATTTGTTACCGGAAGATCGGGCGCGGGCAAAAGCACATTGCTGCGCCTCATCGCGCTCATCGAGCGCCACACCCGCGGCCAGATTATTGTAAATGGACAAAACCTTGAACGCGTTCGTCGCAAACGCGTTGCCCTGTTCCGCCGTAACATCGGTTTCATGTTCCAGGACCACCGCTTATTAAATGATCGCACTGTGTATGATAACGTTGCATTACCATTGGTGATCGCAGGTTACCGCCATCAAGAAGTCAGAAAGCGCGTGCAGGCCGCGCTGGACAAAGTTGGTCTGTTATCCAAACAAAACTCCTTGCCGATTACCTTATCAGGCGGCGAACAACAACGCGTCGGCATTGCACGTGCTGTGGTCCATCGCCCTACATTATTACTTGCCGATGAACCCACAGGTAATCTCGACCCGGCATTGTCGTGGGAAATCATGAAACTGTTTGAACAGTTCAACCAGGTCGGAGTGACCATCCTCATTGCCAGTCACGACCTGGAAATGATCAAACGCATGCGCAAAAGAATCATCACCTTGCGCGAAGGCAGGACCCTGACCCATCTAGGCGATCATCACGAAAAGAAATGAAACCGGTTCGTTCACAAACTGCGGAATACGACTCGAAGGAAAACTTCCAGTCCCTGTTTGAGTCATGGTCATTACAACATCTGCAGGCTTTTTTCTTCAGCCTGGGCCAACTCTGCAAAAACCCGGTCGCCAGTTTTCTCACCGCAGCTGTCATCGGCATCTCGCTGGCATTGCCTGCAGGTTTTTTTATTATTCTTGAAAACACCCGATACATTACTGCAGGCTGGGAAGGGTCAGTCGAGATAACTGCTTTTCTGAAAATGGATGTGGATGATGCCACGGCAAAGAAACTGGCCGGTAAAATTTCTGAAATGCCTGGCATAGGAAAAGTGGAACTGGTCACGCGGGAACAGGCGCTGGAAGAATACCGGCAGTTATCGGGATTTGCGAAAGCGCTGGAAGCGCTGGATGAAAATCCGCTGCCTTCATTATTGTTAATCAAACCCACACATGAAGAATTCGTAGAAAAATCCGCCGGGGAAATCCTTAACAAACTGAAGGTAATCCCGGAAATTGAATATGCACAATACGACCAGCAATGGGTAAAACGCCTGAACGCCATTATCGACATCGTTAAACGCATCGTTGTCATCCTTGCAGTCTTCCTCGGCCTCGCGGTTTTGATCATCATCGGCAACACCATCCGCATGCTGATCTATCACCGCCGGTCTGAAATTGAAGTCGCCAAACTGTTTGGCGCCACCGATGGCTTCATTCAACGCCCGTTTCTATACAGCGGTTTCTGGTATGGCATTTTCGGCGGTCTCATCGCCTGGGTACTGATCACCATTTCGCTGCTCCTGTTACAGGCACCTGCCAAGGGTCTGGCGCAACTTTATGCCAGTGATTTCAGCTTGATTGGCCTGTCCCTGAAAGAAACTTTATTACTTTTTCTTTCCGGCGTTCTGCTGGGCCTCATCGGCTCCTGGATTTCCGTCCAGCGCCACCTCCGCGCCATCGAACCGGCTTGAGTAATTACAGGGCCTGTTGACCGTCATTCCCGCGGAAGCGGGAATCCAGTAATTAATCATAACTCCTTGTTTTTACTGGATTCTGACATACGCCAGAACGACGAAACAGTACCCCGCTTGCAGTCCCCACATCAGGAACTATAATAAACCTTAGCACTCAAAAAGCTTGAGTGCTAAGCAGCACCAAATCTTTAAAACAGGGGGTATTTAAATTAATGACTAGCACCTTAACCATGCCGTTGGCTTTACCTGCCGGTTCGCTGGACACCTACATCCAAAGCGTGAACCGCATCCCGATGGTCAGCGCCGAAGAAGAGCGCGAACTGGCCCTGCGTTTTCGTGAAGAAGGCGATCTGGATGCCGCCCGGCAACTGGTCATGTCCCATCTGCGCTTTGTGGTCAAGGTAGCACGTGGTTATAACGGTTATGGACTGCCGCTCGCCGACCTCATCCAGGAAGGCAATATCGGATTAATGAAAGCCGTGAAACGTTTTGATCCGGCTGTGGGTGTGCGGCTGGTGTCATTCGCCGTACACTGGGTACGTGCCGAAATGCATGAATACATCCTGCGCAACTGGCGCATCGTGAAAATTGCCACCACCAAGGCCCAGCGTAAACTGTTCTTCAATTTGCGTTCCGCGAAAAAACGACTCGGCTGGCTGAACAGTGACGAAGTCGATGCCGTGGCCAAAGATCTTGGCGTGAGTTCCAAAGACGTGATCGAAATGGAAAAGCGTATGAGTAATTACGACGCTTCCTTCGATGGCATCGTCACGGATGATGAAGATGAAAACATCTACGCCCCGGTGGCTTACCTTGAAGACAAGAGTGCCGGTCCGGAAGAACAACTGGAGTTTTCACAGGCAGACGATCTGCAACAGGAAAGACTGCAATATGCGATCGCCGCACTGGATGATCGCAGCCGCGACATCATTGCCAAACGCTGGCTGACGGACAATAAGGCCACACTGCACGAACTCGCTGCGGAATATGACGTCTCCGCCGAACGCATCCGGCAGATCGAAAACAACGCAATGAAAAAACTCAGAGCGTCTTTCGCTTTCTGATTAAGGGAACTCAGGGATGATAAGTGAATTTAATATAATGCCCCGAAAGGGGCATTTTTCGTTTAAAAGCTCACAGCTGGCACCATGCGGCGCCTACTTCACCTCTCCAAGCTCGTCATTTAATAATTATAAACTCCTCGCTTGCAGCAGTGAATTATCACCGCCTTGCACTCTGCTGAGTGCTTTTAAAAAAGCTGCATATCATAATTTATTTATGATTCAATTTAATTAATATAAAAAATCGAATGCAAGAAGAATTACTAACATTTTACCTAAAAAATAAAAACTCATGGGGCGGTTTGATTGCAGCCTGCGGAGTTTTATTTCTAGTATTAATTTCAGGAGTTGATCACTTTTTGTCTAAAGGAATTGAATTATTTGTATACAGACTAATTATATATTTATTAATAATATTAATATTTACATTAGTTTGGTATAAAAAAACTCAAACCATCCCCCTTAATAAAACTAACAAACTCGGCATTGTAATATGCATAGATGCTGAAAATGACAGAGAAAGATTACTTATAAAAAATGATTTAATAAATAAAATAAAAGAACTGCTTAATGTTCATAGCTTTGGTAATGAATTCGAAGTAATTCATTTGTCCGATCACTTGGCTAAACGCTTTGTGCCAATAATTGAATCAGAACAACAACGCGTTTTGAAAGTATTATCTACTTCCAAAGATGCCGGCCTAGAAGATAAAAAATGGTTAAAGTTTAAATTTACAACAAAAGGAATTTTTTACATTTATGGAAACTTTAAAACCAGAAATGAAATAGATGAAAAATATATATTAACAATACATTCTATTGTATTACATAAAAAAATAGACAAGGAAAAGTCTACCAAGCTTTCTAGGGAGATGAGTTCTATCCTTCCCAGGGAAATATCATTTAATTTAAATCAAGAAGTATCGGGCATTACCATAACAGCAAGATCTCTATACCTTGCCTCAAGATACATTGTAGGAATAGCATCACTAATTTCTGGCAATTTTAATTTAGCTATAGATTTATTTAGAAACCTATCTAAAGAAATTAATGCAACATACCCTGCTCCTGGCCCAAACATTAAAAATGTACTGAATAATTCTGATAATTATTTATCGGAATCTCTGTCTAGATTAGCCGAGCAAAAATATCTTCAAGGGCTAAACCAAGAAGCTTTGGATTTAATTTCTGAAGCTATTCTGCTTAATCCAAAAAATTATGGTTCAATAATTCTGAAATCGGTATTATCTTTTGTTATAGAAAAAAATATTAAAAAATCACTGCAAGAAACATTCGATGCAGAAAAATCTGCTAAAAATGAATACGGGTGGCTTTACAATAGAGCTTTTCTATACATGTATTCCTATAAATTTGAAAAAGGGTATAAGTGTTATAAAAAATTAAAAGAATTAACTTTTCACAACGAAGAGCTAACTGTTGATGAATGCATAAACTTCAACCAAACTTTACTTAATGCCGAACCTGATAAACTGCAAAGCCTTTTTATATTAGGATTTTTATACCAATCTAAAAAAATTAATTATCCCATGGCATATGAATATTTTGATAATTTTATAAATTTAACAAAGAATAATGATAAATATGACTATTTGAGGACTCGTGCTGAATCATATTTAGTTGAATTAAGAAGAGTAATGGACTTACCCAATAATGAAAACCAAACTAATGGGGCCGGAGTGATTTATTTTTAACCTCCTTCATCAGCAACAAATAACCGTTTTGAAATATCTACCGCTGCCTGTTGCATTAATTCCAGATGATGTTGTTGCTGTGACTTGTTCAGCATGCCCGTAATATAGGTCGTCCCTATGCCTGCAACCGGGTAACCGGCCGGATCACAAACGGCCACACCAAAGCCACTGGTTGTACGATCCAGCAATATGTTGTCGTAGATACCACTTCCCGCCTTGAATGATTTTGCCAGCGTTTCATAAAAACGCTTTTCGTCGAAACCTTCGATACGATGATAACGCGATATATTGAGCTGTATGATCTCGTCCACTTCTTCTTTTGGCATACAGGCAAACATGCCCAGGCATGCCGGGGTCATCCCAAAAGGGCCGCGCATTCCCACCCAGCCTTTACCAACCAGTATTTCCGATTCACTTTCATAACGGCCGACACAAACCATGTCCAGTCCTGAACGAATCCCGAGATAAACGATCTGGTTCAATTTATTCGCGAGTGTAGCCAGTTCTGTTGATGCGACACGTTCCACCGGATGATGGCTCATGGCGGAATAGCCCAGCGCGGCGAGATCGAGGCCCAGATTAAAGCGTGAGGTTTGTTCGTTCCTTTCAACCCAACCCAGAGACATCAATGTATTTAAAACGCGGTGTATCGTCGGGCGCGGCAAACCTGTTCTTGAAACGAGTTTGCTTAACGACATTCCTTTACGCGAACCACTGGCGATCACATTAAGCAATATTGTTGCCCGGTTAAGACTGCCGGATGGCAGTGATGTTATGTTGGTTTTGATTTTATTCATTGATTCACGTTTCATCATCAGGATTGACTGGGTGTCCGAATAGCGAACACCTTATTATCCTGACTGCATTGTTATATTCAATCTTTGTTAATAATATTTCGTTTGTTTTTATCAGGTCATTTAGAACAATAATGTCCGATTATCGAACACTCACATAACAAGGGGAATCATCATGAATCAAGGTTCAGAACGTGCGGTCAATATTGTGATGCTGCGAGGTGCCTGTTTATGGATCCTGGTGGCCCTGATATTAGCCTGGAGTCTGGTCGGCATTTATAACGATATTAGTTTTCTGAAAACAATTTTTCCCGGCAAGCCTTCCCGTGTATTACAGGCACATATCGATTTCTTGCTGATGAGCGCATTAATCCTTGGTTTCTTTGCAACACGCGTTCCCTTGCTCTGGCACGTGCGTTGGGCCATGGTCGTTGGGGCTTTTACCAATTCCAGCTTGTTTCTTTTGTTTGCCATTTTCCCTTCCACTGATCCGACATCAGAAACTTTTGCACCAGATTCAATCGGCAATGCAATATTCGATGTATATTTGTATTCCAGCCTTGTACTAACTACGTATGGGTTTGGCCGGGGCGCGATATTGATTTTCAGGTCGACCTTGAACCATCACAGCTAAAGCGGACCCGGAAATTTATTACAAAAATTCCCAAACGCGATATGGCTTTGCAGGCCAGATCCTGCATTGGACCAGTGTCACGTTGCTGGTGATATTGATTGTTACTGCCAGTAAATTCGAGGGAATTCAGCAAAGCCCGGATAAAACTGGCCTGATAATGCAACATGCTTCCTGGGGAATACTGTTCCTGCTGGTGATGTCGCTCAGGGTTTACTGGCGTGCCACGAATCTGAACCCCGTCCACTCCTATAGCATTCCTGGCTGGCAAAAATTCGCGGCGATATTTCTGCACAGAATGATTTATGTTGTGGTGATAACACAGAGTCTTTTTGGTTTGTGTAATTTACTTTTTGCCGGGCGCGGTATCCCGTTATTCGGTTTGTTTGAGATTCCGTCGTCCATGGACAAGGACGAATTATTATCTGAAGCATCAAAGAGCATTCACTACGCCCTGTCAGTTGTCATCTATCCGTTATTTGCAATGCATGTCAGCGCAGCCATCTATCACCAGCTTTTTGGTGTCCTTGATCATGAAAAATAATTATGGCTTGTTTTTCATTTTATTTTTTGCGCAAAAATAGTCCGGGGTGATTTATTTTTAACCGGACATTTTAAATCTCTCCGGCTCGTTATTTCGGTTATTTTGTTTTTCCCTGATTTCCCCTTTCCGGCACTGAAACCCGTGCAGACCAACTCCGCTTCTGTTCGATAGCGTACATTCTGCGGGGTTTACATATGCCATTATGTATATCCACTTTATCCAGTATGTTACTTTCTACGAGTAGCAAGGAGCGGTAAATACTATGAAAATTATAATGATACGAATGTTTTTGATACTGCCGCTGGCAGGCCTGATATTTACCGGTTGTGCAATGGGTGGTGATAAAAACCAGCCACCCGTAGCAGTTGCGCCGCCGGTACAGGCAGCACCAGCGCCACCCCCACCTCCTGAGCCGGCATATGTCCCCGAGCCCGAGCCTGAAAAGATCGTGCTTGATGGCGTCAATTTCGATTTTGACAAGTCCACTCTGAAACCAAGGGCCACCGCTATCCTGGACCATGCAGTTAATGTGATGAAACAGCATCCCGACAGGAAATTCAGCATCGAAGGACACACTGACAGCATCGGTAGTGACCAGTACAACGAGGGTCTGGCACAGCGTCGCGTCGATGCCGTGCGTAACTACCTGGTTCAGCATGGTATCGCATCGCACCGCATTGACGTCAGCAGTTACGGCGAAAGGAACCCGGTTGCGAGCAATGAGACAGAAGAAGGTCGAGCCAGGAACCGGCGCGTTGAAATCGATCCAACCTTATTAGTAAGTCACTCTTATTAGTAAATCGATCATAGTCCAGCCTCGCGTTCCAGCAATTCATTTGTAGGGAAGACCAGCCGGTCTTCCCCCGCTTTTTTTGCACCAGCGGTAATCATAAACTTACATGCAATCAAGAAATAACACCGTCCTGGCACCGGATGGACACAGTAAGCCGGTCTTGACGGTCAGGCTGATTAGCTTCGCTGTATTTGTCATTGCCATGGTGATGACGGCCTCCGCTTATGCGGATATCGCATTCAACCTCACTATGCCGCAGGCTGCCAATTCGCGACCGCTGCCACCGCAATACCGGATAGAGGCGGACGGCTCGGTTGAACTGCGCCTGTGTTTTAATTCGTCATGTGCACGGACAGAGATGCTGACGTTTTCAGCTGCGGATATGGAAAAGGTCAAAGAACAGCTTGGGTATTGTCCGGGGGAACCCTTGTATGACCGTCTGCAGCGTGTCCGCATCGCCGTGTGGCAGATGGAGGTGCTTGCGCAAAAATACGAACCGCTCCTGGCCTATGACCGGGAAGTGAATGACCGGGAATACGGCGTGGAAGGGCGCATGGACTGCGTGGATAACGCCAGTAACACCACGACCTACCTGGCGATCCTGACGGATCTTGGTCAGCTGCCTTCATGGCGGGTCGGGGAGTCTCGTGTGCGCAAGCCGCTTGATTTCAATGCCATGCACTGGACAGCGGTATTGGAGGATGAGGTAAGTGGCAAGCAATGGGCGGTGGATTCATGGTTCCGTCCCAATGGCCATCTGCCATTTGTGCTCCCGTTCGCTGCCTGGATGGCAGAAACCCGGGGCTGGTTACCACCTCATGATGCACTAAATCCCTATCCCCATGCCATCAACGAACTCTGCCGGCAATGAACCGCGTGGGTCTGGATCCAACCAAACAAAATACGGGGCTGAGTAATTAATTTTTAACCGGTCAATTTTAAATCACTCCGAGCCGTTTTTTTCCTGATTGATATTTTAGTGCTTCATACCTAATATCTATAAAAAACATCACGAGGTTAAATGCATGGCCGGAGGCTGGTCAAAAGACGGGGCTGTACAGGATCAAATCGATGCCAGTGTTGATGATGCGATCAAACTGGCACGCAGCCGCTTGCCCGTGGGGAAAAGCCTGACCCATTGCGAGGAATGCGGGGATCCAATTCCTGAAGCACGCCAGCAGGCGATCCCCGGGGTTCGCTTTTGTGTAACGTGCCAATCGGAATTGGATGAACAACAGGAAACAGTTGCGCTTTATAACCGCCGCGGCAGCAAGGACAGCCAGTTACGTTAACACCAGAAAACCGTGTGACTGCACAAGATCAGATTACTTACCTGCTTGCAAGAATACCCGGGGACAGTCCGCGATTTCAAATATGCCTGATGCTTTAACCTCAATATCAAACCTTAATGGACAAAATCAGAGTTTATTACAATAGCGCCTGCCCGGTGTGTAATTACGGAATCAATAAACAGAAAAGGCGAATGGATACGTGCGATGCGGACTGGCATGATGTTCATAACGATGTTGAATCACGCAAGGATTTACCTTCAGATCTGGAATTTGTACGGGAACGCCTGCACGTCATTGATGAAAATGGTCAAGTCAAAATCGGCATTGACGCATTTATAACTATCTGGAAACGCTCACCCGGTGAACACTGGAAAGCTAAAATCGTTTCCTTGCCGGTGATTAAACAACTCGCTACGGTCAGCTACAACATATTCGCCAGGATATTGTATATATGGAACCGGTCTTTGGGACACTGGTAATAATCAGAATCAAAAAGGGTCAGCGTCGTTGATTTAAAACCATGCAACAAATTTTAATCTATTCCGATAGCCTCACCTGGGGAATTATTCCTGAAACAAGGAAGCGCCTTCCTTTTGATAAAAGATGGCCAGGTGTGTTTGAAACTGCGCTGAATGCTGCGGGAAAAATGTACGTGTTATAGAAAACTGTTTGAACGGCAGGCGCACGTGCTGGAACGATCCCTGCAAGGACGGCAGGGATGGATCACAGGGACTGGCACAGGTGATCGAAATGCATTCCCCGCTGGTGCTGGTTATTTTAATGCTGGGCACCAATGATTTTCAGAGCATGCATAACAACACAGCGTGGGTGTCTGCGCAGGGCATGACAAAACTGGTTGAGATTGTGCGCAAAGCTCCGATTGAGCCCGGCATGCCGGTGCCCGAAATCATGATCGTTTGCCCCCCGTTAATTTCCAAACCCAAAGGCACGATGGCGGAAAAATTCCCTGGCGCAGATGAAAAATGTGCCCGGCTGCCGGACGAACTTGCCAGAGTCGCTAAAGAACTTTCTGCCCGGTATTTCGATGCCAATACCGTTACCGATACCAGCCCGCTGGATGGTGTTCATCTTGACGCTGATCAACATGCAGCACTGGGCCGGGCTTTGGCTGAGACGGTGATTAAGTTAGATATTCCGTGTTAATGCGGAGTAGTTTAGTTATTAAAACCCTCCCTGGCGCCGGATCCTGTACATTCCATGTACGGGATGACGATGTATCAATTTCGGGAACGTGCCGTTTACCTTGATATACGGCTTGCCGGCTTCCTATACTCATAAAGACAATTCTGGTATCAGGCTGAGGGTATTTACTATGGAAGAACGTGAAATTAATTCTATTATCAAGGAGCTGAAGGCAGGATTAAAAGGCAAATCTGTCCGTTACCTTTATGATAATAATTTGCATCAGTTTATTATCGAAGGTGGAGGCCCGTCATTTTGTATCTATATTCATCACAAGTTTTTTGAAGAAGAGGAGCCAATTGAAATATTAAACGAATTTTATAAATACCATGTGATAGATACTCTCAAACAGGCAACAAAACCGGTCTGGTTATATCTGAGTATCAGCGGGCTGCAGGAAGTGGATGAGAATTTTATTAAACAAAAACCGGCCTAGGCGGAAGGAGTCAGGACAAAGTATCAAGAGGTTGAAGCAGATGTAAATCAGGGACAGGTCTCGAACCTTGAATCAATCGCAGACATGGAACAGAAATTTATCTCCGAATCAATTAAACCTGTTATCGCAACTGCTGATACGAATGCGATGGCAACAGGTGGGCCGGTTCTTCCGCATGAGTTTACCTGGCGTGGCAAACCCCTCGGCATTGCTTCAGTGTTTCGTACCTGGCATGAAACCGGGCCGTGCACACATGGCAGTGGCGAACGTTATGTGCGTAAGCATTGGTTTGAAGTAGAAACCACATCACAGCAGAAAGCGAAAATCTATTTTGAACGGAAACCCCGTGGCCGCAAGCTGACCGAACGCTGGTGGCTGTTCAGTATTGAAAACATCAACAATACATGAAATATATCCGGGCAATAGTAATGAACATAAAATCATGTTGCGTTGCATCAATGGCATCTGGTATTGTGAATATATATATGAGCAATACGGATGTAATTCAATCGCCAATCCAGATTTATCTGAATGAATTGCTATTAAAATTCAAGGACGACCTCCGCGGTGCTCTGGCGACTTACATTCCTGAACTTGCCAAGGCAAACGCTGACTGGTTCGGTATAACGTTAGTGACAGTAGACGGTCATATATACCAGGTTGGCGATAGCCGGCAATCCTTCACCATTCAATCCATTTCAAAACCCTTTACCTATGCCCTGGCGCTGGATACACATGGTGTTGATTACGCCATGAGCAAGGTTGGCGTAGAACCCTCCGGCGAAGCCTTTAATGAAATCAGCCTTGAAGAAGACACCGGCAGGCCGTTTAATCCCATGATCAATGCCGGCGCAATCGCTACCACCGGACTCGTCACCGGTGACAGTCCGGAAGAACGTTTCAACACTATTTTGCAAGCGTATGCAAAATTTGCAGCACATGAATTGACTCTGGATGAAACTGTTTATCGATCAGAATCAGATACCGGCAACAGAAATCGTGCAATTGCCTATCTACTAAGAAACTCCAATATCATCGAAGAGAATACCGAGGAAACACTTGATTTATATTTTCGGCAATGTTCGATCCTCGTAAATTGCCGCGACCTTGCTGTTATGGGTGCGACACTGGCCAACAACGGGGTTAATCCTATCACTGGTGTTGCAGCATTAAAATCAGAACATGTTGAAAAAGTGCTTAGTATTATGAGCACTTGTGGAATGTATGATTATGCCGGGGGCTGGATTTATGATGTTGGCATGCCTGCCAAAAGTGGCGTGAGCGGTGGCATTATGGCGGTATTACCTGGCCAGTTTGGCATTGGTGTATTTTCGCCATTACTTGATCGTCTGGGCAATAGTTCGAGAGGCATTGATGTATGCCGAAAGGTCTCCGTGGATTTTGGCCTGCACATGTTTGATTCTTCCAAGGCAAGTAACTCAGTGATCCGTGCGCAGTATGATACGACGACAATAACCTCAAAAAGGGCAAGGACTGTTGAAGAATTTGATATTCTTCGCACACACGGCGGACGTATTAAAATTTATGAGCTTGCCGGAGACCTTATATTCAGCTCCACTGATTATGTGCTTCAAACATTACTGCGCGAACTGGAAAAGGTCGATTATATAATTTTTGATTTCAAGCGTGTTACCTCTGCAAAAAAATCTGCCTGTAACATGATCGCCAGTTTAATCAAATCATTGACGGGAAATGGCAAGTATATATTTTTTACCAATTCAGATTATCAATTTAATAAATTGTTAAGGACCTTTCTTGATAAGCAGACATATGATGATGTAATTAGATTTACTGAGAATGATTTTGCGCTTGAGTGGTGTGAAAACAAGTTGATTCATCAGTATATTGAACCAAAAGATATCGCGCTAAAAGTGGCCTTATATCATCAGATATTATTAAAGGAATTTTCTGAAGATGAATTACAACTTCTTAAAAAAATGATGGTCAAGCGTACCTTTGAGAAAGGCGACTATATTCTTAAAGAAGGCAACACATCCGATGCCTTATACTTTTTAACTGTCGGTGAAGTTAGCATCAAGATGGCGAGCTCTAAAAACAACCATCAGAAAAGAATTGCCACCTTGTCTGCTGGCATGTCTTTTGGAGAAATGTCCGTGATTGACCGGCAGGTCCGCAGCGCTTCCGTAATTGCAGAAAGCTATATTGAATGTTATGAGCTTATGTTCGCTTCATATGACAATGATATCAAATTAAACCAGAAGCAGATCAAGGACAAACTCTTGACCAACCTCGCAACTGACCTCTCCAATAAACTACGAAAAGTAAACCAGGAAATCAGGGCCTACCAGTAACTAATCCGGGATTAGCTGGGGCCGGACTATAACAAGCCTTAGTGCTTGATTTTAAGCAAATAATCCTGTCTTCTTTCGATATACAGAAACAAACCAAGATAATACCATGAAATTATTTTT
>Ga0214472_10004519_pt1 | contig 14699 bp, 14 predicted proteins | sample RVTome_6_FD_207662 | JGI IMG/M metagenome (GOLD analysis project Ga0214472, IMG submission 207662) | Soil microbial communities from uranium-contaminated site in the Upper Colorado River Basin, Wyoming, United States - RVT140D175 | ecosystem: Environmental > Terrestrial > Soil > Contaminated >...
GGGAATTATCGGCACGTTTCTCGGGGTGAAGTCGCCGGGCACGGCCTACGTGCTCCTCCACCACTACATGGGCGAGATCGACGGCGCGTTCCGCTCGTGGGGGCTGGCGCGTGGCGGGACGGGCGCAATCTCGAACGCCATCGCCGCGGCGGCCCGCGAGGCGGGAGTAGAGATACGGGCGGAGGCGCCGGTGGCCGGCATCGTGGTCCGCGACAACCAGGCCCAGGGCGTCGTCCTCGAAAATGGCGACGAGATTGCCGCGCGGATCGTGGCGTCGAGCGTCGATCCGCGGCTGACGTTCCTGCGCTTCATCAACGACGCCAGCCTGCCGGACGACTTCGTGGAAGACATCCGCCGCTACAAGTTCCGCGGTTCGTCGGGCAAGGTCAACCTCGCGCTCGACGCGCTGCCGGACTTCACGTGCCTGCGCGGCGCCGGCGCGCACCTGCGCGGCGCCATGTCGATCTCGCCCAGCGTCGATTACATGGAGCGCGCCTACGACGCGGCCAAGTACGGGCGCTTCTCGCCGCGCCCCTATATCGACATCGTCATCCCGTCGCTGACCGACCCGAGCGTGGCGCCGCCCGGCAAGCACGTCATGTCCTGCTTCGTGCAGTACGCGCCCTATCACCTCGCCGAAGGGACGTGGGAGGACAAGCGCGAGGAGTTCGGCGACACGGTTGTCAGGACGATTGCCGAGTATGCGCCCAACCTGCCGGACATCATTCTCAACAGGCAGGTGATCACGCCGCTCGATCTCGAGCGCGAGTGGGGGTTGTCGGAAGGCAACATTTTCCAGGGTGAGTTGACGCTCGAGCAGCTGTTCTTCCTCCGCCCCGCGCCGGGCTGGGCGCAGTACGAGACGCCGATCGAGCACCTGTACATGTGCGGGTCGGCGACGCACCCCGGGGGCGGCATCATGGGCGCGCCGGGGCGGAATGCGGCCATGAAGATCCTGGCGGATGTCAGGACTTAGGAGGAAGAAGATTCCGTCCTCCTGTCTCCTTCCTCCTTCCTCCTGATGACCATCATCATCATCGGCGGCGGGCACAATGGTCTCGCGGCGGCCTTCTATCTCGCGCGCGCCGGTCTGAAGCCAATCGTCCTGGAGTCGCGCGCCACCTGTGGCGGCGGCGCCGTGACGAGCGAGCTGCACCCGGGGTTCCGTTGTCCGGCGCTTTCGCACCACACCCCGCTCTGGTCGGAGGTCGCGCGCGACATGGAGCTGGCGCGTCACGGCCTCGAATTGCTGCGGCCCGGCGTCGAGGCATTCTCACCCAATCTCGACGGTCCGCCATTGGTCCTGCATCGCGAGGCGCGGCAGGCAGCCGACGCGATCCGCCGCCTGAACACGGCTGACGCCGAGGCCTATCCGCTATATCGACTGGCGATGGGGCGGATCGCCGGTGTGCTGGCCTCGCTGCTGCAGTCGCCGCCGCCCGACATCGATCGTCCCGCTGCGCGCGATCTCTGGAACCTGCTGAAGACCGCGCGGCAGTTCCGCGCGCTCGACACGCGGAGCCGGTACCGGCTGTTGCGGTGGGGTCCGATGCCCGTGGCGGACCTCGCGCGGGAATGGTTCCAGTCGGAGCTGTTGTGCGCCTCCATCGCCGGGCCCGCGGTGTCTGGCACGATGCTGGGCCCTCGTTCGGCGGGAAGCGGCCTCGTACTGCTGCTCCACGAAGCCACGCGTCTGCTGGCGGGCGGGCCGTGGCAGCCACGAGGCGGCCCGGGCGCGCTGACGCAGGCGATGGTCTCCGCTGCGCGCGCGGCCGGCGCTGACATTCGCACCGCGACCCGCGTCGACCAGATTATCGTGGCCAATGATCGTGCGGCGGCCGTGATTGCCGGCGGGCATCGCATGGAAGCCGATGCGGTCATCTCTGCGATCGACCCCAAGAGCACGTTTCTCACGCTGATGGATCCAGCCGACCTCGCGCCCGAGTTCCGGGCGAAGATTCGCAACTATCGGGCGGCAGGCACCCTCGCCAAAGTGAACCTGGCGCTGTCAGGCGTGCCTTCATTCGCCGCTCCGTCCGAGTGGCTCGCCGGCCGCATCCATATCGGCCCGCACATGGACTATCTCGAACGTGCGTTCGACCATGCGAAATATGGTGAATTGTCGGGGCAGCCGTGGCTCGACGTCACGGTACCTTCCGTGCTTGATCCGGACCTCGCGCCCGCTGGCGCGCACGTGATGTCGATCTACGCGCATTACGCACCGCATCGCCTGAGGGGCACGGACTGGACTGCCGCGAAGGCGCCGCTGCTCCGCAACGTGCTCGTGACGCTCGAGCGATTTGCTCCCGGCATCGCGGCACTGGTGGTGGCTGCGGACGTCATCACGCCCGCTGAACTCGAATCGGAGTATGGTCTCTATGGCGGCCACGTCTACCACGGAGAGCTCGCGCTGGATCAGATCGCGACGATGCGGCCGCTGCTCGGGCACGCGCGGTACGCCAGCCCCGTTCCCGGCCTTTACATGTGCAGCGCCGGCACGCACCCGGGAGGGTTCATGACGGGAGCGAGCGGGAAACTGGCGGCGCGTGAAATCCTCAGGTCGATGAAATGAGCACAACCACTGACCTTCAGTACCCGATCGGGCGTCTGACACATGTCATGTCGGCGAACGACCCGATGCGGCGCACGGCGATCGACGAGATTGCCGCCCTGCCCGCGCGCATGCGCGAAGCGGTGGCGGGGCTGACCGAGGCGCAGCTCGACACGCCGTACCGGCCCGGCGGCTGGACGGTGCGCCAGGTCGTCCACCACGTGCCGGACAGCCATGTGCATGCCTACATCCGGCTGAAACTCGCCCTCACGGAGGACGCGCCGACGATCACGCCCTACGATGAAAAGACCTGGGCGAGGCTTGCGGACAGCCGGCTCCCGGTGGAGGTGTCGCTGACGCTGCTCGACAGCGTTCACGCGCGATGGGTGGCGCTTTGTCGCGACTTGAAAGCCTCAGACTGGGCCCGCACGTTCATCCATCCGGAGTACCCCGAGGGCCCTCGCACGATCGACTGGCTGGTCCAGGTCTACGCGTGGCATTCAAACCATCACCTCGCGCACATAACTTCCCTGCGGCAGCGCGAAGGCTGGCGTACCTAGCCGAGCTTTCCTCCTTTCTTGAAGTGAAGGCTGGTAGCATAAGGCACTCATGGTGGCCTCCAGGAAGGAAGACGAGAAGCCCGATGTCGGAGACGCGCTCGGCATGATCGAGACGCGCGGCCTGGTGGGGATGATCGAAGCGGCCGACGCGATGCTGAAGACGGCCGATGTCGTCCTTGTCAGCTGGCAGAAGGTGGATGCGGGCCTGGTGACGGCGCTGATCCGGGGCGATGTCGGATCGGTCAAGGCCGCGACCGACGCGGGAGCGGCCGCCGCGCGCCGCGTGGGCGAGCTGATCGGCGTCCACGTCATTGCCCGGCCCGCCGACGGCCTCGAGAAAGTCTTCCCGATCCGGTAGTCCGCCTACGCCTTCGGCTTCGGCGCGACCGCGCCTCTGGTACGAACAGCAGGCGCGGGCAGTCGGGTCTTCGGCCGCGTTCGCCGCCGCCGCGCAGTCAGCGGCCGCATCGGCAACTCTTCGCCGAGCATCAGCAGCGGCTGCGCCGGCCGTTCGAGATCGAAGAGTCTTCCGTCCTGCATCCGCGCGTACAGGCGATCGCCGCCGATGAAGAGGGTCATCGGCCCGCCGTCGCCGATGGCTTCGTACAGGCGGACGCCGAACAGGTCGCGCAGCGTCGCGAGCAGGCGCCGCAGTCGCGGGATTGAAAACCCGCGGCGGCGGAGATCCGCCAGCACCTGCAGTTCCAGCACGTCGAGCGGGGTGTACCGCCGTTCGGTGAAACCCCCGGCGTCCGTGCGATGCGGCGCGACAGCGGGCTTGAAGAGCCGCCGGGCATCCCACCACTGGAGCTCCCGCGCCGTGAGTCCCGTCAGCCCCACGACTTCCCGCGAGGTGTAGTGCTTCTTGAGCTTCATCCCTCGACTCCGCGCTCAGGATGACCCTGAGCTCGTCGAAGGGTCACAGCCCGAACCGATCCGGCCGCATCAGGGCGAGCTCGGGGCGCTCGCGGCCCTCGAGGACCAGGTCCGCGACGAGCGATGCGGTCAGGGGCGCGAGCAGGACGCCGTTGCGATAGTGACCGGTGGCGTAGTACACGCCGCGCATTGTCGATGAACGGCCGACGATCGGCAACTCGTCGGGCGTCGCCGGGCGAAGGCCCGCGCGCGCCTCGAGGAAGCGCGCCGTGCGGGACGCCGGCAGCAGCTCCGCCGCGGCGTCGCGCAACCGGGCAATCGCCGCCGTCGTCACGCTCTCGTCAAACCCCACGTCCTCGGAGGTCGCGCCGACGAGCACGTCCCCGTCCGTCCAGGGGACGAGATACGTGGCTGACCCCAATGCGGAGCCCCAGACGACCCGTGTGAGGGGCGGACTGTCAAAGCGAAGCTGAACGACCTGCCCGCGAACCGGACGGACGGGAACGGCGATGGCGGGCGCCATCGGAATGCCGCCCGACCAGCTGCCGGCGGCGAGGACGACGGCATCGGATTCGATGCGCTCGTTGCCGGCGTGGACGCGAACGGCGTCCGCTGATTCGATACGCTCCACCGGCAACAGGTCCAGAGTCGCGCCGCGGCGCCGCGACGCCGCTGCCAGCGCCGCCATCAGGGTCGCGACGCCGACGTATCCATGAACCGGAACGAGGAGCGCGGTGCGAATGTCGCCGGCGAGTGACGGTTCGAGGCGCCGCACGCCGCTCGCATCCACAAGCGTATGAGGCGCGCCGCGTTCGGCCAGTCCGCGCGCGGCCGCGTCCAGCTCGCGCGCTTCGGCCTCGGTGCGAGCCACCTGGAGGGTGCCCGAACGACGATATTCGATCGCGCTCTGGGCGTCGGCCGCGACGCGAGCGATGAAGCGGTCGTAGTGATCGAGGCTGCAGAGCCCCAGCCGCAGCAGGTCCTGCGAGTGCCCTTCGATGTGGGGCGCGAGAATGCCGCCCGATGCGCGCGTGGCGCCATGGCCGAGGCCGCGTGGATCGATCAGCCGTATCTCAGCGCCTCTGGCCGCGAGCTCGTAGGCGACGGCATAGCCGATGATGCCGGCGCCGACGATCGTGACTCTCACGTCACGATCATAGACGTAGGGGCCGACCTTGGTCGGCCCGCCAGCGGTGGGCCGACCAAAGACCAAAGGTACCGACGGGCCGAGCAAGCTCGGCCCCTACGTCGACCGTCTAAAACCGGAATTGCATTCCCACCTCGACCCTGCGCGCCTGCGCGGCCGACGTAGGGAGGCCGAAGAACGGCGACAGCAGGTTGCCGCTGAAGTTCACGAAATTCGTGCGGTTGAGGACGTTGAAGCCCTGCACGTAGAACGCGAGCGTGAAGCGCTGGTTGGTGTTGCCGCCGCCTGGTCCGCCCACCGCGATCGGTCCGCCGCCGCCGGGCCCCTGGCCCCCGCCGTCGGGAGACGGCGCGACGATCAGCGTTTGCCCGCCCCCTCCGGAGCCGGCCTGTCGATTCTCGTCGCCCGACCCGCCGAACCCGAAGCCGCGTGAGAAGCGGACGTTCATGTCGAACCGCGCCGCGCCGCGCTCGCTGTTGCGGCCGACGCCGGCCGGGCGGTCGTTGCTGACGCCGTCGCGATTGTCGTCGCGGCCGGTGGTGATCGTGTAGGGCGAAGCGGACTGCGCCGTCCCGCTGATGTTCGCGCGAATCGCCCACGGCAGGCCCACGTTCACCATCGCATTGAGACGGTGCCGGACGTCCTGTGACGAGGGCCCCCACTCCGCATCGGGATTCAAACTGTCGGCTGGCAGCGACAACGCGTTGTCCGCGTGGCTCTTCACGTTCGACCACGTGTAGCCGACATTCATGAACGTCCGGCGCCCCGGCACCCGGTAGTTCAGGTTCACGTGGATGCGATCGGTTGACGAGCGGCCGGTCGATTCGATCTGGGCGACGGTACCGACGTCAGGCTCAGGACGAAGGCCGAAGGCATCCGGCGCGTTCACGTTGCGCGAGCGCAGCTGATTGCGGCCGCGCATGAGCATGTACGACGCCTGGAAATTGATCCCCTGCGTCAGGGCCCGCTCCACGCCGATCGATGCCTGGTGGACGTGCGGCATCTTCAGGTCCGGATCGGCCTGCACGCGGCCGCCGCCCAGGACTGTCGCCTCGACGCCGCCGGCCGGGTCGGGATATCCGGGATTGAGGACGAGCAGATCGCGCTGCGCGCCCGCCGCGCCGGTCACGCGCAGTGTCTGGTCGTACAGGCTCGATTCGTACCAGTCATGGAATACCCCGTAGCCGCCGCGGATCGTCGTGCGGGCGCGCTGCGGCGTGTAGGTGACCCCGAGTCGGGGCATGAAGTTCATGGCGTCGCCGACGTGCGATTGCAGCTCCTCCCGGACGCCGACGCTGACCGCCAGGCGCCGGTTCAGGCGGTAGTCGTCCTGCCAGTACACGCCCAGCTGGTTCTGCGAGAACGCCGTGCGCACCTCGCCGAGCCGCTGCGTGAACGTGTTCGGCGTTCCCGCCAGGAACGCTTCGAGGCTGCTGAACGTAAACGTGCCGGCGGCGTTGCGGGCGTCGTGGTTGATGTACGCGCCGCTCTCGAGCAGGAAGCCGGCCCGCATCGCGTGCTTGCCGACGTTGAAGTCGAGGTTGTTCGCGACCTCCAGCGTCCGGTCCGATCCCTCGCTCGACACGCCGGCGCCGCCGCGGCTGAAGGCGTCGATCACGATGACGGCGGGCGCGTCGGACATCGATGCAGAGAGGCTGTCCTGGTGGTTGAACTCGACCCGGAACTCGTTCAGCGCCGAGCGGCCGAGGATGCTCTGCGCCGACGCGCGCACCTGGTCGCTGTTCGACGAACGGTCGTAGGCGCGCTCCATCAGGTTGAAGTCGCCGACGCCGAGGTTGTGCCGCGCATCCTCGCTGCGCCGGTATTCGAACCGGAATGTCTGGTTCGTCGTGACCCCGTGCTCGAGGCCCGCCATGAAATTGGTCTGCTCGAACGGCCGCTTCACCTGATCGCCGATCCTTCCGTCAGGAAGCAGCGCGACGATCGTGCCAGAGTCGAAGGAGCGGTTGCCGTCGACGTTGAAGCGCAGCGACGTCCGGTTTTGCACCAGCGGTCCGCGAAGCCCGAACGTGAACCGCCGGAACTGTTCGGGCGTCTGCGTCCGCGCGAACGAGTTCCGGGCGTTGAGGACGTCGTTGCGGAGCCCGAAATTGGCGTTGCCGCTCCATTCCGTCAGTCCGGGCCTGGTGATGATCTCCACCTGCACGCGGCCGGCGTCGTGGTTGTCGGCCGAGAAGGAATTCGTTCTGAACCGAATCTGCCGGATCTCGTCGCGGTTCGGGAGGCGGCCGCCGCGGAAGCCATTCACCTGGAACACCGCGCCCGCGCCGCCCGTCATCGCCTCGAGCTGGGCGCGCAATTCGTCCGGGTCGTCCGACAGCTCCGCGATCTCGTCCTCTTCGAGCGTGGTCGTCAACGAGTTGCCGCGCGTATCGTCCGCGGTCGCGTCGCTGACCACGATCTCTTCCTGGAGGCCGGCGATGCTGAGCGTGATCGTCTGGTTGGTGCTGCCGCGGCGAAGCGTGAGCATCCGGTCCACAGGCGAGAAGCCGTCGGCCTCCACGTGGAGCTGCACGTTGCCGACCGGCAGCGCGCCCAGGGTCGTCTGGCCCCGCTCGCTCACGACTGCCTCCACGGAGGCCCCGGCGGCCGGGGTGATGCGCACACGAGCCATCGGGATTGACGCACCGGTCTGATCTATGACGGTGACGCGGAGCTCCGCCTGCTGTGTCGCCTGGGCAAAGGCAGGCGACGCCGCGGCCGTGATCAGGCCGGACAGCAGCACGAGCCGAGCGAGCTGTTTCATTTCGTGAAGACGTCTGATTTGAAGGAGGGATTCACGCGGTAGCTGTCGATCGTCCACTCTTCGATCGTCAGGTCGTTGACGCCGCGCGTAATCAGGTGCGGCAGCTTCACGCCGTTCACCGTCTTGTAGTTGCCAAGCGTCATCTGAAGCGTTGCCTGCTGCCCACGAGGCTGTTGTGCGTCTGGCGGCGGGCCGTCGCCGCTCTGGAAGCCGCGGCCGCCACGCGCGCGCGCGATCAGCTGGGGGGCCGCGCCCTGCCACGTGATCATCAAAGGCATATGCGTCGTCTGATCCAGGAAGAGCCGCGTGGCCGGCCGGTTCGCCGCCGTGATTTCGATCACGTCCGCCTTGCCGTCGGGCGATTCCGCCGTCGCGATCCATGAAGCGTCGCCGTCCACCGCGAGCAGCCACACCAGCATGAAGCGCGAGAGCTCGATCTGCCGCGCGCGCCGCTGTGCCTCCTCGAGCTGCACGGGATCGATCGCGGCGCGGCCGCCGCGCGCGCCGCCGGCAGCGCCTCCTCCGTCCCCGCCGCCACGATCGCCACGTCCGAATCGGGCAACGAAAGCGCCGCCGCCACCGCTGATGTCATCCCATACGGTGGACCCGTTCAGCACTTCTGTCCTGATGACGGCGGGCCCGCCGCCTGGCAGGCTCAGATCCTCGTCGCGGCGCAGCTTGTCGGGCGTCTCCAACCTGACTTGCAGCTCCCCCTCGAGGCTCATCTGTCCGGCCGCCCGCTTGAAGTCCCCGCGGACGTCCAATGCCCTGATGGCACGCAGCTTCTCTTCTCCGCCGAGCGCGCGCCTCGCGTCCACGAGCAGTGCTGCACCTCTTGACGCGTCCTGGGCGGCGACGGCCGAGGGGGCGACATACAGCGCCGCGGCGCACAGGACGAAGCAGGCAGTCGGTTTCATCGCTCTAACAACCTCACTCACAATACGTTACGGGCGACTTGTGACACCGCGGTGACACGCCGCTGGGTGCGTGCCTGTCCCTACGCCGCCGGTATCGGGATCTGTTACCGCGGACGCGGCCGACACGGTTCCGCCCGGCAAGCTGTTTGCTATTCCTGGGCCCAGGATGAACGACACTTCGTTCGTGTATTGGCCGGAGTCACCCGACGGCCCCGGCTGTGAGCCGGATGACATCCCCTGCTGTGATGCGGCTGACGTGGATGCTTTTCTTGATCGGATGTTGGAGCTCACAGGCGAGACGAGGCGCCGCCACCGTGCACCCGCTGGACATCATCTGCCGTCGCGCCACAAGTCAGACGATGCCGCCGACCCTCCACCGAAGATCGACCTCGTACTTTATACGAGTGCGGCGTCGGAAAAATCGCAGAAGGCGCTGCGCGCCGTCCGCGAGGTGCTCGCGCAGTACGTCTCGTCCCAGGTGAAGTTCTCGACCTGTGACCTGTCCACGCGTCCGCAGGACGGCGAAGTTGATTCGGTGGTATTCACGCCGACGCTTGTGAAGCAGGGGCCCGGGCCGCGGACCTCGATCATCGGCAACCTGGATCACGAGGAAATCCTGAAGGATCTGCTGGACGCCAGCGGCGTCGATCGCCGCCGCTGGGACGATTAGGGCCAGCCTTCGCTCGCCAGCGCGAGCTTCGGCTAGGCAGGTTTTTCGGAGGCCGTTTCGAGCAGGTTCACGACTTCACGCAGCAGCGTCACGTCGTCGACCGGCTCGGTGAGATAGGCATTCGCGCCGCTCGCCATCCCCCGCCGCCGCGCCTCCTCGGACAACCACGCGCCCGTAATCTGGATCACCGGGATGCCCGCCGTCGCCGGATCACGCTTGAGGCGCGTGCAGACTTCGGTGCCGCTGATGTCGGGCAGGTTAACGTCGAGCAGGATCAGGGACGGACGCACGGTCGCCGCCAGGCGAAGGGCGTCCTCCCCGTTCTCGGCCTCCACCACTTCGTAGCCGGCGTCCATCAGGATCCGGCTCCGCAGGTAGCGGGCCCCAGCGTAGTCGTCGACGACTAGGATCTGGCGCCTGCCCATCGCTCCTCCGCCTCGGCCGAAGCCTGATGCCCCTTCGCAGTCCATCGCTCGATATGCAGGCCTCCCGCTCCGATCTGAAGCCGGTACGGGTGTGTCGCATGCGCCGATCCCCGCATCTTGATCACGCGCATCGTCCGGTTCATGTCGTACGCATTCGGGGTGTAACAGACTGAGTCTTCTTCCGCCCGATCCGGATGCGCACCGACGTCGCAGACCTCGAACTTCACCAGACGGGGATCGAATCGATCGAGGAGGGTCTTGCAGTTGCGCTGCGCGGCCTGTGCGTACCTCGAACTTGCGCTGACGTACAGGATGAGGTCGACGAGGTTGGGTGCGTCGCGGCGTGTTCCGCGGGACGCGCGCACGCGCGAGGCTGGCAGCCGCGCCATCCTTCGCAGTATAGCCACACACCGAGGTGCGATAAGCTCATCCGTGAAAAATGGTGCTTCGCCGCGTCTGCGTCTTCTGTGGATCGAGCGCCGGAAGCGCTCCCGAGTTTCGCGAGGCGGCAGAAGACCTCGCGCGCGAGATGGCCGCGCGCGGCATCGGGCTCGTGTTCGGCGGCGGCTGCGTCGGACTGATGGGACACCTTGCCGATGCGGTGCTCGCCGCAGGCGGACACGCGATTGGCGTCATTCCCGATGCGCTCGTCGCGCGCGAGATTGCGCATCGCGGCCTTCCGGATCTGCGCGTCGTGCGTTCGATGCACGAACGCAAAGCGATGATGGCGGATCTCTCAGATGCATTCGTCGCGCTCCCCGGCGGCTTCGGCACCTTCGAGGAGTTATGTGAAGCGATCACGTGGACCCAGCTCGGCCTGCATCGCAAGCGATGCGGATTGCTGAACGTCGCCGGGTTTTACGATCCCCTGCTGTCGCTGTTCGACGGTGCCGTGCGCACGGGATTCATCAAGGATGCCAGCCGCGAGATCGTGTGCGCGACTGCCGACGTGCGTGAGCTGCTCGAGCGGCTGGCGCTCCCGCTGGCGCTGTCTGAGCCGACCTGGCTGCGGTCCACGGGGCAGACATAGCAAGGCTCAAGGCACAAAGCCCAAGTCACAAGGCCCAAGTCACAGGGTGTTTTGTTGTGCTTTGTGACCTGGATCCTGGGCCTCGTGCCGTGTCCTCCTGCGCAGGACAGATCCCCAGAAGAGGGCGGGGCGGCGGGCGGGTTTTCAGCGTTTTCGGACCATAATCAGGTGGTTTCAGCGGGTACGGGCCTTGCTCTATTGGAGCGCCGAGGAGCGTAGATCCCATGGAAATCAGTAAGACCGCGGTTGGTGTGCTGGCCGGCCTCTGCATCATGGCGGGCGCTGGCGGCGCGTATTTCGCGACCCGCGGCAGCGAGCCGGCCGACACGAGCGAGGTCACCGAGGCGCTGCTTGTCAGCCCGGATCCGGCCGCATCGGCCGTCGACGAGTCGGAGGCGATCGTCGCGGACGACACCGCGACACCGGTCGCACCGGCCACGGTCGCTTCGCCGTCGTCGCGGGCCGTAAAGGCCCGCGCCGCAGCTGTCGCGCCGCGCGAACCCGAGAATCGGGTCGCTGCCGCGCGGCCGTCAGCCGCACCGCAGTTCGATCCGCAGCCGGCGCCCGCGCCGAGCTACGAGCCCCGCGTCGCGACGCCGCCCGCGCTGGATCCGGTGCAGCCCCGCGAGCGTGAGCCGGAGCCGGAGCCCGTTCGCGCTGCTGAACCGCCGGAACCGGAGTTCGAGGAGCTGATCGTCTCGGCCGACTCCGTTGTCGGACTCCAGGTCGAGACGTCGATCAGCAGCGAGCGCGCCCGGGTTGAAGACGAAGTGCTGGCGCGCGTCTCCCGTGATGTGCGGGTCGGCGATCGCGTGGCGATCCCGGCCGGCGCCACGGCGCACGGCGAGGTCACGCTGGTCGAGCGCGGCGGGCGGTTGAAGGACCGCGCACGGCTGGGCATCCGGTTCACTTCGGTCGTGCTCGCCGACGGCACGCGGATCCCGCTCGAGACCGACACCATTTATCGTGAAGGCGATCCGCCCAGCGGTGAAAGCGCGGCGAAGATTGGCGGCGGCGCGATTGGCGGCGCCATCATCGGCGGCATCCTGGGCGGCGCCCGCGGCGCCGTGATCGGGGGCTCGGCCGGCGCCGGCGCTGGTACCGCGGCCGTGCTCGCAGGGGGCCGCAACCCCGCCACGCTGCCGTCCGGGACGCCCGTCACCGTCCGCGTCACGAAGCCGACGACGGTCACCGTCGAAAAGTAAGTCCAAGCCGAACGCTCAAGCCACGACGGGCACGACGTTCACGACGGTAGGTTTTGTCGTGGTCGTCGTGTCGTCGTGGTGAAGGCTCCTGGAGTAAGATCGGCGGCCAGGAGTCACACCATGTCCATCCGAATTGCACTTGCCACGTTCGTGGCCGTCCTCGTCACCCTTCCGCTGACGGCACAGGTCCAGAAGAAGGAAATGGCCGGCATCCGGAACTACTCGCGCGTCGATGCGACCGTCGGCTGCGGCGGCGCGACGGATCCCGCCGCGATGAGCGGACTGCGAAAGGAGGGCTACGTTTCGGTAATCAACCTGCGGCTGGCCAGCGAGGGGGGCGCCAACGTGGATGCGGGGCGCGCCGCGGCGCAGGCCGCCGGGTTGAAGTACATCCATCTGCCCTTCAACGTCGCCATGCCCGATTCGAAGGTGGTCGACACCTTCCTGGCGGCGGTTGCGGATCGCAGCAACCAGCCCGTGTACATCCACTGCGGTTCTGCAAACCGCGTGGGCGGCATGTGGATGATCAAACGAGTGCTGCAGGACAAGTGGCCGCTCGACCGGGCGCTGACCGAGGCGCAGGCGATCGGGCTGAATAATTCCGCGTTGCAGACGTTCGCCACCAATTACATCAAGAGCCATCAGAATTGACGAATTGACGGATTGACGAATTGACGAATTTGAAATTCGTAAATCCGTAGATTCGTCAATTCGTCAATTCATGGATCCTTCGGATTTCCGGCGGCACGGCCACGCGCTCGTCGACTGGATCGCTGAATACCTGGCGGGGTCAGAGCGCTACCCGGTTCTGCCCCGCGTCTCGCCCGGCGACGTGCGCCGGGCGCTGCCCGCCGAAGCGCCCGAACAGGGCGAGGCGTTCGACGCCATCTTTGCGGACTTCGAGCGGATTCTCGTCCCGGCGCTGACGCACTGGAATCATCCCGGCTTCTTCGGCTACTTCGCCATCACGGCCAGCGAGCCCGGCATTCTCGCGGAGTTCCTGTCGGCGGCGCTCAACCAGCAGGCCATGCTGTGGCGCACGTCACCCGCCGCCACGGAACTCGAGGAGGTCGCGCTCGGGTGGCTGCGCGGCCTGATGGGGCTGCCGGCGTCATTCGAGGGCGTGATTTACGACACGGCGTCGATTGCCAGCCTGCACGCCCTCGCGGCCGCGCGTGAGGCGGAGATTCCGGGCGTGCGCGAGCGCGGGCTGGCCGTGCTGCGCGGTCCCGTCCGGGTGTACTGTTCCGAACACGCACATTCATCGATCGACAAGGCCGTGATCCTGTTGGGACTTGGTCACCAGGCGCTGCGCAAGATTGCCGCCGACGACCAGTTCCGCATGCGGGCCGATGCGCTGCGCGCGGCGATCGCCGAAGACCGCGCCGCCGGCATCCAGCCGATCGCCGTGGTGGCCACCATCGGCACCACGTCGACGACGAGCGTGGATCCAGTCGCGGTGATTGCCGCGATCTGCCGCGACGAGGGCATCTGGCTTCACGTCGACGCCGCTTATGCGGGCGTCGCGGCGATCATCCCGGAGTACCGCAGCCCGTTCGACGGATGGGAAGCGGCGGACTCGATCGTCGTGAACCCGCACAAGTGGCTCTTCACGCCGTTCGATCTGAGCGCGTTCTATTGCCGGCGCATGGACGTCGTGCGCCAGGCGTTCTCGCTCGTGCCGGAATATCTGAAAACGGCCGAGGCGTCGCGCGGCGCGCGCGACCTCATGGATACCGGAATTCAGCTCGGCCGCCGGTTCCGATCGCTGAAACTTTGGATGGTCCTGCGAAATTTTGGAGCCGACGGCGTGCGACGCGCGCTCACCGAGCACATCCGTCTCGCGCAGCTCTTCAGCCAGTGGGTCGACGCCGATCTCGATTTCGAGCGGATGGCACCTGTGCCGTTCAGCGTCGTCTGCTTCCGCGCGCGCCCCAGCGCCCGGACGATGCGCGACGCCGAACTGGACGGGCTCAACCAGAAGCTGCTCGACGCCGTGAACGCCACGGGCGAGGTGTTCCTGTCGCACACGCGGCTCCACGACCGGTTCGTCCTGCGCCTTGCTGTCGGCCACCTCCGGACCACGGAGCGGCACGTGGCGCGCGCGTGGAAACTGCTGAAGACGCATACCGCACAGCTCGCAGCCGCGCACCGCGGATAACTTCCCTCCTTTCAGCGGTTTGGATCAGCTCATCCCGGTGCGCCGGGTATGTCGCTTGCACTACCACGCATCGCGGAGGATTGGACCTCCGCATGGACTGCGAGTCCAGGAGGAATGCGATGGTGAAGAAGTGGCTGATGATCGCGGCGCTGTCGGCAGTGGCCTTCACGCCTGCGACGGCAAGCGCCGACTGGCTGTTTACGCCCAACATGGGCGCGACGTTCGGCGGCGCGACGAACGGGAACGAGCACTTCACGTACGGTGCATCCATCGGGTGGATGGGCGCCGGCATCTTCGGGTGGGAGGCGGACCTCAACTACACACCCGAGTTCTTCGAAGGCAATGACGACGACTTCGATTTCATCGACGGCAGCAACGTGACGGCGGCGA
>Ga0214472_10004520_pt1 | contig 14697 bp, 15 predicted proteins | sample RVTome_6_FD_207662 | JGI IMG/M metagenome (GOLD analysis project Ga0214472, IMG submission 207662) | Soil microbial communities from uranium-contaminated site in the Upper Colorado River Basin, Wyoming, United States - RVT140D175 | ecosystem: Environmental > Terrestrial > Soil > Contaminated >...
CCCTCCGGAATGGGTCGGCAATCTGCCGGTGGTCGGTGCGCGGGCGGCGCAACTCTGGGAGCAGGCGGCGGCATCAGGCATGCAGGAACTCGCCGCCAAGGCGGCGCCTTACGCCGGCAACATCGCGAAATGGTTTGCCGCGGAAATGGGAAACGCGGGGCTCGTGCTGGTGCAGTTTCTGCTCACAGTGGTGATCGCGGGCATCCTGTATGCAACCGGGGAACACGCCGCTGTCGAAATACGGCGCTTCGGGCGGCGCCTTGCCGGCGAGCGCGGGGAAGACGCGGTGCGCCTCGCCGGGCAGGCGATCCGCGGCGTTGCGCTCGGCGTCGTAGTCACCGCGCTCGCGCAGTCATTGCTGGGCGGGATCGGACTGGCAATCTCCGGCGTGCCGTTCGCCGCTTTGCTGACCGGCCTCATGCTCTTCCTGTGCATCGCCCAGCTCGGCCCGACGCTGGTGCTCGCCCCCGCCGTCATCTGGCTCTATTGGAGCGGCGAGACCGCGTGGGGCACGGTGCTGCTCATCTTCGCCATCGTCGCCGGCACCATCGACAACTTTCTGCGCCCGCTGCTGATCAGGATGGGCGCCGACTTGCCGCTGCTGCTGATATTCGCCGGCGTGATCGGCGGCCTGATCTCGTTCGGTTTGATCGGCATCTTCGTCGGTCCCGTCGTGCTCGCGGTCGCCTACACCCTGCTCCAGGCGTGGATGGACGATGCGCAGGAAGCAGGCTTCGCGGCAACCCCCGCGCCACCTCCCGCCATCGAGCTTGACAACCCGCCCGCCGGCGGCGTCCCGAAGTGAATGGAAAATTCTAGCCATGTACGCCGTGATCTTTGAAGTGCTGCCCAAGGCGGGCCGGGAACAGGAGTATCTCGCGCTCGCGCAGGAGTTGCGCGCCGAACTCGAGAGAATCGACGGCTTCATCTCGATCGAGCGCTTCGCGAGCCTTTACACCGAGGGCAAGCTGCTCTCGCTCTCGTTCTGGCGCGACGAGGCCGCGGTCGAGCGCTGGCGGGAGCACGCCGGCCATCGCGCGGCGCAGCGGCGCGGGCGCGACGAGATCTTTGCGGACTACCGCATCCGCGTGGCAGGCGTCGTGCGCGACTACGGCATGAACGAGCGGGCGCAGGCCCCGCAATGAAACAGATTATTGCGATGGGCGGGCGCGCCGGAGGGTGGAGCAGGGACCCGCTTTGCGGGATGCGACCCCGGAGGCACGCAAATGCCGCCGTCGTGCCCGTGATTGATCTGACTCGCGGCGCACCATGATGAAGCAGATTATTGCCATGGGCGGCATGGCCCTGCCCCCCGATCTCGACAACCTGCTGCTGATCGACTACTTCCTCAAGCAGACTCGCAGGCGCCGGCCCCGGGTGTGCTACATCGGCGCGGCGAGCGGAGATGCGGAGGCGGGGTGCCTGCGTTTCTACGCCGGGTTCAGCCGTTTCCTGTGCCGGCCGACGCACCTGCCGCTGTTCGCGCGCACCCCGCACAACCTCGAGTCGCTCGTGATGAGCCAGGACGCGATCTTCGTCGGCGGCGGCAATACCCGCAGCATGCTTGCGGTCTGGCGCGACTGGGGACTCGACGCTCACCTGCGCGCGGCGTGGGAATCCGGCATCGTGCTCGGCGGCTCCAGCGCGGGCTCCATCTGCTGGTTCGAGCACGGGCTCACCGACTCCCTCGCGGGACCGCTCACGAGCCTCGACTGCCTCGGCCTGCTCGCCGGCAGCAACTGCCCGCACTACGACGGCGAGCCGCTGCGCCGGCCTACGTTTCGCAAACTCGTCGCCGCGGGCAGGATGATGGACGGCGTCGCAGCGGACGACGGCGCTGCGCTGCATTATGTGGATGGCAGGTTGCTGCGCGCCGTCGCGAGCCGGCCGCGCGCACGCGCCTGGCGCGTGCGCCGCTCGGGCCGGCGCGCGATCGAAACACGCATCCCAACGCTCTACCTCGGCAAGTCCTGACTCGCGCTTCGTCGTACGCGCCCCGGGAATGAGCGGGCGGCGCGGTAGAATAACCTCATGAACGAAGCACGCAAGCCGCCCGGTGGCGCCAGGCGCCCGCCTGCGCAGTCGAACTTCATCCGCACCATTATCGAGGCCGATCTCGCCTCCGGAAAACACGCCGCGCGCGGCTGGGGCGGACGGCCTGGCACGGCTGCCGTGCACGCGGGCGCAGCGCCCGATCCAGCGAGAATCCGCACGCGCTTTCCGCCGGAGCCCAACGGCTATCTGCATATCGGCCACGCGAAATCGATCTGCCTCAATTTTGGCCTTGCGCTCGAGTACGGCGGCGCGTGCCACATGCGCTTCGACGACACCAACCCGGAGAAGGAAGAACAGGAGTACGTCGATTCGATCGTCGAAGCGGTGAAATGGCTGGGATTCGACTGGGGGACCCATCTTTATTACGCAAGCGACTATTTCGACTTCATGTACGAAGCGGCGGAGTACCTCATCGGCGCGAATCATGCGTACGTGGACAGCCTGTCCGCCGAGCAGATGCGCGCCCTGCGCGGCACCCTCACCGAGCCCGGCAAGGCGAGCCCGTACCGCGACCGCACGGCAGACGAGAATCTCAAGCTCTTCCGCCAGATGCGGGACGGCAAGTTCGCCGAGGGCGAGCACGTGCTGCGGGCGAAGATCGACATGGCTTCGCCCAACATCAATTTGCGCGACCCCGCGATCTACCGGGTGAGGAAGGCGGCGCATCACCGCACCGGCGACAAGTGGTGCGTCTACCCGATGTACACCTATGCGCACCCGATCGAGGACGCGCTGGAGAGAATCACGCATTCGCTGTGCACGCTCGAGTTCGAGGACCAGCGCCCGTTCTACGACTGGCTCCTCGAACGGCTGGCCGATGGCGGGATGCTGGCGCGGCCCCTGCCGCAGCAGATCGAATTCGCGCGGCTCAATCTCACCTACGTCGTGCTGTCCAAGCGCAAATTGATCCAGCTCGTCGCGGAAGGGCACGTCGGCGGCTGGGACGACCCGCGCATGCCCACGCTCGCCGGCGCGCGCCGGCGCGGTTACACGGCGGAGGGCTTTCGCCTTTTCGCCGAGCGCATCGGCGTCGCGAAGGCGGACTCGTGGATCGAGTACTCCGTGCTCGAGGAGTGCATGCGCGAAGTGCTGAACGCGAGCGCGCAACGGCGCATCGCGGTGCTCGACCCGGTGCGGCTCGTGATCGACAACTACCCTGCCCAGCGCGAAGAGGAATGCCACGCGCCCAATCATCCGCAGAAACCCGAACTGGGCAGACGCGCCGTGCCCTTTGCACGCGAGCTGTGGATCGAGCGCGAGGATTTCACGGAAAGCCCGCCCAAGGGTTATTTCCGTCTCTTCCCCGGCAACAAGGTGCGGCTGCGCTACGGCTACGTGGTCGAGTGCACGGGATGCGAGAAAAACGCGCAGGGCAACGTCATCACCGTGCACTGCAACTACGATCCCGACACCCGCTCCGGCACGCCGGGTGCCGACAGGGTGAAGGTCAAGGGCAACATCCACTGGCTGAGCGCCCGGCATGCGCACGCCGCCGAAGTGCGGCTCTACGACCGGCTTTTCAAAGTTCCCTATCCCGGAAGGTCCTCCCCTCTCCCAGGAGGAGAGGAGCAGGAAGTAAGGGAGGATGGCGATGAGCACTCCTGGCTCGCCGACCTCAACCCCGTCTCGAAGCGAATCATCACCGCATATCTGGAGCCCTCTCTGTGCGACGCGGCGACGGAGGAACGCTTCCAGTTCGAGCGGCACGGCTATTTTGTTGCGGATCGCGTGGACTCGAAGCCACAGACGCCGGTGTTCAACCGCGCGGTGACGCTCAGGGATTCGTGGACCAAATAGGCCGCGGCGATCGTATACACGCCACTCGCACGGGACACGACCATGCTCGACAAGGCAATCAAGCCGAGTTCCATCGTGAACTATCTCGACCAGTACGTCATCGGTCAGGATGACGCCAAGAAGATACTGGCGGTCGCCGTCTACGCGCACTACCGGAAGATCGCGAACGCGCAGCGCGAGGACGTCGAGATCACCAAGAGCAACATCCTGTTGATCGGCCCCTCGGGCACGGGCAAGACGCTCTTGTGCGAGACGCTCTCGCGCATCCTCGCCGTGCCGTTCGTCACCGCGGACGCAACGTCCCTTGCGCAGACGCGTTACGTCAACGAGGAAATCGAGGCCATTCTGCAGCGCCTCCTCGACAAGGCCGACGGCGACGTGGGCCGCGCCCAGGCCGGGATCGTCTTCATCGATGAAATAGACAAGCTCAAGTCGACCGACGGCGAGCCGCGCAGCGTCTCGGGGGAAAGCGTGCAGCACGCGCTGCTGAAGATCATGGAAGGCTCGCCCGTGAGGCTGCACGACGGGCAGTATCTCGACACCACCAACATACTCTTCATCTGCGGCGGCGCATTCGTCGGCCTGGAGGAGATCATGTTGAAGACCCGGGGTTTCGGCTTCATCGCCACCACCGGCGACGACGACTACAACATCCTCGAGCGGCTCAATACGCGCGTCAAACCTACCGACCTCTTCCGCTACGGGCTGATTCCCGAATTCACGGGGCGGCTGCCCATCGTCGCGCGCCTGCAGGACCTCACGCGGGACATGCTGGTGCGGATCATGACCGAGCCCCGGAACTGCATCTACAACCAGTTCCGCGAGATCTTCCGCAACGAGGGCGTCGAGCTGAGCGTCGAGCAGCGGGTGTTCGAGGAGATCTCCCAGCTCGCCATCGAATACAAGACCGGCGCGCGCAGCCTGCGCGGCCTGTTCGAGGAACTGATCACGCCGGTGCTGTATGCCGTGCCCGATGATCCGGAGGTTCAGAGAGTTGAAATCGCGTCGCTTCTGAGCGAGCCGACCTTCATCCGAGCCGGGCGCGGGAGTTGAGACGGGTTGCCGGGCCCGCCTGCTCTGCGAGTGCACCGCGAGGCCGCCGCAGTTGAGCTGGATGTTCGCGGCCTCGGCGATCGCCGCGATCTTCTTCGTGGGCGTGATGCCGCGGAGCTTGAAACTTTAGACTTTCCATCACCTGATATAGCCTGATATCAGTGATGAGTGATCTCGATCTGCTGACCTGGGGCATCGGCCTGCACACGGGGTCGGGCGGCCGCAGGGCAAGGCGAGCCATTACATTCGGCCGTGCGTGCCGGGTAAACGCCGGCGTCGTACCGCCTGCGGACCCAGCCGCGAGGGCAGCGCGCCCCCGCTTCAGTACTTCCACACGGGGCCCGGGTTCTGCAGCCAGGTTCCCAGCCCCTCGAACAGCATCTCGACCGCGATCGTGCCGATCAGCAGCGCGGAGAGCCGGCCGACGACTTCGACGTAGCGGTCGATGACGTAAGCGTGGCCCTCCTTGACGTAATCGTGCGCGAACTTGATCGCGATCACGAGGATGACGGTCAGCGCCAGCGTGACAAAGATCACGAGCATGGCCTCCAATATGGGCAGGCGCGCGCCGACGACCACGCTCGCGCTGACGGTCCCCGGGCCGATCATGAACGGCATCGCGATCGTGCCCGCCAGCTGCTCGGGCCGGCCGCGGATCATGCGCATCGCGTCGGCGCCGGAGAAGACGAAGCGCACGCCGATCACCAGGAAAATGACGCCGCCGAAAACCTGGAATGAGGCGAATCGCACCCGCAGGTAATCGCTGAAGATCGCGTCGCCGCCCCAGGCGAACAGCAAGAACACCCCCGCGCTGATCAGCGCGCCGCGCGTCAACGCCCGCATGAAAACCTTCAGCGGCAGGTCCGTGATCAGGTCGAGGAGATAGATGCTCAACAGGAACGGATTGAGCAGCGCGAACATCAACAGGAACGATGCAATGTACGGTTCATGCCACATCAGGACACCTTATTCGCCGCAACGAGGAACTGACATTGACAGATTGGCGTCATATCATTAGTATGCAAACCGTTTCAACACGAATGATTATATCAAGAATAACAAATAGTCATTTGTCTTCAAGAGGTTATTGTGACAAAACACGCTAAGATCGTTGCCCTGCAACGGCGTCCGGGGCTGCTCGTTTCGGACCCCGAAATTCCGCCGACGCGCTATGACCTGCGCGTGCTGCGCAGCCTGCGCGGCATCATCCGCAGCGTCGACCTGTACTCAAAGGAACTGGCGGCTACCAACCAGATTACCGCGCCGCAGCTTGTCTGCCTGCTGCACGCTGTCAACCACGGCCCGGTAACCGCGACCGCCATCGGCCGCGCCGTGCACCTGAGCGCCAGCACGGTCGTCGGGATCCTCGACCGCCTGGAAGAGAAAGGCCTGATCGCGCGGCAACGTTCGCAGGAGGACCGCCGCCTGGTCCAGGTGCGCGCGACACCGGCCGGCGCCGAGCTGGCGAGACGGGCGCCCTCGCCCCTGCAGCAGACGCTGGCGAAGGCGCTCAACGCGCTACCCGAACTCGAACAAGCCACGATCGCGCTCGCGCTGGAGCGCGTGGTCACGCTGATGGAAGCGCCGGCGCTCGATTACGCGCCGATCCTGACCACCGGTCCGATTTCGACCGATACCTGAAACGAAACGATTGCTCCCGGACCGGGGTTGGAGCGGCGAGGAGCACTCAGGTGGACAACAAGATCTCTTTCGGGTCACCGCGCGTGCGGGACGGGGCGGACATACACCGCCTGGTCACCGAGTGCGGGCCACTCGATCTGAACTCCACCTATGCCTACCTGCTGCTGTGCCGGCACTTTCCCGGCACGTGCGTGCGGGCGGAACAGGCGGAACGCACGGTCGGCTTCGTGTCGGCGTACCGGCCGCCGGACCGCGACGACGTGATCTTCGTGTGGCAAGTCGCGGTGTCCGGCGCGCTGCGCGGTCAGGGACTTGCGGGGCGCATGCTGCGCGAGTTGCTGGCGCGGCCGGCGATGCGCGGCTGCCGCTACCTGGAGACGACGGTCTCGCCTTCCAACGAGCCGTCATTGAAGTTGTTTCAACGGCTGGCGCGCGATCTGGACGCGCCGGTCGCGCGGCAGGTGATGTTCGAGGAGGCGGATTTCGGCGACGAGCGCCACGAGAGCGAAACGCTGATCCGCATCGGCCCGATCGGGCCCAACCAACGACGAGGAGAAGACCACGATGAATCTCAAGCCCTTCGAACGACTTGAATCCGAAGTCCGCAGCTACATCCGCTCGTTTCCGACGGAGTTTACACGTGGTCGCGGCTCGATCCTGACCGACACCGAGGGGCGCAGCTACGTGGATTTCTTCAGCGGCGCCGGTACGCTGAACTACGGCCACAATAATCCCGTCCTCAAGGATCGCCTGATCGAGTACTTCAACGGCGACGGTGTGGTGCACGGCCTCGACATGGCGACGACCGCCAAACGGGAGTTTCTCGAGACGTTCGAGCGGTTGATCATGCGTCCGCGCAACCTGTCCTACAAGCTCCAGTTCACCGGGCCCACCGGCACCAACGCGGTGGAAGCGGCGCTCAAGCTCGCGCGCCAGGTCAAGAGACGCACCAACGTCATCTCCTTCACCAACGGCTTTCACGGCGTCACCAGCGGTTCCCTCGCCGCGACCGGGAACGCCAAGTTCCGCGACGCGGCCGGCGTGCCGCTGGCCAACACCACCTTCATGCCGTACGACGGCTACCTGGGCGCGGGCGTGGACACGACGGAGTACATCGAGCGCCTCATCGCCGACAAGAGCAGCGGCGTGGACATACCCGCCGCAGTCATCGTGGAAACTGTCCAGGGCGAGGGCGGGGTCAACGTCGCGAGCTTCCGCTGGCTGCAGGCCCTCGAGAAGGTGTGCCGCCGGCACGACATGCTGATGATCGTGGATGACATCCAGGTGGGTTGCGGGCGCACCGGCACGTTCTTCAGTTTCGAGCGCGCCGGCATCTCCCCCGACATCGTGACGCTGTCGAAATCCATCAGCGGCTTCGGGCTGCCGATGGCGCTCGTGCTGATGAAGCCGGAACTGGACGTGTGGTCACCGGGCGCGCACAGCGGCACGTTCCGCGGCAATAACCTGGCGTTCGTGACGGCGACGCAGGCGCTGGTCCACTACTGGACAACGGGCGAGTTCGAGCAGGCGGTGGACCGCAAGGCGAACATCGTGCAGGCCTGGCTCGGACATATCGCGCGGATGTACCCGGAGGTCGGGTTCTCGGCGCGCGGGCGCGGCATGATCCAGGGACTCGCGACCAGGGATGGCGGGCTGGCCCGCAGAATCGCGGCGCGCGCGTTCGAGCTCGACCTCATCATCGAAACCTCGGGCTCGGAGGACCAGGTGATCAAGCTCCTGCCCGCGTTGACCATCGACGAGCAAACGCTGCGCAAGGGGCTCGACATCCTGGAGCGCAGCACGGCGGGCGTGCTGGGTGTCAGCCCGGCGCATGCGGAGAAGATCCGCTTCCTCCACTTCGGGAGCGGGCGATGATCGTGCGCAGCCTCGAGGAAGTAATGGGGACGGAGCGCGACGTGCGCACGCCGAACTGGGCGAGCCGCCGGCTGCTGCTGAAGAGCGACGGCATGGGGTTCTCGCTGCACGAAACGACGATCTTTCCCGGCACCGAGACCGCCATTTGCTACGCGAACCACCTGGAAGCGGTCTACTGCATCGAGGGCGAGGGCGAGGTGGAGACGCTGGAGGACGGCCGCGTCCACCCGATCCGTCCCGGCGTAGTCTACGCGCTCGACCGCCACGACCGCCACCATCTGCGCGCGAAAACGCAGATGCGCGTGGTGTGCGTGTTCAACCCGCCGTTGACGGGCCGCGAGGTGCACGACGCGAACGGCGTCTACCCGCTGCTCGACGAACCGAGAAAGGAGAGTGCCGCGTGGTCCTGATCACGGATGCTTACCAGTCCCGTGTCGATGGCGAAACCGCGATCCTGCAGCGGCGGGACCCGGTGGTGTACGGCGATCCCCGCGTCGAGGTCCGGCACGGGCTGACGCAGCACCAGCTGAAGAGCTACCAGAAAAACGGCTTCATCCTGCTGAAGGGGCTCTTTTCGGAGCAGGAGGCGGCGAGTTACCTGGCCGAGGCGCAACGCCTGTGCGCCGATCCTGCGCTGAGAGGGCGGGAGGAAGCCATCCCCGAGCCCGGCAGCAGCGAGGTACGCTCGGTGTTCCGGGTGCACAGCCTCAATGCCCTCTACAGCAGGCTCGCCGCGGACGCGCGCCTCGTGAACATCGCGCAGCAGATACTCGGCAGTGCCGTCTATATCCACCAGTCCCGCGTGAATCTCAAATCCGGTTTCTTCGGCAAGGACTTCTACTGGCACTCGGACTTCGAGACCTGGCACGTCGAGGACGGCATGCCGCGGATGCGGGCGCTGAGCTGCACGGTGCTCCTCAGCGAGAACAACGAGTTCAACGGCCCGCTGATGATCATGCCCGGGTCGCACATGCATTACATTTCGTGCGCCGGCCAGACGCCGCCCGACCACTACAAGCAGTCGCTCAAGAAGCAGGAATACGGCATCGCCGACCCGGCTGCGCTCAGGCTGCTGGCCGACCGCGGCGGCATCCAGTCGATGAAGGGGCCGGCCGGCTCAGTGGTGTTCTTCGACTGTAACACGATGCACGGCTCCAACAGCAACATCTCGCCGTATCCCCGCGCGAACCTGTTCATGGTCTACAACAGCGTCGAGAACCGGCTCACCCGTCCGCGCGGTGGGCTCGAGCCGCGGCCCGAGTTCATCGCGGCGCGTGAGGATTGCGCGCCGCTCGTGCCGATCGAGCCCGGTGATGGCGCGGGCAGCTGATCGCCGCCGCTTCCTCATCGGCTCGGCCACACTGGCCGCCGCGTGGCTCGCCGCCGGCTGCTCCGAGGCGCCGCCCCCCGGCGCCACCGGCACTGCCGGCGACACGCTGGAGCGCGCGCGCGCCGAAGGCAGCATGCGCGTGGGCTTCGCCAACGAGGCGCCCTATGCCTACGCCGAGAGCGCGACCGGCGGACTCACCGGCGAAGCGCCGGAGATCGCGCGCGTGGTGCTCGCCGGCATCGGTGTTCCCGCCATCGAGGGCGTGCTGACCGAGTTCGGCTCGCTGATTCCCGGCCTCGTTGCCGGCCGCTTCGACGTCATCGCCGCCGGCATGTACGTCCTGCCCGAGCGCTGCAAGCAGGTCGCATTCTCCAATCCCACCTACTCGGTGGGCGAAGCCTTCGTCGTCGCGCGCGGCAACCCGCTGAAGCTGCATGGCTATGCCGATGTGGCGCGCCGTTCCCGCGCGCGCCTCGGCGTGGTCGCCGGAACGGTCGAGCGCGGCTACGCGCGCGAGGCCGGCGTGCCGGAGGAGAGGATCGTGGTGTTTCCCGACGCGCCGAGCGCGCTCGAGGGCGTCCTGGCGAAGCGGGTGGACGCCTTTGCCGGCACCAGCCTGACCGTGAACAGCCTGCTGACGAGGGCCAAGGCGCCCGGGATCGAGCGCGCCGTGCCGTTCCGGGACCCTGTCATCCAGGGCAGGCCCGTGCGCGGCTACGGCGCGTTCGCGTTCCGCAAGGACGACGTGAAGCTGATCGCCGCGTTCGACGCGGGACTCGCGCGCTACATCGGCACGCCCGAACACCAGGCCGCCGTCAAGCCGTTCGGATTCACCGCCGCCGAGCTGCCGGGCAAGATCACCGCCCGGGAACTGTGCAAGGGTTGACCGACACCGCGGCGCCCCTCCTGCGCGGCCTGGCCGTGACGCTCGAGCTCACGGCCGCGGCCGGCGCGCTGTCCGTGCTGATCGCGCTCGCCGCTGGGCTCGCCCGCGCCTCGCATCGCCGCTGGCTCAGCTGGCCGGCCGCAATCTACGTCGAAACCTTCCGCGGCACTTCCGCCCTGGTGCAGCTCTTCTGGTTCTATTTCGTGCTGCCGTTCTTCGGCGTCGCGCTGACGCCGTTCGCCGCGGGCGTGATGGTGCTCGCCCTCAATACCGGCGCCTACGGCTCGGAAGTCGTGCGCGGCGCGCTCGCCGCCGTGCCGAGCGGGCAGCGCGAGGCCGCGTCCGCGCTCAACCTGGGCGGCACGCGCACGCTGTGGCGCATCCTGCTGCCGCAGGCCCTGCCGGCAATGCTGCCCCCCGCCGGCAATCTCGCGATCGAGCTGCTCAAGAACACCGCGCTCGTTTCGCTCATCACCATCACCGAGCTGACGTTCACCGCGCAACTCCTGCGCGCCGAGCGCCTGCACAGCGCCGAGATCTTCACCATGGTGCTGGCGCTCTACTTCGCCGTGGCGCTGTGTATCACCGCCGGCATGCGGGCGCTGGAGCGGCGCGCCTCGCGCGGGCTCGAGCGGGGGGCCGCGCGATGATCTTCGACTGGGGGTACGCCTGGGACATCCTGCCGCAACTCGGCCGGGCGCTGGTCGTGACGCTGCAGGCGACCGCCCTCGGCATGGCGCTCGCCCTCGCCCTCGGGCTCGTCTTCGCCCTCGCCCGCCGCTCGCGCTACCGCGTGGTCGCGTGGCCCGCGGCCGCGGTCGTCGAGTTCGTGCGCAGCACGCCGCTGCTGGTGCAGATGTTCTTCCTGTTCTACGTGCTCCCGGTCGCCGGCGCGCAGATGTCGCCTCTCGCCACCGGCGTGATCGCGCTCGGCATCCATTACGCGGCCTACTGCTCGGAGGTCTACCGCGCCGGGCTGGAGGCGGTGCCGCGCGGGCAGTGGGAGGCGGCAGCGGCGCTGAACCTCGGGCGCTGGCGCACGCTGCGTGCGATCGTCCTGCCGCAGGCGATCCCGCCGGTGGTGCCCGCGCTCGGCAATTACCTGGTAGCGATGTTCAAGGACACGCCGCTGCTCTCCGCGATCACGGTGGTCGAGCTGCTGCAGACCGCGAAGCTGATCGGCTCCGAGACCTTCCGCTACGTCGAGCCGATCACCCTCGTCGGCGCGCTGTTCCTCGTGCTGAGTCTCATCTCCGCCGCCGCGATCCGGTGGACGGAGCAACGCCTGCGACTGGAAACCTGAAATCAGCTGCAAATTGCAAGTTACAAGGGGGTTTGCAGTTTGCGCCTTGAAACTCGTAACTTGGGATATGAGACTCGGGACCTGGAACGATGATCCGTCTTCGCGACCTGCACAAATCCTACGGCGCCCTGCCCGTGCTGCGCGGCGTCGATCTCGAAATTCCCGCGGCGCAGACCGTCAGCGTGATCGGGCCGAGCGGCTCCGGCAAGTCGACACTGCTGCGGCTGCTGATGATGCTCGACCGGCCGGACGCCGGCACGATCGAGATCGAGGGCGAGTCCCCTTGGCGCATGACAAGGAACGGCCGGGAGGTTCCCGCTGACGAGCGGCATTTTCGCCGCGTCCGCGGCAAGGTCGGGATGGTGTTCCAGCATTTCAACCTGTTTCCGCACATGACCGCGCTCGGCAACGTGACCGAGGCACCAGTGCACGTGCTGGGATTGCCGCCGCGGGAGGCCCGGGCGCGCGCGCAGGAATACCTCGCCATGGTGGGGCTGGCGGACAAGGCCGATGCCTACCCGGCGCAACTCTCGGGCGGGCAGAAGCAGCGCGTGGCAATCGCCCGGGCGATCGCGATGCAGCCGAAGATCATGCTGTTCGACGAGATCACCTCGGCGCTGGACCCCGAGCTGGTCGGCGGCATCCTGCAATTGCTGCGCGACCTCGCGGCGCGGCGCACGATGACGATGGTGATCGTCACCCACCACATGGCGTTCGCCGAAAGCGCCTCCGATCGCGTGCTGTTCCTCGACGGCGGCCGCATCGTGGAAGACGGACCGCCCGGCGATATCTTCCGCAATCCCCGGCTCGAGCGCACGCGCCGCTTCGTGGAGGCGGTGAAAGGCGGGACGGAAGCGGCTGGGCGAGGACGCCAATAGAATGCCAGCATGGATGCGCCCGCTTAACCGCACGCCGGCGGCCTGGAATGTCGCCCGGCGGACGCCGACAAGCGTCACTGGCTGTTCGCGCTCTACGACCGCGCGCGGCGCGATCTCGCTGCGGCGCTGAAGAAGGCGCAGTTCTTGGGCAGGACCTACTCGAACAACGCCGCCGCACGTGGGGGCGCGTCGGCACCGGACTTGCTGAGGGCACCGATGCGCACCCCGAGGAGGCGAATGCGCCGGTCGAGCGCCACGCGTTTCAGGCATTCGCCGGCGGTGCGGCGGATCGTTTGCGCGTCACGCGTCGGCTGGTCGAGCGTCAAGTCGCGCGTCACGGTCTTGAAGTTGTCGTAGCGCAGCTTCAGCCCGACGGTTCTGCCGGCATAGCCCTTGCGCTCGAGATCGGCGGCCACCCGCGCGCACAGATCGGTGAAGACCCGCGACAGCCGCTCGCGGTCCCGCACCGGGTGCAGGTCGCTCTCGAAGGTCGTTTCGCGGCTCACCGACTTGGGCTCGCTGCGAGTGACCGCGGGCCGGTCGTCGCGCCCGTGCGCCGCGTCGTGCAGCCAGGCACCGTAGCTGCTGCCGAAATGCTCGATCAGGCGCTCGCGGCCGGCGTGAGCGAGCTTGCCTATCGTACGGATGCCGAGCGTCGCGAACCGCGCCGCCGCCTTGGGGCCGATGCCGTTCGCCTTGCGCGCCGGCTGCGGCCACACGCGCAGCGGAATGCCGTTTGCCGTCAGCACCGTGATGCCGCCCGGCTTGTCGAACTCGGAGGCGATCTTGGAGAGCAGCTTGTCGGGCGTCACCCCGATCGAGCACGAAAGCCGTGTCGCCTCGCGCACGGCACACTGGATGTCGGTGGCGGCGACCCGCGCCCGCGCCCGCGGATCGGGCGCCCCGTCGGCAGCGCTCGCCTCGACCAGGCCCGTCAAGTCGATGTAGATTTCGTCGATGCCGCGGTCCTCGATTTCGGGAGCGCGCGCGCACCGCGTCCTTGAACATGCGGGAATCGCGCCGGTACTCGTCGAAGTCCGCCGGCAGCAACAACGCATCCGGCGCGAGCTGCGCCGCCTTCATCAATCCCATGCCGGAATGCAGACCGAGAACCCGCGCTTCGTAGGTCGCGGTGGTGATGACGCCCCGGCCGCTGTACTCGCGCAAGGCCGGGATGCGGCCTTCGCTCGCGGCGCGCCGCCGGCCGCCGATCACCACCGGCTTGCCGCGCAGTTCCGGATAGCGCAGCAATTCGACCGACGTGTAAAAGGCGTCCATGTCGAGATGCGCGATGTACCTCAAGGCGGAAGAAAAGAAAAGGTGACGAAAAGGGTGCTTCAACCTAGTAAAAGCTGTTCACATTGCTGGAATTGCGTTTATCGGCAGTGCTCGTCGATCATGCGTTCGATGGCGGCCGAGCAGGCTGCGCAGAAGTGCTCCGTTTGCAGGGAGAACATGATGCAGTCCACTTCGGAGCGGAAGACGCCCTTCGCATAGCCGTTCGCGCCTTCGAAGAGCCCGACCCGGCGCTCCTTTCCGTTCTTTGCGAGGAGCGCCGACTGCCGCCGCCGTTCCTGCTCCATGAACTTTTCGATCACCGTCTCGTCCACGCCGGACTCGCGCAGCCTGTGGTAGCGCTTCACGTAGTCCGCGAAATACCTTTCGTACTCCGCCTTGTTCCACTGCGTGGGGCCCGTTCCCGCCGCAATGAGTAGCTCGCGCCACTTCGGCTCACCCGGCGGAGCCGTGACATTGGGTTGCCATGGCTCGGGCCCGCCCGCATAGACCGGCCCCCCGGACGCCGGGATGTAGTACTCGTCCGCAAGGCCGCCGAGCGCATGCGCAAACTCGTGTACGACGAGGTAGCGCGCCGCGGCGC